>Ga0210040_10001082_pt1 | contig 42486 bp, 34 predicted proteins | sample CryGeyCG12114_NA_FD_185462 | JGI IMG/M metagenome (GOLD analysis project Ga0210040, IMG submission 185462) | Groundwater microbial communities from aquifer - Crystal Geyser CG19_WC_8/21/14_NA (SPAdes) (version 2) | ecosystem: Environmental > Aquatic > Deep subsurface > Groundwater | place: USA...
AGGCGCCAGTCAGCTAGTGGGCGACGCCGTAAGCCGTCCGCTGTACGGGACCCGAGTCGTGCCCAGCCCTCTCCGGTCAGGGTGATCGCCGTGAGACCCGCCCGAGAGAATGCCCGGTGACCGGGGGCTGTACGACGACTGGAGCCCGGCGTCGTGCGTGGCCGCCTGCAGGTTGGCTGTTCGATCCCTGGGGTCTGACGCGACAACTTAGTGAGAAGCCGACAGCCCGCCGACAAGATGATGAGAAGACGACAAGTAGGGAAAGAACCTGCAGTCGCCCAGCTGTTCGCCTGCAGAGGACGCGGGGAAGAAATCCGCCGGGCCCAGCCTTGAGTCGATGTCGCTCAACCACACCTGAGCGGCCCGAACGGAGGCTTGACCAGTGACGACCACACGACTTCCCATCCTCTTCCTGAACGACCTGGTCGTGCTCCCCGGCATGGTCGTGCCGGTCGAGCTCGACGACGCCACGAAGGCCGCGATCGACGCGGCCCGTGCGCACAGCGACGACACCCTGCTCGTCGCCCCCCGCCTCGACGACCGCTACGCCTCGTACGGCGTGGTTGCCTCGATCGTCCAGCTCGGCCGCCTGCAGAACGGCGACCCGGCCGCGGTCCTCAAGGCCGACCGGCGCGTGAAGATCGGCTCCGGCGTGTCCGGGCCCGGCACGGCCCTCTGGATCGAGGCCACCGAGCTCGACCCCGTCTTCGAGACCGACGAGATCCGCGCGCTCGCCGAGGAGTACAAGCACCTGCTCGTCGCCACGCTCCAGCGGCGCGACGCCTGGCAGGTCATCGACACCGTGAACAAGGTGACCGACCCGAGCGCCCTGGCCGACCTGGCCGGCTACGCGTCCTGGCTGAGCGACGAGCAGAAGCGCGAGCTGCTGGAGACCCCGTACGTGGTCGACCGGCTGCGCGTGCTCGTCGAGTGGGTCAAGTCCCACATCGCCGAGACCGAGGTCAACGACAAGATCGCCGACGACGTCCGCGAGGGCATGGAGAAGAGCCAGCGCGAGTTCCTGCTGCGCCAGCAGCTCAACGCCATCCGCAAGGAGCTCGGCGAGGACGAGCCCGAGGGGGCCGACGACTACCGCGGCCGCGTCGAGGCCGCCGATCTCCCCGACGACGTCCGCAAGGCCGCCCTGCGCGAGGTGGGCAAGCTCGAGCGGGCCAGCGACCAGAGCCCCGAGTCGGGCTGGATCCGCACCTGGCTGGACACCGTCCTGGACCTGCCCTGGTCCGTCAAGACCTCCGACTCCACCGACATCGGTGCGGCCCGGGAGGTGCTCGACGCCGACCACCACGGCCTCGAGGACGTCAAGGACCGGATCGTGGAGTACCTGGCCGTGCGGGCGCGTCGCGCCGAGCGCGGGCTCGAGCTCGTCGGCGGGCGTGGTTCCGGCGCGGTGATGGTGCTGGCCGGGCCTCCCGGGGTGGGCAAGACCTCCCTCGGCGAGTCCGTCGCCCGCTCCCTCGGCCGCAAGTTCGTCCGGGTCGCCCTCGGTGGCGTCCGCGACGAGGCCGAGATCCGCGGGCACCGGCGTACGTACGTCGGCGCACTTCCCGGCCGGGTCGTCCGCGCCATCAGCGAGGCCGGCTCCATGAACCCGGTCGTGCTGCTCGACGAGATCGACAAGGTCGGCTCCGACTACCGGGGTGACCCGTCGGCCGCCCTGCTCGAGGTGCTCGACCCGGCGCAGAACCACACGTTCCGCGACCACTACCTCGAGGTCGACCTCGACCTGTCCGACGTGCTGTTCCTGGCGACGGCGAACGTGATCGAGAACATCCCGCAGCCGCTGCTGGACCGCATGGAGCTGGTCACGCTCGACGGCTACACCGAGGAGGACAAGGTCGCCATCGCCCGGGACTTCCTGCTGCCCCGGCAGCTGGAGCGGGCGGCGCTGACCACCGACGAGGTGCAGGTCGACGACGAGGCGCTCCGCGAGATCGCGGCCGACTACACCCACGAGCCAGGTGTCCGCCAGCTCGAGCGGCTGCTGGCCAAGGCGATGCGCAAGGCCACGACCCGGCTCTCGAGGACGGGCGAGCAGGACGGCCCGCTGCGGATCACGAAGGCCAACCTGCGTGAGTTCCTCGGCCGGCCGCGCTTCACCCCGGAGGCGCACGAGCGGACCTCGGTCCCCGGCGTGGCCACCGGCCTGGCCGTGACCGGCCTGGGTGGCGACACCCTGTTCATCGAGGCCAGCGTCCTGCCGACGTCCGAGGGCAAGGGCGGCGGGCTGACCCTGACCGGTCAGCTGGGTGACGTCATGAAGGAGTCGGCGCACATCGCCCTCTCCTACGTGCGGGCTCACGCCGACCAGCTCGGCATCACCGACCCGGGCGTGCTCGACCGTCCGATCCACGTGCACGTGCCGGCCGGTGCCGTCCCGAAGGACGGTCCGTCGGCGGGCGTCACGATGGTGACCGCACTGACCTCGATGGCCACCGGGCGACCGGTGCGTGGCGAGGTGGGCATGACCGGTGAGGTGACCCTGAACGGTCGCGTCCTGCCCATCGGTGGCCTCAAGCAGAAGCTCCTCGCCGCGCAGCGGGCCGGGCTCACGACCGTGTTCGTCCCACAGCGCAACGCGCCCGACCTCGACGAGGTCCCGACGGAGGTCACCGACGCCGTGCAGGTCGTCCTGACGACCGACGTGGCCGAGCTGGTCGCCGCTGCGCTCGAGCCGGCGCCTACGGTCGCGGTGACCGTCGCGGCCTAGGCGTCGAGGCGGCACGGCCCCGCGTCTCCTCGAGAGGCGCGGGGCCGTCTGCTCGGCGTCGGGAAGCTGATGCTCCAACCTGTCGAGAAGTCCGCCCGTCGCGCCACTTGTTGGTATCGTCTTTCCTGCAAGCAGGTAGTACGTCGGAGGAACTACCGGCTTCGGCCAAGAACCAGTCCTGCGAGCTCTCGTCGGGAGAGCTCCAGGCGGTTCGGTCAAAGACCGCCATCCGACCGATGTCTTTGGACGTCCCTGCGACAGGAGAGAGAATCGTCGACGACGATCTCGACACGGCCGTCCGCAATCTGCGCAAGCTGATCCTGGCGACCGAGCGCTACCGCCAGACGGTGTCGGCCGTCGTCGGGCTGGGAGTCACGGAGAGCCAGGCCGTGTCTTCGCTGGCGCTGCACGGCGGACGCGGCCAGTCGGACCTGGCCCGGGACCTGCAGCTGACGAGCAGCGCCTCGACCGCGCTGGTCGACCGCCTGGAACGTCAGGGCGTCGCCGAGCGCACGCGTCATCCGCACGACCGGCGCCGCACCGTCGTGCGGCTGACGGAGCGCGGGGCGCAGCTCGTGAGCGAGAGCCGGGGCTACCTCGAGCACGCGCTGCAGCTCCTCCCGCCGGAGCTGCTCGGCGGTTTCGCGGGAGGCCTCGCGACCGTCGCCGACCATCTGGACTCGGTGGCCCGGCGCACCGCAGCCGGCGAGATCGATCCGGTCCCGACGCACGCCCTGCCTCCGGACTGAGGTCTGCCCGTCCAGGTCGACCCGCTCCGCCGCGGAGGTTGTCCGATGGCGGGCATGTCCGCAAGTGGACACCAGGAGCGCCTCGATCCGAGGTCGGAGGGGCCTAGTGTCTTGGGTGTCGGACGAGAGCGATGAACCCCCGAGCATCGTCCTCGTCCGACGCATGGGAAGTCCGTCGCTACCTGAACCCCCGAGCAGGTAATTGCGGACTTCCTTTGCGTCCGAACGGGACACGCGCCGGAGACCAGGGACCCGGACCCGGGAAGCTCGGTTCCTCGAGCAGCTCCGGCGCTCGCCCGACGAAGCAAGTGGTGCATCGGGGGAACGATGCTGTTCGGCCGCAACCGCTCGTCGCAGGACCTCTTGTCCGGTCCACGAGCCGTGCGCGGCCGATGACCTCGTACGTCGACGGAGCTCGCCCGTGGACGTCCTCGCGACAGGAGAAGTGCCATCGACATCGGAATGTCCGCGATGGATCAGGCCGTCCTCAACCTCCGACGCATCATCCTGGCCGGTGAGCACTACCGTCAGGTGGTCGCCGAGGCCATCGGCCTGGGGACGACCGACTGCCAGGCGCTGTCCTACCTCGCGGTCCACGGCAGCAGCGGCCAGTCCGAGCTGGCCCGCGACCTGGGCCTGACCAGCAGCGCCCTGACGGCGCTCGTCGACCGCCTCGAGCGGCAGGGGGTGGCGGAGCGGTTACGGCACCCGCGAGACCGGCGTCGAACGATCGTGGCCCTCACCGAACGTGGCCACGCCATGGTCGGGGAGAGCCACCGTTGGCTGACCGCGACCCTCGCGCGGATCGACCCGGACGACCTGGAGAAGGTGTCCAGCTCCCTCGCCGTCATCGCCATGGACCTGTCCACCCGCACCTTGGGCGACGAGGCCGACGAGTGGGCCGACATGACCCGCGCCCTGCCGGCCTAGCGCGTCAGGTCGACAGGACCTGTTACCGCCGGTCGCGTCCCGAATGTCCGGTTCTGGCCACGGCATCGGGCACGGGTCGTCTAGTACGTGCCGTAAAGTAATTGGTGTCGGACGAGGGCGATGAACCCCCGAGCATCGTCGTCGTCCGTCACACGGGAAGTCCGTCCTTACCTGAACCCCCGAGCAGGTAGGTACGGACTTCCTCTGCGTTCCGGGTCGCTGCGGCTCGAGCAGGGTCAGCGCGTGCCCGACGCGGACCCGCTGGGCTCCGCGTGGTCCTCGTCCCAACGGGACTTCACCAGGCTGGCCACCGCGGTCACGGCGAGCGTCGCGACGATGACGACGAGCGAGAGCCAGATCGGGATCTCCAGGCTGACCCCGAGACGCTCGTCGAGGTGGTACTCGTGCAGCGCGTGGAACACCAGCTTGACGCCGATGAAGGCGAGGATGAACGAGAGCCCCAGCGACAGGTAGACGAGCTTGCGCAGCAGGCCGCCCAGCAGGAAGTAGAGCTGCCGGAGCCCCATCAGCGCGAAGACGTTGGCCGTGAAGACCAGGTACGGCTCCTGCGTGAGGCCGTAGATGGCCGGGATGGAGTCGAGGGCGAACAGCAGGTCCGTGCTGCCGAGCGCCACGATCACGACGAGCATGGGGGTGATGAGCCGGCTGCCGTCCCGCTTGACCGTCAGGTGCGGGCCGTCGAAGTCGTCCGTCGACGGGAAGCGCCGCCGGACGAAGCGCAGGAGGAGGTTGTCCGGCGCCTCCTCGTCGTCGTCGTGGTTGCGGTAGGAGATGACCAGGCGCACGGCGGTGTAGAGCAGGAACGCACCGAAGAGGAAGAAGACCCAGCTGAAGCGGTCGATGGCCGCGGCCCCGACCGCGATGAAGATGCCGCGGAAGATCAGCGCCAGCACGATGCCCACGAGCAGCGCGAACTGCTGCAGCTCACGCGGAACCTTCAGCTTGGCCATGATGATCAGGAAGATGAAGAGGTTGTCGATCGAGAGGCTGTACTCGGTGAGCCAGCCCGCGAAGAACTCGCCGGCGTAGCGCGGGCCGGAGACTCCCCAGACCCCGAGGCCGAAGACGACCGCGAGGCCGATGAACACCGCGATCGCCGTCCCGGCCTCCTTCATGGACGGCTCGTGCGGCCGCCGTCCGATGACGAAGATGTCGAACGCGAGGATCGCCACCATGATCGCGATCGTGGCGGCCCAGGCGTAACCGTGGACGTCCATGCAGGACCTTCTTCCGAGACGGGTTCGGGGAACAGAGCAGTCTCGGAGGTCTCTTCCGCCAGCCACGCTGACCGAGGGCACCGGGTCCGACGAACCTCGCGGTCCGACGATCCGTGCTGACGACGCCCACACAGGGGAGTACTCCCCTCCAGCGGCCAAGTATGGCAGCCGAAGGCGCGCCCCGACAAAATCGCGGCCCGGAACGTCACCGAGGGCCAGGCCCTCGCGGGGCGACGACGCCTCCCCGCTCCCTCCTCTGATGTCCCGGTCGACCGGCGTCCGTCGGCCGGTCAGCGGGTCAGCGGTTGGCCTCCACCATCTGCCGGAGCTCCTTCTTGAGCTCGGACACCTCGTCGCGCAGGCGCGCGGCCACCTCGAACTGCAGGTCGGCCGCCGCGGCGTGCATCTGCTCGTTGAGCTGCTGCACGAGGTCGGCCAGCTCGCCCGCCGGCAGCCCGGCGAGCTTGCGGGCCTGCCCCGCGGACTCCATGCCGAGGCTGGGGACCGGCGACTTGCCCTTGCCACGCTGTCGTCCGGCTCCCGAGCCCGACAGCAGCGAGTCGGTGTCCGCGTCCTCACGGGCGAGCATCTCGGTGATGTCGGCGATCTTCTTCTGCAGCGGCTTGGGGTCGATGCCGTGCTCGACGTTGTAGGCCACCTGGATCTCGCGGCGCCGGTTGGTCTCGTCGATCGCCGACGCCATCGAGTCGGTGATCGAGTCGGCGTACATGTGCACCTCGCCCGACACGTTGCGGGCGGCACGGCCGATGGTCTGGATCAGGCTCTTGGCGCTGCGCAGGAACCCCTCCTTGTCGGCGTCCAGGATCGAGACCAGCGACACCTCGGGCAGGTCGAGGCCCTCCCGGAGCAGGTTGATGCCGACCAGGACGTCGTACTCCCCCATCCGCAGCTCCCGCAGCAGCGCGATGCGCTGCAGGGTGTCGACCTCGGAGTGCAGGTAGCGGGTGCGGACCTTGTTCTCCAGCAGGTAGTCGGTGAGGTCCTCGGACATCTTCTTGGTCAGGGTCGTGACCAGGACGCGCTCGCCCCGCTCCGCCCGGATCCTGATCTCGGCGATCAGGTCGTCGATCTGGCCCGACGTCGGCTTGACCACGACCTGCGGGTCGACCAGGCCGGTGGGCCGGATGATCTGCTCGACGTACCCGTCGCCCTTGGCCAGCTCGTAGTCGCCGGGCGTCGCGGACAGGTAGACGGTCTGGCCGATGCGCTCGGCGAACTCCTCGAAGCGCAGCGGCCGGTTGTCCATCGCGCTCGGGAGCCGGAAGCCGTGGTCGACCAGCGTCCGCTTGCGGGACATGTCGCCCTCGTACATGCCGCCGATCTGCGGGATGGTCACGTGCGACTCGTCGACGACGAGCAGGAAGTCCTCGGGGAAGTAGTCGAGAAGCGTGTTGGGCGGCGTCCCGGGCCCACGGCCGTCCATGTGGCGCGAGTAGTTCTCGATGCCGGAGCAGCTGCCGATCTGACGCATCATCTCGATGTCGTAGCTGGTCCGCATCCTCAGCCGCTGCGACTCGAGCAGCTTGTGCTGGGCGTCGAGCTGGCCGAGCCGCTCCCCCAGCTCGACCTCGATGTCACGGATGGACCGCTCCATCCGCTCCGGGCCGGCGATGTAGTGGCTGGCCGGGAAGACGTAGATCTCCTGGTCCTCGGTGACCACCTCGCCAGTCACCGGGTGCAACGTCGACAGCCGCTCGATCTCGTCGCCGAAGAACTCGACGCGGACGGCGAGCTCCTCGTACATCGGGAACACCTCCAGGGTGTCGCCGCGGACCCGGAACGTCCCGCGCGTGCCGGCCAGGTCGTTGCGCGCGTACTGGATGCTCACGAGCCGCCGCAGCAGGGCGTCGCGGTCGACGTCCTGACCGACCTTGAGGCGGACCATCCGGTCCACGTACTCCTGCGGGGTGCCCAGACCGTAGATGGCCGACACCGTCGCGACCACGATGACGTCGCGCCGGGTCAGCAGCGAGTTGGTCGCCGAGTGTCGCAGCCGCTCGACCTCCTCGTTGAGCGAGGAGTCCTTCTCGATGTAGGTGTCGCTCTGCGGGATGTACGCCTCGGGCTGGTAGTAGTCGTAGTAGGAGACGAAGTACTCGACGGCGTTGTGCGGGAAGAACTGCCGCAGCTCGTTCGCGAACTGCGCAGCCAGCGTCTTGTTGGGCTGCATGACGAGCACCGGGCGCTGCACCCGTTCGGTCAACCAGCCGACGGTCGCCGTCTTGCCGGTACCCGTCGCCCCGAGCAGCACCACGTCCTGCTCGCCGGCGACGATCCGACGCTCGAGGTCGGCGATGGCGGTCGGCTGGTCGCCCGACGGCTCGAAGCCGGCCTCCATCTTGAAGGGGGCGACCGTGCGCTGCAGGTCGGTGATCGGACGCATGCGTCGAGCGTACGCAGCACCTCCGACACTTTCCGGCCCCTCGGCCCCTCGTCGCGCACGGACGACGAGAGGCACCAGAGCCGCCGGACGTCGCCGGCTCGACGCTCAGCCCCCGGCGGCCTGCGACGCCAGCATGCTGTTCGCCATCGACCCGAAGTCCTTCTGCAGCTGGTCCTCGTCCGCCGACGCCGTGAAGGCCACCGTGCCGAGCACCGCGACGCCGTCGGTGCTGCGCACCGAGACCACGGTCACCAGCAGGAGCTCGCTGGAGCCCTGGCCGCTGCTCGCCGTGACCTGCGCGGAGCAGGTCGCGGCCTTGAGCTTGTCGGCCCCGACGTCTGCGGCCTTCGGGGTGCTGAACTTGCCGCCGCCCTCGTCCTCGGCGAGCTGCTTGTGCCAGGCCGTGCAGATCTGGCCCGGGTTCGAGCCCGGGTCGACCGTGGTCGTCTGGCCGACGAAGACGTTCTTGCCGTCGCTCAGCTGCGCGAGCGACGCCGTCTGCTTCTTCACGTCCCACCCCGCAGCGGGCACCAGCGTGACGTCGTGCCCGAGGTCGAGGGCGGACCCGCTGCCGCCGCCGGGGTTGGAGCCGGTCGAGGGGTCGGCGCTGGGGGCCGACGGCGACGAGCTCGGGTCGGGCGAGGGCTCGTCCGAGGGCGGCGTCTGCGGCCCCGGCGTGATCGTCGTGGCCGGGACGTCGGAGTCGCCGGAGGTGAGCCCGATGACGATCGCGCCGATGGCGACCAGACCCACCACGGCCGCCACCACGATCCCGATGATCAGCAGCGCGCTCTTCTTCGGCGGTGCGCCGGCCGGACCGGTGGGCGGGCGACCCGGCTGCGGGTAGCCGGCACCGGGCTGGGGGTAGCCCTGCTGCGGGTAGCCGGGACCGGGCTGGGGGTAGCCCTGCTGCGGATAGCCGGGCTGCGGGTAGCCCGGCTGCGGGTAGCCGGGACCAGGCTGGGGAGGGACCTGCTGGTACGGGGGCTGGGCCCCGCCGGGACGCGGCCCCTGCGGTTCGCTCATGCCTGCTCCTGCCCGTCGTGACCGGTTCGCCCGGGCTGGCCCATCGCGGTCGAGCCACCGGCCGACGTCCCACCCGGGGGCGGGGGCGACGTCCGGGGCAGCGCCACGGTCTCCTCGGCGACCGGTGCGGCTCCGGCCGCGGAACCCCCCGCGCCGGCGGTGACCTTCGGCCGCTGGGCGTTCGTCGTCGCGGCGACCGAGGTGCCGCACGCGGCGCAGAAGGCCGCGCCGGGCTGCAGCGGCATCTCGCACTGGGCGCAGTGCGCGAGCTCGCCGTCGGGCCCGACGCCGGCCGTACGCGCGGCGTGCTCGAGCGCCGCCTCCATCAGTCCGGTGTGCAGCACCACCCGCAGCCGCAGGATCAGGATGGCGAGGACGAGCAGGCCCCAGAGGATGCTCAGCAGCACCCCGAGCGTGGCGCTCCCGACGAACGAGAAGAGGTAGGTGCCCGCCTGGTAGGCGACGTTCGCGACGACCGCGAGCACCAGCGCACGGACGTAGCGCGGGGTGAAGCCGTCGAAGCCACGGCCGAGCCCGGAGAACTCGGCGCAGGCCAGCCCGGTCGCGGTGCCCAGGATCAGCGGCTTGACGAAGCCCTCGAGGAAGACCAGGGAGACCCACAGCCCCGGGTCCGAGCCCTGCAGGCCGCCGGTCAGCAGCGCCCAGTGGCGCACCAGGGTGTCGAAGGTGGCGTAGGAGACGCCGCTGATGACGCCGAAGGTGAGCCCGTCCATCAGGTCGTCGAACTCCGGACGGCGGGCCAGCAGGACCGGGCCGACCTGCCGGATGGCCTCGCCGACGACAGGGACGAGGACGGCCACGAGCAGGAACGTGCCGAGTGCAGGGGCGCCCGCCCCACCCGCGTCGTACGCGGGGGTCGCGAACGAGACCGGTCCGCGCAGCAGCGTCCACACGATCGTCCAGGCGATCGCGAGCACCCCCGTGAGGCCGAACGCGAGCCCGGCGACGGGCAGCGGCTCGTCCTCCCAGAGGTTCACGTCGTACATGTAGACGATGTAGACGATCGGCACGGCGAAGGCCGCGACCAGGACCGCGATGGGCATCGCCCCGAAGATCGCCGCGACCAGAGCGACCACCAGGGCGAAGGTCAGGGCGATCCGGTACGTCTGGGGCCGCTGCCCGGAGCCCTGCGGCATGATCGACGACATCAGCGCGAACGACGCGACCGGCTCGTCGGGCTTGGCGGCGAAGGACCGACGGCGCGCCCAGTCGCCGGTACGCCGGTCGGAGCCGCACTCCGGGCAGAAGTGCGCTGTGCCGGGGATCTGTGCGTGGCAGCGTGGGCATTCCATCAAGGTCCTCCTGACCCCGGACCGGCCCTGCGGTCTGGGCGTGACCCACCACAGGTCGGACTGGTTCGGCTCGGATTATGGCAGCCCGGGGAGTCAGCGCCGGCCGACACGCGCCCAGAGCGCGTCGACGTGTCGCACCAGGTCGTCGCGGTCGCCATCGTTGTCCACCACCACGTCGGCCACGGCCAGCCGCTCTCCACGGGAGACCTGCGCCGCGATCCTGCCGTCCGCCTCCGCCTCGGTGAGGCCGCCGCGGTGGAGCAGCCGCGACCGCTGCACCTCCTCGCTCACGTCCACCACCACGACGAGGTCGAACGCCGACGCCTGCCCGGTCTCCACGAGCAACGGGATGACGTGGACCACGACCTGGTCCGGCCGCGCGGCGGCCTCGAGCTCGGCCGCCCGTGCGCGGACGGCGGGGTGGACGACGGCCTCGAGGTCGCGCCGCGCAGCGCGGGACGCCTCGTCGTCGGCGAACACCCGCCGGCCCAGTGCCGCGCGGTCCAGCCGCCCGTCAGGGGTGAGCACCGAGGGTCCGAAGCGGGCGACCACGGCGGCGAGGCCGGCCGTGCCCGGCTCGACCACCTCGCGGGCCAGGACGTCGGCGTCGACGACCAGGGCGCCCCGCTCCGCGAGCAGCGCTGCCACCGTGCTCTTGCCCGAGGCGATGCCGCCGGTGAGCGCCACCCGTGGCGTGTGGTCCATGGCCTCAGGCTAGGCGCGGTCTCGACCGGCAGCAGGTCCTCGGACAGCAGCAGGCCCCGCTCCGACGAGTCGGAGCGGGGCCTGCTGGTGGGTCTACCTGAGAGGTCAGGCGTTCCCGGTGAGCTTCTCCCGCAGGGCCTGCAGCGCCTCGTCAGAAGCGAGCGAACCCTCCGGTGCAGCCGGCGCCGAGGGCGCCGTGATGGTGCTGCTGGCGTCGCCGGTGCTGGCCGCGGCCGCGTCGCCCGAGGACGACGAGTACGTGGACGGCACCGCAGCGGCGCTGGCGCCCTCCTCGGCCTCGACGACCTGCTTCTTGTGAGCCTCCCAGCGGGCGTGAGCCTCGGCGTACTGGGCCTCCCAGGCCGCGCGCTGCTCGTCGTACCCCTCGAGCCACTCGCCCGTCTCCGGGTCGAAGCCGTCCGGGTACAGGTAGTTGCCCTCGGCGTCGTAGGACGCCGTCATGCCGTAGAGCGTCGGGTCGAACTCCTCGGAGTTGATGTCGACACCCTCGTTGGCCTGCTTGAGCGACAGCGAGATCCGGCGACGCTCGAGGTCGATGTCGATGATCTTGACGAGCACGCTGTCGTTGACCTGCACGACCTGCTCGGGGATCTCGACGTGACGCTCGGCGAGCTCGGAGACGTGCACCAGGCCCTCGATGCCCTCCTCGACACGGACGAACGCGCCGAAGGGCACCAGCTTGGTGACCTTGCCCGGCACGATCTGCCCGATCTGGTGGGTGCGGGCGAACGCCTGCCACGGGTCTTCCTTGGTCGCCTTGAGCGACAGCGAGACGCGCTCGCGGTCCATGTCGACGTCCAGGACCTCGACGGTGACCTCCTGGCCGACCTCGACCACCTCGGAGGGGTGGTCGATGTGCTTCCACGACAGCTCCGACACGTGCACGAGGCCGTCGACGCCACCGAGGTCCACGAAGGCACCGAAGTTGACGATCGAGGACACGACACCCTTGCGGATCTGGCCCTTCTGCAGCTGCGTGAGGAAGTTCTGGCGAACCTCGGACTGCGTCTGCTCGAGCCACGCACGGCGGGAGAGGACCACGTTGTTGCGGTTCTTGTCCAGCTCGATGATCTTGGCCTCGAGCTCCATGCCGACGTACGGCTGGAGGTCGCGGACACGGCGCATCTCGACCAGCGAGGCGGGCAGGAACCCGCGCAGGCCGATGTCGATGATCAGACCACCCTTGACGACCTCGATCACGCTGCCGGTGACGACACCGTCCTCGTCCTTGATCTTCTCGATCGTGCCCCAGGCGCGCTCGTACTGCGCACGCTTCTTGGACAGGATCAGACGACCCTCCTTGTCCTCCTTCTGCTGGACGAGAGCCTCGATCTCGTCCCCGACGCTGACCACGTCGAACGGGTCCACGTCGTGCTTGATGGAGAGCTCTTTGGAGGGGATGACCCCTTCGGTCTTGTAACCGATGTCGAGCAGGACCTCGTCCCGGTCGACCTTGACGACGATGCCGCTGACGATGTCGCCGTCGTTGAAGTACTTGATGGTCGCGTCGATCGCGGCCAGGAAGGCCTCGTCCGACTCGAAGTCGTTGATCGCGACCTGGGGAGGAGCCTCGAGAGAGGACGTCATGTAGTAGGTGCTCCGGATGGTGGATGAGTGGTGTCTGGGTGCGCTGGGGCCCGGTCCGTACTGCCCGACGAGGCCTGCTCAGCGTCGTGGGAACAACGCCGGACGAACACCATCTGATTCCGTACGAGCGCGACCTGCTCCGTCTGAGGTAACGCAGGCCACAGCGACTGCTCAGATTACCTGCGTGCGACGAAGGCGGTCAATCCCGGGTCGAGAACGCCCGTCGCGGGTCGCAGCCACCCCGGAGCTGTGCCGGCCGACGCGCTTCGTCACCTGAGACCGCTCCTCGTGAAGCCCGCCGAGCCGGACCGTCGCCCGCCTGCGCTTCACGAGGGGGGTCTCAGGTGCGGAGTACCAGGCCGTGGCCGTCAGCGCAACCACGTGTCAGTGCGCGGCGTCGTGCCAGGAACGACCGACGCCGACCGAGACGTCCAGCGGGACGCTGAGCTCCACGGCGTGGCCCATCCGGGTCCGCACCAGCTCCTCGAGGGCCTCGCGCTCCCCCGGCCCCACCTCGAACACGAGCTCGTCGTGCACCTGCAGGAGCATCCGGCTGCGCATGCCGGCCGCGTCGAGCGCCTGCTCCACGTCGAGCATCGCCACCTTGATGATGTCGGCGGCCGAGCCCTGGATGGGCGCGTTCAGCGCCATCCGCTCGGCCATGTCGCGGCGCTGCCGGTTGTCGCTGGTCAGGTCCGGCAGGTAGCGGCGGCGACCCAGGATGGTCTCGGTGTACTCGGTGCGCCGGGCGTCGGCGACGAGGGAGTGCAGATAGGTCCGGACGTCGCCGAACCGCTCGAAGTACTCGTCCATCAGGGCCTTGGCCTCGGACGTCTCGATGTGCAGCTGCTGGCTCAGGCCGAAGGCGCTCAGCCCGTACGCGAGGCCGTAGTTCATCGCCTTGATCCGGGCGCGCTCGGCCCCCGTGACCGCCTCGGGAGCGACGCCGAAGACCCGCGACGCCGTCACGGTGTGGAAGTCCATGCCCGACTTGAAGGCCTCGATGAGGGCCTCGTCGTCGCTCGCGTGCGCCATGATGCGCATCTCGATCTGGCTGTAGTCGGCCGACATCAGCGACTCGTAGCCCGGCCCGACGACGAACGCCTCCCGGATCCGGCGGCCCTCCTCGGTGCGGATCGGGATGTTCTGCAGGTTGGGGTCGGTGCTGGAGAGGCGGCCCGTCGCCGCGATCGTCTGCACGTACGTGGTGTGGATGCGGCCGTCGTCGGCGACGGACTTGAGCAGGCCCTCCACCGTCTGGCGGAGCCGGATCGCGTCGCGGTGGACGAGCAGGTGGGCCAGGAACGGGTGCTCGGTCTTGACGTGCAGCGCCTGCAGCGCCTCCGCGTCGGTGGTGTAGCCGGTCCGGGTCTTGCGGGTCTTCGGCATCCCGAGCTCGTCGAACAGCACCACCTGGAGCTGCTTGGGCGAGCCGAGGTTGATCTGCTTGCCGAGCACCTCGTACGCCTGCGCCGCGGCGGCGTTCACGGTCGTGTCGAACTCCGACTCGAGCGCGTCGAGGTGGGTGACGTCGACCGCGACCCCGGTGCGCTCCATCCGGGCCAGGGTGCGCAGCAGCGGGAGCTCGACGCCGTTGAGCAGGCTCGTGCCGTTCCGCTCGGCGATCTGGGTGTCGAGGGCGTCGGCCAGGTCGATCACCGCCCGGGCCCGGACCATGGAGGAGTCGGTCGCGACCTTGGCGCCGGAGTCGTCATCGCCGAAGTCGAGCGACAGCTGGTCGGGGTCGGTGACCTCCTCCTCGCCCTCGACCTTGAGCTCCCGCTTGAGGTAGCGCACGGTCAGGTCGGCGAGGTCGAACGTGCGCTGGTCGGGTCGGACCAGGTAGGCGGCGAGCTGGGTGTCCGAGGTCAGCCCGGCGAGCTCCCAGCCCCGGGCCCACAGCGCCAGCAGCGGTCCCTTGGCGTCGTGCATCGCCAAGGGCTGGTCGGGGTCGGCGAGCCAGCGCGCCAGCACCTGCTCGTCGGCGGGCAGCAGCTCCGTGACGTCGACGTACGCCGCCGCGCCGTCGGCGGCCGCGAGCGAGATCGCCCGCACGTCCCCGGTGCCCGCCCCCCAGTGCCCGATCACGTCGACCCCGGTGCGCCCGGTGCCGGTGTGCTCGGCCAGCCACCCCGCGAGCTGAGCCGCCGCCAGGTGCTCACCGACCATGTCGAAGCCGCCCTCGGCGACCATCTCGTCGGAGTTGGGCAGCGCCTCGAGCAGGCGGTCGCGCAGCACCCGGAACTCGAGCCCGTCGAAGAGGGTGTGGGTGGCCTCGCGGTTCCACGGCTGGCGCTCGAGCTGGTCGATGGTGACCGGGAGGTCCAGGTTGCGGACGAGGGCGTTGACCTGGCGGTTGCGCAGCACCGACTCGGTCCGCTCCTGGAACGCCAGCGCGGCCTTGCCCTTCAGCTCGCCGGCGTGCGCGACCAGGGTCTCGAGGTCGCCGTACTGCTCCAGCCACTTCGCGGCCGTCTTCGGTCCCACGCCGGGGATGCCCGGGAGGTTGTCGCTCGTCTCCCCCACCAGCGCCGCCAGGTCGGGGTAGCGCTCCGGGGTCATCAGGTAGCGCTCCTCGACCGCCTCGGGCGTCATCCGGGCCAGGTCCGACACCCCCTTGCGGGGGTAGAGCACGGTCACCTGCTCGCTGACCAGCTGGAACGCGTCGCGGTCCCCGGTGCAGATCAGCACGTCCCAGCCGGCGTCGCGGGCCTGCGTCGTCAGCGTCCCGATCACGTCGTCGGCCTCGAAGCCCGGCAGCTCGACGTGCACGATGTTGAGGGCGTCGAGCACCTCCTTGACCAGGTCGACCTGGCCGCGGAACTCGCTCGGGCTCTCCGACCGGGTGGCCTTGTACTCGGAGTAGATCTCGTTGCGGAACGTCTTGCGGCTGACGTCGAACGCCACGCCCACGTGGGTGGGCGCCTCGTCGCGCAGCACGTTGATCAGCATCGAGGTGAAGCCGAAGACCCCGTTGGTGTGCTGGCCGGTGGCCGTCGAGAAGTTCTCCACGGGCAGCGCGAAGAACGCCCGGTACGCCACCGAGTGGCCGTCCAGCAGCAGCAGCTTGGGCCGCGCCGGGGCGGCAGCCGTCCCCTTGGCGCCGGGCTTCGTCTTCGTCGCGGTCGGCACGTCGTGACTCTATCCGCGGCTGCTGACAGTCCCCAGGTCCGACAGGTGCGAGGCTGACGGGCATGAGCGACGAGGCGGCTCGGAGGCCCCTGCCGGACTGGTGGGCGACGACGTCGAGCGCGCTGGACGCCAAGATGGGGCTCGAGGTGACCGAGCTGAGCGCCGAGCGCGCCGTCGGCTCGATGCCGGTCGAGGGCAACACCCAGCCCGCCGGGCTCTGGCACGGAGGGGCGTCGGGCGTGCTCGCGGAGACGCTGGCCTCGATCGCCGCCCACGCCCACGCGCAGCCGGGCGGCACCGCCGTCGGCGTCGACCTCAACGTCACCCACCACCGGCCGGCCCGCAGCGGCCGGGTGACGGGGGTCGCCACCGCCCTGCACCTCGGGCGTCGCGTGACGTCGTACGAGGTCGTCATCTCCGACGCCTCCGGCGCCCGGATCGCCACGGCCCGGGTCACCTGCCACGTGATCCGTCCCGGGCACGCCGGGCCCGACCCCGGCCCCGCCCACGGCTGAGCCGTCGTGCCCCAGGTCGTCGCCCAGGTGTGGGTCCCGGTCCCGCGCGCGGTCGCCTTCGCCGTGAGCCAGACCACCGGCGCGGCCCGGCTCGCGTGGGACCCCTTCATCCGCTCCCAGCACCTCGTCGGCGCCGACCGCCCGGGCACGGACGTCCGCACCTTCACCCGCGCCCGGGTCGGGGGCCTGCGCGGCTTCGCCATGGTGAGCCGCTACGTCTCGTACCGACCGCCCACCTCGGTCGGCATGACGGTGGAGCGGGGCCCGTGGTTCTTCGCCCGCTTCGGCGGCGGCTGGCGCTTCGGGCCGACGACCCGGGACGGGGTCGCGGGGACCACCGCGACGTGGAAGTACACGTACGGCATCCGACCGCACCTGCTCAGCCTCGTGGCCGAGCCCGTCGGGCAGCGGCTCCTCGGACGGGTGATCCGCGTCCGCATCGAGGCGTTCCGCCGGGCCTGCTCCGACCCGGGGACCCTGCGGGCGGCGCTCTAGACAGGAACGGGTCGGCGCGCAAAGATGTTGCGTCGCTGCCGGGACCTCACGCAGGAACTATTGTCTGGAGACGGATAACAATGAGCCCCGCCGGTCCCAAGGTGATAACGACCGGTAACGGCGTGGTCATTTTCGGTAACACGTCGGATATAACCCTGCGTAAGGCTGCGGCAACGCACCACGTCCGCCACCGACCTGGTCGGTGTCACGACGCGTCCGGTTTCCCCCTGGTCGGTCCTCCCTGAGGGCCGGCTCCACCGCCGGACGGGTGGCCGTACGACGAGCACGACCCGGTCGGCGCACGGTGCGCCCACCGACATGTACGAGGAGGAAATCTCTTGCCAGCACGATCTTTGACGCGCGTCGTCGCACTCGGCGCGATCGCCGCACTGTCCCTCACGGCGTGCGCGAGCGGGTCCGACAGCGGCACCGGCGGCACCGGCGGCACCGGCGGCGACGCTCCGACCGACCTGGTCATCTCCACGGACCTGCCGCTCCAGGGGGCCAGCGCCTCCACCTCGCAGTCGACCAACCAGCTGATCCAGCTGTACCTGGACTCGATCGGCGGCAAGGCGGGCAAGTACAACATCACGCTGAAGACCTACGACGACTCGACCGCCGCCAAGGGCGCCTGGGACGACGCGGCCTGCGCCAAGAACGCGACCGACCACGTGGCCAACACCGCCGAGGTCGCGGTCATGGGCACGTTCAACTCGGGCTGCGCCAAGATCGAGGTGCCGACCCTCAACCAGGACAGCACCGGCCCGATGCTGATGGTCAGCCACGCGAACACCAACCCGGGCCTCACCAAGACCTGGGACACCGGCGAGCCGGACAAGTACTTCCCGTCCGGGACCCGCAACTTCGCCCGCGTCATCACCACCGACGACTACCAGGGCCAGGGTGCGGCGGCGTTCGCGTCCAACGACCTGAAGGTCAAGAAGGCGTACGTCCTCGACGACAACCAGACCTACGGTCTGGGCGTCGCGAAGGCCTTCACCGACTCGGCGAAGACGAACGGCATCGAGATCGTCGGCAGCCAGCACTGGGACGCCAAGCAGCCGAACTACACCGCGCTCTACCAGGCCGTGAAGGCGTCGGGTGCCGACATGGTCTACCTGGGCGGCATCTACGACAACAACGGTGGCCAGCTCGTCAAGGACAAGGTGGCCGTGCTCGGCCCGAACGACGGGGCGGTCAAGGTGATGGCTCCGGACGGCTTCACCGGCTACCCCGACCTGCTCAAGCTGAGCGAGTCGAAGGGCATGTACCTCACCTTCGCCGGTCTGACGCAGGACCAGCTGGTCAAGGCCGGCGGGACGGGCGCCAAGCTGCTCGCCGACTACAAGACGAAGTACAACGAGGCTCCGGCCGGCTCCTACCCGCTGTACGGCGTGGCGGCCACGCAGGTCATCCTCGACGCCATCTCCAAGTCGGACGGCACCCGCAAGAGCGTCACCGACCAGGTCCTGGGCGGGGCGGGCATCACCATCCCGGCTGACCAGTCGGTGCTCGGCAAGGAGATCAAGATCGACCCGACCACGGGCGACACCAGTGCGAAGGACCTGACGATCGAGATCATCAAGAACGGCGAAGAGACCTTCGAGAAGTCTCAGTCGATCTCCTGATCAACCCCGTCGGGGCCTGGCTCACGCCAGGCCCCGGCGGTCTCCTCGTCTCCACCGAGCTCGTCACCGTCTGCGGGTCACCTGACCCGGCTCGCACCGGCGCCAGCGGCGCCGCCCTCCCGAAAGGTTGACCAGTGGCCACAGCGTCGCTCGTCGTCGGGGGTACCCAGAGGAAGGCCAAGGTCCGGCTCGGACCCCTGGTCGAACGTGTCCTCGGGTACGCCATCGTCGCCCTGATCCTGATCTGGTTCGTCGCGAACCTCGTCGCCGACCCCGACCGCTTCATCGGCTCGCTGCTCGTCGGCCTGCAGAACGGTCTGCTCTACGCCCTCGTGGCCCTCGGCTACACGATGGTGTACGGCATCGTCGAGCTGATCAACTTCGCCCACGGCGACCTCTTCATGCTGACCACGATCATCGCCGCGGGCCTCATGGTCAGCCTGCTCGGCGTCGGCCAGCTCAGCGCGATCAGCATCCTGCCGCTGCTGCTGGCCCTGGTGGTCTGCATGGCGGCCGGTGGCTTCATCAACATGTCCGCCGAGTTCCTGGCCTACCGCAAGCTGCGGTCGGCCCCCAAGCTGGCCCCGCTGATGACCGCGGTGGGCATCAGCTTCATCTTCCGCGGGATCGCCCAGCAGGAGTACGTCAACGGCTCGGCCCAGAAGAACTGGCCGATCACCTGGGGCGGCCCGCAGGTCGAGGGCGTCTACGTCTACAAGCTGCTCATGGTGTTCGCGGTGACCGTGCCGCTGCTGCTGCTGATGACCTACATCGTGTCGCGCACCAAGATGGGCAAGGCCATGCGGGCCGTCGCGCAGGACCAGGACGGCGCCCGCCTGATGGGCATCAACGTCAACGGCACGATCTCGTTCGTCTTCGGGCTCGGCGGCGCGCTGGCCGGGGCGGCCGGCGTCCTCTACTTCCTCTGCCAGACGCAGACCTACTACGACACGGGCACCCAGCTGGGGCTGATCGCGTTCACCGCGGCGGTCCTCGGCGGCATCGGGAACCTGACCGGCGCGGTGGTCGGCGGCCTCGCCATCGGCATCATCCAGGCCCTCAACGAGGGGGCGGCCTACGGCCTCGGCTCCAACTGGTCGCAGAGCGTGGTCTTCGTGATCCTGATCATCCTGATGGTGTTCAAGCCCGAAGGCATCTTCGGCCGTCCGACGACCGAGAAGGTGTAGGACCATGGCTGCTGCCCATCCAGGTGCGACCCGCGCGCTCAAGCCCGCACGGGGCGAGCGCAACCTCGGACGGCTCGCGTGGCCCGTCGGCTACGTGGTCGTCATCCTCTTCCTGTTCGTCCTCTACCAGTACCTGCTGCCGAGCCTGGTGAAGCCGGTCTCCGCCCCGGTCCTGGCCTGGCTGCCCGTCGCGACGATCAACGAGTGCCTGATGTGGGCGATCATGGCGCTGGGTCTGAACGTGGTGGTCGGCTACGCCGGCCTGCTCGACCTCGGCTACGTGGCCTTCTGGGCCCTCGGCGGCTACACCGCCGGCTGGCTGATGGCCTTCCCCTTCAACTGGACGTTCAACTTCCACCTCTTCTCGCCGGTCCGGGCCAACGCGCCGGGCACGCACATCAACTTCTGGCTGGTGTGCATCGTCGCCGGTGTCCTGTGCTCGATCCTCGGCCTGATCATCGGCGCCCCGACGCTGCGGCTCCGCGGCGACTACCTCGCTCTGGTGACGCTCGGCTTCGGGGAGGTCATCACGCAGTTCTTCCGGAACTCGGGCGACATCGCGGGCTACAACATCGCCGGCGGCGACCCCGGCATCTCCTCGATCGACCCGATCGGGACGGGTCCGCTCGGTGCGCTCGGGGTCGCACCCAAGCTGCTCACCAACTCCGCGGCGGGCAACATCTGGAAGATCCTGGTGCTGGGCCTGCTGGTCGGCATCTGCATCTTCATCTCCCTGCGCATCCGCGAGGGCCGGCTCGGCCGAGCATGGCTCGCGCTGCGCGAGGACGAGCTGGCGGCCAGCATGATGGGCGTCCCGCTGGTCCGGGTGAAGCTCCTCGCGTACGCGGTCGGTGCCTTCTTCGGGGGCATCGGCGGCGTGGCGAACGCGTCCGGCATCACCACCGCGGTGTCGCCGTCCGGCTTCGACTTCGGCAAGTCCGTCCTGGTGCTGCTCATGGTCGTGCTCGGCGGCATGGGCAACGTCTGGGGCGTCACCATCGGGGCGTTCCTGCTCTCCTGGCTGAACAGCAACGGGCTCAAGCAGATCGGCGTGCAGTTCGACGCGATCGCCGGCACGAACCTCGAGGCGAGCCTGCCGCGCTACAACTACGTGATCCTGGGCCTGCTGCTGGTGCTGATGATGCTGTTCCGGCGCGAGGGCCTGATCCCCGAGAGCCGCACGAAGGCGCTCATGTCGATGCCGTCGCGGACCGAGGCCGAGTCGCTCGGGGCCGAGAGCGTCGAGGCCGAGGCCGAGACGGACGCGTACGAGCACGCCGACCCCGACGGCGACGCCAAGATCGCCGCGGCAGCCATGGCGGGCTCGGGAGCGAGCACCACCCACGGCAGCCCCGGCGCACGACGGGAGGAGGAGTCATGAGCGAGTCGACACGCGGGGTCCGGGAGTCGCTGGCCGACGTCACCCAGCTCGGGGGCACCCCCAACAGCCCTGGTGACCCGGCCGGGGCCGCCGGCTACGGCCGCCCCGACAGCGCCGAGAGCGGCGTCGACGGTCCGACGAGCCGCGTCGTCCCGAACGAGGGGGTCGACCCGGTCGAGTCGAACGTGCTCTTCGCCGACCGCATCACGATCCGCTTCGGCGGTCTGACCGCGGTCGACAACGTGTCGTTCTCCATCCCGCCGAGGTCGGTGGTGAGCCTCATCGGGCCCAACGGCGCGGGCAAGACGACGTTCTTCAACGTGCTGACCGGGCTCTACGAGGCCACCGAGGGCTCGGTCTACCTGGACGGGAAGGACATCACCGCGGTCAAGCCCCACAAGCGGGCGGCGATGGGCCTGGCCCGCACGTTCCAGAACATCCGCCTCTTCGGCCTCATGACGGCCGAGGAGAACGTGATGGTCGCCATGCACTCCCACCTCAAGGCGGGAGTCCTCTCGACGATCATCAAGACCCCCGGCCAGCGGCGCGAGGAGCGGGAGGCGCACGAGACCGCGCGCGAGCTGCTCGACTACGTCGGCATCGGCAAGACCGCCGGCGAGCTCGCCCGCAACCTCTCCTACGGCGACCAGCGCCGGCTGGAGATCGCGCGGGCCATGGCGCTGCGGCCCAAGGTCCTGCTGCTCGACGAGCCCACGGCCGGCATGAACCCGCAGGAGTCGGCCAACTTCAACGACTTCGTCTACCGGGTCCGTGACGAGAAGGGCATCTCGGTGCTGCTGATCGAGCACGACATGAGCGTGATCATGAAGATCAGCGAGCGGATCACCGTGCTCGACCGCGGGGCCATGATCGCCCAGGGCACGCCGGACGACATCCGCAACAACCAGCAGGTGATCGAGGCCTACCTGGGCAAGACCGGCACCCGGGAAGGCAAACGCCTCCCCAAGCCCGGCTCCGACCAGGGAGGACAGCCGGTGACCACCGCGGGGGCCAGCACGAACGGGGAGCAGGCATGAGCGCCGAGGTCCAGGAGTCAGCTGCTGGTCAGGGGGCCCGCGCTCGGGGCGAGGGCAAGGACGTCATCCTCCAGCTCGAGGGCCTGAGCGTCAGCTACGGCAACATCGCCGCGGTGCAGAACCTGTCGATGACCGTCTACGCCGGCGAGATCGTCACCCTCATCGGGTCCAACGGGGCCGGCAAGTCGACGACGCTGCGGACGATCTCGGGCCTGCTGCGGCCCAAGAGCGGCGACGTCGTCTACGAGGGCAAGAAGATCAACGGCATCCCCGGCCACGACGTGGTGAAGCTCGGGATCTCGCAGTCCCCCGAGGGGCGCAAGATCTTCCAGCGCATGACGGTGTCGGAGAACCTCGACCTCGGGGCGTACACGCGCAAGGACACCGCGAAGATCGCCGAGGACCGCGAGAACGTGCTGGAGCTGTTCCCGCGGCTGCGCGAGCGGATCAACCAGAAGGCCGGGACGATGTCCGGCGGCGAGCAGCAGATGCTCGCGGTGGCCCGGGCGCTGCTCGGCGACCCGCGGCTGCTGCTCCTCGACGAGCCCTCCATGGGTCTGGCCCCGGTGCTGGTCGACGTGATCTTCGAGACCATCGAGAAGATCCGCTCGCAGGGCGTCACCGTCCTGCTGGTCGAGCAGAACGCCCTCGCCGCCCTGGAGATCGCGGACTACGCGTACGTGCTCGAGTCCGGCCGGCTCAACCTGGAGGGCGAGGCGGCCAAGCTGCTGGACGACCCGTCGGTCACCGCCGCCTACCTCGGCGGTCACTGACCTCAGACGGTCAGAACGCCCGGGAGCTGCTGCTCCCGGGCGTTCTCTCGTCCTGGCCCCCGGCTCCCCCGCCGAACGCGGGAGGCGGCCGGCCTGGAGCGCCTACTTCTTCTTCGCGCCGCCGGCCCCGTGCTCGATGACGCCGTCCGCGACCTCGCGCATCGACTTGCGGAGGTCCATGGCGGTCTTCTGGATCCAGCGGAACGCCTCCGGCTCGGTCAGCCCGAGCCCGGTCTGCAGCAGGCCCTTGGCGCGGTCGACGGCCTTGCGCGACTCGAGGCGCTCGGTCAGGTCCGTGACCTCGGCCTCGACCGCGGTGATCTCGGCGAAGCGGGCCCGCGCGATCTCGATCGCCGGGATCAGGTCGGCCTTGCCGAACGGCTTGACGACGTACGCCATGGCGCCCGCGAGCCGCGCCCGGTCGACCAGCTCGCGCTGGCTGAACGCCGTGAGCATGACCACCGGCGCGATCCGGTCGGTGGCGATCTTCTCGGCCGCACTGATGCCGTCGAGCTTGGGCATCTTGACGTCCATGACCACCAGGTCGGGTCGCAGGCGCGTCGTCAGCTCTACCGCGGCCTCGCCGTCGCCCGCCTGCCCGACGACGTCGTAGCCCTCCTCGGTCAGCATCTCGACCAGGTCGAGGCGGATCAGCGCCTCGTCCTCGGCCACGACGACCCGGGTCGCTGAGGTCTCCGGCGCTGGAGTGTCTGCATTCGTCACGACCTCACTCTATCGAGCAGATGTTACGGACTCGGCTCGCCGGCCCGCCGTGGCGGCTCGACGGGGAGCGCCGTCGCCGGGTGGGCGTACGGCCGGTGTGGAACACTGACCGACGCTGCCGGGTGTGGCCGAGGTGGCGGAATGGCATACGCGGACGGCTCAAAACCGTCTGTCCGGAAGGGCATGGGGGTTCGAGTCCCCTCCTCGGCACGTGGTGCTCGCCTCCTCGTCCTCCGCCGGGAGGGCCTGGTGGAGCCGGCCCCCCTCGCAACCATCCGCCCTCGCAGGCTCGGGCTCCCGCCAGGCCCATCCACGCTCGGGGGACCGCCTCCACCAGACCCTCCCGGCTCAGTCTGGTGCCCGGGTGCAGCGGGGTGCGGCCACCGCACCTCCGCCGGTTTCTGAGCCTGGGTCTCGCGCAGAGCGGTCAGGCGGGGAGGTGGAGGCTGGGGCGGGAGGGGTCGAAGAGGGCGATGTCGTGGGGGGTGGAGCCGGTGGTCACCAGGTCCGCGAGGATCTCGCCGATGACCGGGACGAACTTGAAGCCGTGGCCGGAGCAGACAGAGGCCACCGTCACCTGGGGGGAGCCGGGGAGGGCGCCGACGATGAAGTCGCGGTCGGCGCTGGTGGTGTAGAGGCAGGTGAGGGCCTTGACCAGCGGTCCGGTCAGGTGCGGGAAGAGCTCGCGCGCCCGGGTCCGGATCGCCTCGGCCTCGACCGTGCTGATCGCTCGGTCGACGGTGTCCGGGTGGGCCTCCTCGAAGGTGTTGAAGAAGGCGAGCTTGAGCCCACCGGCCGGGCCGTCGACCATCGGGAAGCCGTAGATGTCGCGGTTGAGGTCGGTCTCCTCGATGTAGACCGGCAGCTGCTCGCTCGTCCAGCGCTCGTACGGGACAGCGTCGAAGTCGGGGGTGAACCAGCAGACCACCTGGCGCTCGACCCGCAGGGCGAGCCCGAGGTCGGCGAGCAGGCCCGGCGCCCACGCGCCCGCGGCGACGACGAGGCGGTCGGCACCGTAGGTGCCCGAGTCGGTGACGACCTCGACCCCGCCGCCCGGCGTGGACCGCCAGGAACGTGCGGGTTCGTCGTAGCGCAGCTGGGCCCCGTGGCGGGCGGCGAGGTCGAGGTTCGCCAGGATCGTCTGCTCCGGGCGGACGAAGCCGGCGTTGTCCTCGTAGAGGCCGAGGGCGTGGTCGGCCGGATCCATCGCGGGGAACCGCGCCCGGATCTGCGCGGCGTCGAGCACCTCGTGGGGCAGGTCGTGCGCCTCGGCGGCCAGGCGGGAACCCTTGAAGACCTTGGACTCCGGGTCGCCGACGTAGAGGCCGCCGCAGAGCGTGAGGATGTCGCGCCCGCTGGTCTCCTGCAGCTCGTGCCAGCCCTCGTACGCCCGGCGCAGCAGGGGCACGTACGCCGCACCCTCGAAGTAGGACTGCCGCACGATGCGCGTCTCGCCGTGGCCGGAGCCCTGGTCGTGCGCGGGCCAGAAGCGCTCGAGGCCCAGCACGGACAGGCCGCGGGCGGCGAGCTGGTAGGCCGCCGCCGAGCCCATCGACCCGAGGCCCAGGACGATGACGTCGTGGTGCCCGCCGGCCACCCCGCTCATGCCCGGGCCTCCGCCGCGGCCGCGCTCAGCCGGACGGCCAGCGGGGACGGGGGCGCCGCACCCCACGTGTCCGCGAGCGTGTAGCCGTTCGGGAACGGGTCGGACGGGTCGACGCCGACCTGGCAGAGCTGGGTGATCCAGGCCTGACCCGCCACGCTCGGCACGACGGCCGGGACCCCGCCCACGGTGGTCAGCGACTCGATGCGGCTGTCGAAGCGGGACCCGATCAGCGAGGTGTGCACGAAGCTCTCCCCGGGAGCGACGAGGCCGCGGGCGTGCAGGACGGCCAGCCGGGCCGACGTCCCGGTCCCGCACGGCGAGCGGTCGAGCCGGCCGGGGCTGACCACCACGGCGTTCTGCGCGGTCAGCCCGCCCTCGGGCGTGCGGCCCAGCGGGCCCGTGAGCTCGAAGTTGGTGATGCCGGGGAACTCGGGGTGCTCGGGGTGCACCGCGGCCAGCTGCTCCGCCGCCGCGCGCTTGACCACCTCGCCGACGACGCAGATGTCGCGGCCCTCGTCCGGGGTCAGCCCGAAGCCGAGCGACGCGGCGTCGACGAGCACGTACGCCATGCCGCCCCAGGCGACGTCGACCGTGACGGTGCCCAGGCCGGGCACCTCGACCGAGGCGTCGAGGTGGTGGACGAAGGCCGGCTGGTTGGTGAACCGGACCGAGGTGACCTTGCCGTCGGAGCACTCGCACTCCACGCGGATCAGGCCGGCGGCGGACTCCAGGGTGAGGTGCGTGACCGGCTCGATCATCGGCAGCATGCCGGTCTCCAGCAGTGCGGTCGTCACGCAGATCGTGTTGCTGCCCGACATCACCGGATACTCGGTCGACTCGGCGATCACGTAGCCGAGCAGCGCCTCGGGGTGCCGCGACGGCAGCACGAAGTCGGCGCTGTGGATCACCCCGCCCCGCGGCTCCTGCAGCAGCCGCAGCCGGAGGTCGTCGCGCTGCTCGGTCAGGTACGCGCGCTTGTCGAGCATCGTCTCCCCGGGCACGTCACCGATCCCCCCGGTGACGACGCGGGCGTTCTCGCCCCCGCAGTGCACGTCGACCACGTTGAGCACCTGGCTCCAGCGCATCTCGTCCTCCAGCTCGGGCACCGCTCGTCCGCACACCGTCTCGCCGGGCGCTGACCAGCGACGCTATCGGACGCGTTCGACCAGACTGCGAGGGTGACCACGGCCGCCGCTCCCCCTGCGCGCGCGCTCTCGGCGCTGGTCCTCGGGCTCAGCCTCCTGGTCGTCGCCGCCAACCTGCGTCCCACCCTCACCGCGCTCGGCCCGGTCATCTCGCTGGTCGGCGCGGACACCGGGCTCAGCCCGTCGGCCCTCGGGGTCCTCGGTTCGGTGCCGCTGCTGGCCTTCGCCGTCGTGTCACCGTTCGTGCAGCTCCTCAGCCGCCGCTGGGGCCCCGACCACACGGTCTTCGGGGCGATGGTCGTGATGCTCGCGGCGACCGTCGTGCGCTCCCTGCCCGGACCGGTCGTCCCGCTCTGGGCGGGCACGATCGCCCTCGGCGCCGGGATCGCGGTCTGCAACGTGCTGGTGCCCGCGCTGGTCAAGCGGGACTTCCCGCGCGAGGTCCCGCTGATGACCGGCGCGTACACGGCGACGCTCAGCCTGTCCGCCGCGCTGGCGTCCGGCCTGGCCCTGCCGATCGCCGAGCGGGGCGGCTGGCGTCTCGGGATCGGGGTGTGGGCCGGCGTCGGGGTGCTGGCGCTGGTGGCCTGGCTGCCGCGGCTGCGTCGGCACGGCCGGGACGTCGCCCTGCCCGTGACGCTGCCCGGGGCACCCGCCCGCTCCGGCGCGTCCGTGTGGCGCTCGCCGCTGGCGTGGCAGGTGACGACGTTCATGGGGACGCAGGCGATCTTCTTCTACCTCATGGTCACCTGGCTGCCCAGCATCGAGGTCGCCCGTGGCGTCAGCCCGGTGCGGGCCGGCTGGGACCTGTTCCTCTTCCAGGCCACGGGCATCGCCGGCGGCCTGCTCGTCTCGCTCGGCATGCGCGGTCGGCGGGACCACCGCCTCGCCGGCGCCGCGGTGAGCCTGGGGATGGCGCTGTCGATGCTGGGCCTGCTGCTCCTGCCCGGCCTGGACGCGCTCTGGCTGGTGCTCGCCGGCCTGAGCAGCGGCGCGTCGCTCGTCGTCGCCCTCTCCTTCGTGGCGGAGCGGAGCCGGAGCACCGCCGACGCGGCCCAGCTCTCGGGCATGGTGCAGAGCGTCGGCTACCTCCTCGGGATCATCGGGCCCATCGGCGCGGGGGCGCTGTTCCAGGCGACCGGCGGGTGGGGGTCGACGCTCGTCGCCGTCGTCGCCGTGAACCTCGTGCAGCTGGTCGTCTCGCTGTTCGCGGGCCGCGACGCCTACGTGGAAAGGTGACCTCGTGCTCCACCTCGACGCCGCCGCCGTCCTCGCCCTCGGCCCGGTCGGTGCGGCCGACGCGCTGCAGCGGGCGCTGCGCGACGGCCTGGACCCGGCCGCCAGCGTGCCGCGGTCGTTCGTCGACGTCCCCGCGGGTGAGCTGATCGTCATGCCGGCCGCGGGTCCGCGCCACGTCGGGGTGAAGCTCGTCGGCGTCGCCCCGGGCAACGCCGAGCGCGGGCTGCCCCGGATCGGGGCGGTCTACGTCCTCTTCGACGCCGAGACCATGCAGCCCGTCGCCACGCTCGACGGCACCGCGCTCACCTCGTTGCGGACCCCGGCCACCAGCGTCGTCGGGCTGCGGCCGTGGCTGCGGGCCACCCGGACCCCGCGACGCGTCGTGGTCTTCGGCTCCGGGCCGCAGGGGGTCGGCCACGTCGAAGCCCTCGCCGCCGAGGTCGCGCTGAGCGACGTCACGTTCGTGGTCCGGCGCCCGGGTGCGGTCGCCCTGCCCCCGGCCGGTGCGGCGGCCGGTGCGACCGTGCTCGCGACCGACGACGCCCGCGTCACCGAGGCGCTCGGCACCGCGGACGTGGTGGTCTGCGCGACCACCGCCCGTACGCCGGTGTTCGACTCAGGCCTCGTCTCCTCCCGGGTCCTGGTCGCCGCGGTCGGGTCGCACGAGGCCGAGGCGGCCGAGGTGGACGCCGCGTTCGTGCACTCGGCGACCGTCGTCGTGGAGGACGTGGAGACCGCGCTGCGCGAGTGCGGCGACGTCGTCCAGGCGGTCGCTGCGGGTGCCGTCGACGAAGGGAGCCTCGTACCGCTGTCCGAGGTGGCCAACGGGCGCCACCCCGTCACCACCGGCCGGGTGCTCTTCAAGGGCAGCGGGATGGCCTGGCAGGACCTCGTGGTCGCCGAGGCCGTGCTCGACCACGCCGGCGGGCACCCCGCCGTGCCGTCGCGCTGACGCCACCGGGCCGGTGAGAGACTGGCGTCGTCCGACGCCGAGCCCTCAGGAGCACCCGTGACCACCTTTGCCCAGACCGGCGTCGCCACCACCCCGGACGCCCTCGCCGAGGACGCCACCACCGACGCCCAGCTGCCGGACGCCGCAGCCGACCCGTCGCCGGACGGCCCCACCAACGCCGAGGTCGGCGCGGCGGACGCGGCCGTCATCTTCCACTCGTGGTCCAAGCAGGGCGGGCTCAAGCCCCTGCCCCTCGCGGGCGGGCTGGGCACGACGGTCTGGGACCACGACGGCAACCGCTACCTCGACTTCTCCGGCCAGCTCGTCTTCACGAACATGGGTCACCAGCACCCCAGAATCATCGCCGGGATCACCGCGCAGCTGCAGACCCTCACCACGGTCGCCCCCGCCCACGGGAACGCGACGAGGGCGGAGGCCGCCCGCCTCATCCTCCAGCGAGCACCCGAAGGCTTCGAGAAGGTCTTCTTCACCAACGGCGGCGCCGACGCCAACGAGAACGCGATCCGGATGGCGCGTCTCGTCACCGGTCGCAGCAAGGTCCTCTCGCGCTACCGCTCGTACCACGGCAACACCGGCGCCGCGATCGTGGCGACCGGCGACTGGCGACGCATCCCGAACGAGTTCGCGACCGGCCACGTGCACTTCTTCGGGCCCTACCGCTACCGCAGCGAGTTCTGGGCCAGCACCGAGGAGGAGGAGGGCGCCCGCGCGCTGCACCACCTCGAGCGGGTCGTCCAGGCCGAGGGTCCCGAGAGCATCGCCGCGATCCTGCTGGAGACGATCCCGGGCACCGCGGGGATCATGGTGCCGCCGGCCGGCTACCTGTCGGGCGTGCGCGAGATCTGCGACCGGTACGGGATCCTGCTGGTCCTCGACGAGGTCATGGCGGGCTTCGGGCGTACGGGCGAGTGGTTCGCGCTCGACGCCTTCGACGTCCGGCCGGACCTGATCACCTTCGCGAAGGGGGTCAACTCCGGCTACGTCCCGGTCGGCGGGGTGATCATCTCCGCCGGGATCGCGCACGCCTTCGACGACCGGGTGTTCCCGGGCGGCCTCACCTACTCCGGCCACCCGCTCGCGGCCGCGAGCATCGTCGCGACGCAGCACGCGATGGCCGAGGAGGGCGCGGTCGAGAACGCCAGGCAGGTCGGGCGTGACCTGATCGGGCCCGGCCTCGCCGAGCTCGCGGCCAGGCACCCCGTGATCGGCGAGGTCCGCGGCACCGGCGTCTTCTGGGCGCTCGAGCTCGTCAAGGACCGCGACACCCGCGAACCGCTCGAGACCGCGGTGGTCGCCGGCCTGAAGTCCGACCTGATCGGGCGGGGCATGCTGCCCTTCGCCTCCGACAACCGGATCCACGTCGTGCCGCCGGTCAACGTGACCGCCGACGAGGTCGCGCAGGCGCTGGAGATCTACGACGCGGGGTTCAGCGCGCTCGAGGCGTGAAGCACCCCGAACCGGAGAGGTCTAGCCGGCCCCGACCGTCGCGGGGGCGTGCGCGGACACCTCGGGCTTGAGCCAGGCGGCCCCGGCCCGGGCACCCTCGGCCGCGGCGTCGAGCAGGTGCCGTGGCGCGAGCGCGTCGCCGACCTTGACCACCTCGAGGTCGGGCCGGACGGCGCCCAGGCGAGCGCTGAGGTCGTCGGCCGAGCGTCGTACGCCGGCCAGGGCCACCAGGTCGACGCGACCGGCGGGGCGACGTCCGTCGGACTCGGTGTCGACGAGGGTCCAGGACGAGCCGTCGTGCTCGGGCGCCACCGAGTCGAGCAGCGTGACGCCGGCCAGCTTGAGCCGCCGCCGGACGAACCAGACCTGGGTCGGGTCGACCTCGAGGGCCACCGAGGTGAGGCTGGTGGCGATCGTGACGGTCCAGCCCGCGGCGGCCAGCGCCTCGGCCGCGGTCGGCGCGACGAACCCGCCCTCGTCGTCGACGACCAGCGCGACGGCCCCGGGCTGGTCGGGAACCGGGGTCCGGGCCACGACGCTGTCGGCGTCCACCACGGTGGAGGGTGCGCCCGCCACCCAGGACGGCCAGCGCGGCGCGGACCCCGAGGCGATGACCACCGAGTCCGGCTCGAGCGCCACGATGTCGTCGACGGTGGGCGTGGTCCGCAGCCGGACGTCGACGCCGGTCTGCGCGAGCCGCTCCACCAGCCAGTCGAGGTAGAGGCCCCACCGCTCGCGACCCGGGCGCCGGCCAGCCAGCTCGGCCCGCCCGCCGATCCGGTCGCCCCGCTCGAAGAGCACCACCGCGCTCCCCCGTTCGGCGGCGCGGAACGCGGCCTCGGCACCCGCGACGCCACCACCGACGACCACGACCCGCCGGTGCTGCGTGGGCTCGCCTGCGCCGGCGCCCAGCCCGAGGTCGACCTCGGGCTCGCGGATGCCCGGGTTGACCGAGCACCACATGGGCCGGCCCTGGTAGAGGCGGCCGATGCAGCCCTCGTTGAGGCTGATGCAGGGCCGCGGGGTGCGGCCGGCGGCGTACGTGCGGGGCAGGTCCGGGTCGGCGATGAGGGCGCGCGTCATGGCGACCAGGTCGACGCCGTCGCGGATCAGGGCCTCCTCCGCGTGGTCGGCGTCGAGGATGCGTCCGGCCACGAGGGTCGGGACGCCCGTCGCCCGGCGCAGGCGTCCGGCGTGCGGACCGTTGAGGTTCTCCCCCAGCTCGTCGCCCGGCACGAAGACCGAGCTGCTGCGCACCGTGTAGCCCGTGCCGCCGGAGACGCTGAGCAGGTCGACCGCCCCGCGGGCGGTCATCCCCTGCGCGACCTCGACGAGCTCGGCGTCGGTCATGCCGGCACCCTCGAGCAGGCCGTGGTAGGCCGACATCCGGAAGCCGACGAGGAAGTCCTCCGACGTCCAGGCGCGGACCGCCGCCAGCACCTCGCGCCCGAACCGCAGCCGGTTCTCCAGGCTGCCGCCGTAGCGGTCGGTGCGGTCGTTCACGTAGGGGTCGTAGAACTGCTCGATCAGGTGGCCGCCGTGCGAGGTCACCTCGGCGCCGTCCCAGCCCAGGTCCATCAGGCGGCGGGCCGAGTGGCCGAAGCGGTCGACCAGCACGGCGATCTCGGCCTCGGAGAGCACGGCCGGGACCTCCCGGTGCACGCCTTCGGGCAGGTCCGAGGCCGCCTTGAGCGCGACGCCCGAGAACACCGAGTTGGCCCGTCGGCCCATGTGGGTCATCTGCGACATGATCAGCGCCCCGTGCTCGTGGACCCGGTCGGCGAGCTGGCGCAGCAGGTCGTCGTTGCGGGGGTCCCACAGCGAGATCGACCCGTACGACGCCGCGCTCTCCGGGTCGACCGACGCGGACCCGAACGTCATCACCAGCCCGACGCCACCCGCGGCCTTGCGCACGTGGTAGTCCACCTCGGCCTGGGTGAGCAGCCCGTCATGACCCCAGCCCGTCGAGTGCGGCGTCGAGGTGATGCGGTTGGGCACGGTCCGACCGCGCAGCACGTACGGGGAGAAGAGGGTCGGCCAGCGCGACGCGCCCGCGGAGCCGGGAAAGGTGTCGTGGACGGTCATCAGCAGGCTCCTCGCGCGGACGTTTCTGGGATCCTAGATGTGATCACAGATCAAGCGCAAGCATCGTCGGCTAACCTGCCGGTGTGACGCTGACCCCGCTCGGCGAACCCTCGCTGCTGACCGACCGGGTCTACGGCGCCATCCGCGAGGCGATCCGCAGCGGCGAGATCGCCGCCGGGGCGCGGCTGCGGCTGCGCGACCTCGCCGCCCAGCTCGGCACCAGCCCCATGCCGGTGCGCGAGGCCATCGGCCGGCTCGAGCAGAACGGGCTCGTCGTCCGCGTGCCGCACCGCGGCGCGGTGGTCGCCGACCTCACGCCCCGCGAGCTGGCGCACGTCTACGACACCCGGCTGCTGCTCGAGGTCGAGGCGACCCGCCTCGGCACCCTCGCCGTCGAGGCCGTCGACCTGGCCCGGATGCGCGCCGCCGACGACCAGATGCGGGCCGCGGTCGTCGCCGGTCGCGCCGGCGAGGCCCTCGACCGCGACGAGCAGCTGCTCTCGGTCCTCTACGCCGCGGGCGGCAACCCGGTGCTCCTCGGGCTGGTGGAGGACCTGTGGCAGCGGTGTCGTGCGTTCAAGCTGCTGGGGGCCGACGCGGTGGACTCGCTCCGGCCCGACGAGGGCGCCTGGTCGACCCAGCGCCGCCTGCTGGGCGCCGTCGAGGCCCGCGACGTGGACGCCGCGGTCGCCGTGACGCGGGAGTCGCTGGAGTCCGCGCAGCGACGCATCCGCGCCCTGCTCGCTGAGGCGGACCAGCCGCTGTCGTAGCTACGCCCGGTGCAGGATCCGCCGACGGACGGGCTGGCCGATCAGCTCGGCCACGAGCACGGCGGCGGCGATCGCCAAGCCCCGGGCGCCGGCGTCGACCATGCTGACCAGGCCGGCGGAGGCCTGGCCGGTGCTGAGCTCGAGGAGCCCCGTGTAGAGCGTCAGCCCCGGCAGCAGCGAGAGGATCCCCGGCACCACGACCATCATCGGCAGCGCCCGCTGGGCGTTGGCCAGGACGTAGCCGCTGAGGCCGACCACGAACGCGGCCAGGGCGTAGCTGGGGACTCCGGAGACCCCCGCCGCCTCGACCAGGGACAGGACGAGCATGCCCAGCGCCCCCGAGAGGGCGGCAGCAGGCAGCAGGCGGTACGGGATGTAGTAGGTCACGGCCGCGGCGGTGGCCGCGGCCGCCGCGGAGAGGACCCGGACGGGCAGGGCGTCCAGCCCGAGGCTGTCCGGCAGGACGGACATGTCCACACCGGCAGCGCGGCCGATCGTGAGCCCGAGCGCCACCCCGCCGACCAGCCCGGCGACCACGAGGAGCACCTCGGAGACACGCGCCGTACCGGTCACGACGTAGCCGCTGATGATGTCGCGGACGCCGTTGACCAGGGTCCCGCCGGGCAGCAGGACCACGATGCTGCCGGCCACCACCAGCGACGGGGTCTGCTGGGCACCGATCATCGTGGTGACCGCCGCGGCCAGCGTGGCGACCAGGCCGGCGACCACGTTGAGGTAGAAGTTCGGCACGCGGTGCCGCGCCAGCCACCGACCGATGACGTCGATGAGCATGGCGAGCGTGGCGACCACGACGGCCCCCGCCCAGGTGCCGCCGAGCTGCGCCACGATGGCGCCGGCCAGCACGCCGCGCGCGAGCGTCACCGCGTTGGGCCCGTACGGGTGGGGGCGCTTCTCGATCTGGGCCAGCCGGTCGAAGGCCGCGCCACGGTTCAGCTTGCCGGCCGCGAGCGCGATGAGCAGCTGGTGGATGTCGGCCAGCCGGGAGTGGTCGTCGCTGCGCTGGCGGACCACGCTCACCGACGTGAGCGGCGGCTGGCCGGGGTCCGGCCGGACCGAGACGACGATGGAGGTGAAGGTGACGTCCACCTCCGGGCTCGGCAGCCCCATGGCCAGCGCGGCGGCCCGGATCGAGGCCTCGACGTCCTCCATCGAGGCACCCCGCGCCAGCATCACCGCACCGACCCGGTGCGCGAAGTCGAAGGACCGCTGCTGCTCGACGTCGACCGGTGCGGGCAGCGGTCGCTGGACGTCCCAGAGGTCGAGCGGCGGGACGGCGTGGATCAAGGTGGGCGGGTCCTCGTCGACCCACACCCGGTTGACCCGCTGACGGACACGTCGCCAGCGCTGCCCGCCGGGCTCCTGCTCCCAGGTCATGACCGCCTTCCGCACACCGACCGCTCAGGTTAGCCGCCCGGACGCCGTGGCGCCGACGTCCCGAGACGCTCGCCGGAGCTCGTCAGCGCACGTAGTCCGCGCCGGTCACGTCGATCGTCGCACCCGTCGTGTGGGGCGAGCGGCCGGAGGCGAGGAACGCGACGACCTCCGCGACGTCCTCGGGCGGCGTCACCTCGCCCATCGGCATCGACGCGGCCAGCTCGGCGACGTCCGGGCCGTCCGCCATCATGTCGGTCAGCACCCAGCCGGGCGCGACGTCGTACGCCAGGATCCCGTCCCGCGCGAAGGCCCGCGCGATGCCCTTGGTCAGCGCCTGCAGCCCGCCCTTCGCTGCCCCGTACGCGAGGTGGTCGGCGTCGTCGCCACGGTGCGCGGCGCGGCTGGTCACGTTCACGACGATGCCCCCGCCGCCGACGGCGCGCCACCGGGTCACCGCCAGCCGGCACAGGGTTGCCGGGGCGAGGAGGTTGACGACGAGGTTGTCCGACCAGCCCGCGTCCCAGGCGGCGACGTCGTCGAGCGGGGAGGCGGCGTACACCCCGGCGTTGTTCACCAGGACGTCGACGCGGCCGCGCCAGGCGTGCGCCTCGGCCCAGAGCCGTTCCGGCTCCCCGGGCACGGCGAGGTCGGCGGCCAGCACGTGCAGGCGTTCCTCGCCGAGCTCGGCGACCAGCTCGCCGGCTGCGGCCGCGGACGCGCGGTGGTGCACGACGACGGCCGCGCCGTCGCGGTGCAGCGCCCGCACGGTCGCGCGACCGATCCCGCGCGAGCCTCCGGTGACCAGGACGACCCGGCCGTCCACCGGCCCGCTCATGCGGTCCTCCCTCTGCGCGGTCACGCGACGGCCTGGGCGCCGGTGATCTCCACGGCCGCGCCGCAGAGGTAGGGCGCCTCGTCCGAGGCCAGGAACGCGACGAGCGCGGCGACCTCCTCGGGCATCCCGACCCGTCCGTACGGGACGAGGGCGTCGAGGTCGGCCTTGGTGCGACCGCTGCGGGCCAGGTTCGCGGCGAGCATCGGGGTGAAGATCTCGCCCGGGCAGACGGCGTTCACCCGGATCCCCGCGGGGGCGTAGTCGCGCGCCATGCTCTGCGTCAACGAGACCACCGCCGCCTTGGACGCGTTGTAGGCGACGTGCCCGGGTGCGGGCGAGAGGCCCCACTGCGACGCGGTGTTGACGATGGCCCCCTGGCCGGCCGTGATCATGGTCGGCAGCACGGCCCGGCACAGCTGGACCACGGCCTCGACGTTCACCGCGAACGTCGCGGTCCAGTCCTCCGGTCCCAGCTCGAGGAGAGCGCCCCGGCGGTTGATCCCGGCGTTGTTGACCAGCACGTCCACACGGCCGTGGTCGTCGATCATCTCCTGCACCGCCGTCGACGACGCCTCGGCGTCCGCCAGGTCGAAGGCGCGCGGCTCGGCGCGGCCGCCGGCCAGCACGATCTCCTCGACGGTCCGCGCGACCTGGCCCTCGTCCAGGTCGGCGACCTGCACCACCGCGCCCTCGGCCGCGAGCCGGTGGGCGATCGCCGAACCGATCCCGCCGGCGGCTCCGGTGACCAGGCAGACCTGGTCCACGAAGCGGCGGCCGGTCGGCGGCAGCGGGTCCTTCATCAGCGGTCTCCCTCGGTCCGGTCGGCGAACACCGTGCGGTGCCACGGCTTCGCCGCGACGCCGGTGATGTCGAACATGACGTGCTTGACGACGGTGTAGTCCTCGAACGAGTAGGTCGACATGTCCTTGCCGAAGCCCGACTCCTTCATGCCGCCGTGCGGCATCTCGCTGATGATCGGGATGTGGTCGTTGACCCACACGCAGCCGGCCCGGATCTCGCGCGTCGCCCGCAGCGCGCGGTAGACGTCACGGGTCCAGGCGGAGGCCGCCAGCCCGTACGGGGTGTCGTTGGCCAGCGTGATCGCCTGGTCGTCGGTGTCGAAGGGCAGCACGACGAGCACCGGTCCGAAGATCTCGTCGCGCACGACCTCGGAGGTGAGCCCGGCGTCGGCGATCAGGGTGGGGGCGTAGTAGGAGCCCCGGGCCAGGTCGCCGCCGGGGACGGTGCCGCCCGTGACGACGCGGGCGTACGCGCGGGACCGGTCGACGAGGGCGGCCACCCGGTCGCGGTGGGCGACGGAGATCAGCGGCCCGAGGTCGGTGCCCGGGTCGTCGGTGGCTCCCAGGCGTACGGACGCGAACAGGTCGGCGACGCCCGCCACGAACTCGTCGTGCAGCGAGCGGTGCACGATCGCGCGGGTCGCCGCGGTGCAGTCCTGACCGGTGTTGATCAGGCTCGCCGCCACCGCACCCTGGATGGCGGCGTCGAGGTCGGCGTCGTCGAACACGACGAAGGGCGCCTTGCCGCCCAGCTCGAGGTGGACCCGCTTGGCCGTGGTGGCGGCGGCCTCGAGGACCGTGCGACCGACCCGCGTCGAGCCGGTGAACGAGACCATGTCGACCTGCGGGTGCCGCAGCAGGTGCGCGCCGCAGTCGGCGCCGGTGCCCGTGACGACGTTGAAGACGCCGTCGGGGATCCCGGCCTGCGTGGCCAGCTCCGCGAACCGGAGCGTCGTCAGCGGCGTCAGCTCCGACGGCTTGAGCACGATGGTGTTGCCCGCGGCGACCGCGGGCAGGACCTTCCAGGCGGCCATCTGCAGCGGGTAGTTCCAGGGCGCGATGGAGCCGACGACGCCGACGGGCTCCCGGCGGATCGAGCTGGTGTGGTCGGCGGAGTACTCCGCCGTCGCCTGGCCCTCGAGGGTCCGGGCGGCGCCGGCGAAGAACGCGGTGTTGTCGATCGTCCCGGGCACGTCGAACTCGCGGGCGAGGCGGATCGGCTTGCCGGCCTGGCGGCTCTCGGTCTGCGCGAGTTCCTCGGCCTCGGCCTCGACCAGCCCGGCGAGCGTGTGCAGCGCGGCGGACCGCTCCCCGGGGGTAGCGCGGGACCAGCCCGGAAAGGCCTGGCGCGCGGCCGCGACCGCGGCCTCGACGTCGTCCGGGCCCGCGAGGGTGAGGTCGGCGACCACCTCGCCCGTCGAGGGGTCGCGCACCACGTCGCGCGTCCCGGTCAGGGCCTCCCGTCGCTGCCCGTCGATGTACTGGCTCACTGCTGCTCGCTCTCTGCTGGTGATCGCCGAGCCCGACCGACAACCCCTGAGCTTGTCGAAGGGCCCGGAACGGGTTGGCGTCTCTCGGCCCGGTCGGTCGTGCTCACAGCCCCGGCGCCCAGATGTCGCCGACGCTGAAGCCGGACGGGAAGGGGTCGGTGTCGTCGAGCACCCAGGTCGCGCGCCCCGTCACCCAGGCGCTGCCGGTGAGGGTCGGCAGGACCGCGTCGTACGGGCCCAGGGTCGTGGTGCCGAGCAGCTCACCGACGAACTCGGTGCCGATGACGCTGTGGTGAACGAACTTCTCTCCCACGGCGAGCTGGCCGCGGGCGTGCAGCGCGGCCATCCGTCCGCACGTCCCGGTGCCGCAGGGCGAGCGGTCGAGCGCGCCCGTCCAGGTGCCCGGGTCGTCGGCACGCAGCGGGCCCTGGGTGAGGACGACGGCGTTGCGGTCCGGCACGCCGGGCTGCCGGTCGCCCGAGTGCAGCATGATGTTGCCGACCGCGTCGATGTCGGGGTTCAGCGGGTGCCGCACCTGGAGCTGCTCGAGGGCCGCGAGCTTGAGCAGCGCACCCGCCCGGGTGAGCTCCCGGCCGCGGTCCGGGTGGATCTCGAGACCGAGCGCCGCGGCGGGGGCCTGCACGAAGAAGCCGCCGCCGAACACCACGTCGACCGCGACCGTCCCGAGGGTCGGCACCTCGAGCGGCACGTCGAGCCCGACCACGAACGCCGGCACGTTGGCGACGGTGACGCTCGTGACCTTGCCGCCCGAGACGGCCGCCTCCGTCTCGACCGTGCCCACGGCGGTGTCGATGCGGACCCGGGTGACCGGTTCGACCATCGGCACGAGGCCGCTCTCCAGGACCGCGGTGACGGTGCAGATCGTGTTGCTGCCCGACATCGGCGTGAAGCCGCCCTGCTCGAGCACGACGATGCCGAGGTCGGACCCGGGCTCGACCGGCGGCAGCACGAGCACCGCGCACAGCCCCGGGAAGCCCCGCGGCTCGCGCAGCAGGAACCGGCGGAGGCCATCGAGGTGGTCGCGGCAGTACGCGAGCCGCTCGGCCATCGTCGCGCCCTGGACCAGCCCGGCCGCGTTGATCACGATGCGTCCGGCCTCGCCCTCCGCGTGGGCCTCGATCGTCTCCAGCTGCAGAGTCTGGGGCTCGAGCTGAGCCATCTCAGGCCGCCACCGTCACGAAGGGCTTCAGGACCGCGACCAGCCCGGCGCGCTGCTCCACCGACAGCGGCTGCACCGGGGCACGCGTCGGCCCGACCGGGTGGCCGACCAGCTCGAGCGCGGCCTTGACCCCGGCGACGTAGCTGATCGACTCGAGGTACGAGCTCAGGGCCCACAGGTCGCGCCACTGCTCGCGCGCCTTCGGGAGGTCACCGAGCACCGCGAGCGTCTCCCACAGCTCCACGGCCTGCTCGGGCACGATGCCGGCCACGCCCCACACCGAGGCCTTTGCGCCGAGGGCCAGACCGGTGAAGGTGAGGGTGTCCCAGCCGTTGAAGGCCGTGATGTCGCCGCTGCGGCTCACGATCAGGTCGGTCAGCGTGACGGCGTCACCCGAGGTGTCCTTGAGGTAGTCCACGCCGTCGATCGCGCCGAGCTCGGCGATCTGGTCGGCGTCGAGCCGGATGCCCGTCGCGCCCGGGACGTTGTAGTAGACGATCGGCAGGCTCGTGGCGGCGGCGACCTCGGCCAGGAAGACCTTGAGAGCGTCGAAGCCGAGCGGGTCGTAGAACGGCGGCACGAGCATGACCGCGTCGGCCCCGACCCGCTCGGAATGCTGGACCAGGTCGATCGCCCCGGCGGTGGTCAGCGAGCCGACGCCGGCGACGACGGGGACGCGGCCAGCGGCGGCGGAGACGTACAGCTCGATGACGCGCCGGTGCTCCTCCGGGCTGAGGCTGGTGAACTCTCCCGTCGTCCCGCAGGGCACGAGGCCGTGGATGCCGGCCGCGACCAGGCGGTCGACCAGGGCGGCGAGACCGGCCTCGTCGACGGCCGAGCCGTCAGCGGTGAACGGGGTCGGGACGGCGGCGAGGATGCCGGTGAGCTTCGGAGCGGAGGAAGCAGTCTGCTTGCGAGGCACGGAGTGGTCCTTGGTCTGGGAGCGGCTCAGGCCGCGTCGGCGGTGAGGTCAGCGCGGGTCGGGGTCTTGCGGACGAGCGCGCGGGTGAAGCGCTGGGGGGCGAAGGGGACGAGCACGTCGGGCACCTCGCCGTGGAGCACCATCCGGCTCAGGGCGAGCGCAGACCCCGGCCCGAGGGTGATGCCCTGCATGCCGTGGCCGCTGGACACGTACGTGTTGGTGAGGTGGCCCAGGCGGCCGATGACCGGGAGGCCGTCCGGGGTCATCGGTCGGATGCCGGCCTTCGGGGTGACGGGTCCGGTCGGCGGGGTCCAGTCGCGGAAGTAGGCGCTCGGTGCGCGCAGGATCGCCCCGACCCGGACCTGGTTGAGCTCCTCGTCGAGCCCGGCGAACTCCATCGTCCCGGCGAGGCGCAGGTTGCGGGCCAGCGGCGTGACGGCGACCTTGGCGTCGGAGAGGTTGACCGAGCTGCCCAGGTCGTACGGCTCGACGTCGATGCTGTAACCCTTCCCCGGTCGGACCGGGAGCGGCACCCCGAGGAGCGTGGAGATCGGCCCGGTCCAGGCGCCGGCGGCGAGCACGTAGGCGTCCGCCCCGATCTCCTGGCCACCAGCGGTGATGGTGCGCAGCCCGCCGTCGGCGTGCACCGCGCCGTTGATCGGCGCGCCCTCGAGGATCGTCACGCCGAGCTCGACGAGGCGGCGGTGCAGCGCCGCCATCAGGGCGGGCGGGTCGAGGTGCTCCTCGCGCGGGAAGTAGATGCCGCCGTGGACGCGGTCGGAGAGCTTCGGCTCCTGGACCCGGACGTCGTCGCCGACCAGCACCTGCGGGTCGCGGTCGTAGCGGCGGGCCAGCTCGAGGAGCCCCCGGTGGTGCTCGAGGTTCTCCGGGTCGGTGAACGCCATCAGCAGCCCGTCGTGGCGCAGCTCGAAGTCGAGGCCGTCGGACCGGTAGCGGTCGTACGCCTCGCCCGAGCTCTCGGCGAGCCTCAGGTGCGCCTCGAAGCCGGCCTGCTGCGCAGAGGCGTTGCAGCTGCGCCACATGCCGAGCATGAACTTCAGGAACTGCGGGTCGAGCGACGGCCGGATGTAGAGCGGGCTGTCCCGGCGGAGCATCCACCGCATGGAGGTGCTGATCATGCCGGGTCCAGGGACCGGCGCCGACTCGGCGGGGCAGATCCAGCCCGCGTTGACCTCGGCCGCGCCTAGCCCCGTCCGCCGGGCGTCGACGAGCGTGACGCGGGCCCCGTCCGTCGCCAGCTGGTAGGCGGTCATGAGCCCGATGGCGCCACCGCCGACGACGACGACGTGCGTGGCGCTCACGGGTGGCTCCCGGCGGGCTCGGCGCGCAGCGCGATCAGCTCGTCGGCGCTGGTGACGGTGTGCTCCCGGAACGTCGTCTCGAGCCGGGCCTCGTCGCCGTCCTCCAGCGCGTCGACGAGGGCGCGGTGCAGGCGGTGGGAACGTTCCGGGTCGTGCCGGACGGCCTGGTCCTGCGCGAGGGCGATGGTCATGTGGGCCTGGATGACCGGCCAGAGCTGGTCGAGCACGACGTTCTCCGCCGCGTTCCAGATGGCGCGGTGGAACGCGAGGTGGCCCTCGTGCCTCCGCACCGGGTCGTCGTCGAAGGCGGTGCCCTCGAACGTGGACCAGGCCTGCCGGACGAGAGCGAGGCGACGCCCGGTGGGGTCGGCGAGGACACCGCGCGCGGCGAGCAGGTCGAGCGCGAGGCGGGTGCTGGCGAGGTCGCGCAGCGCGTCGACGTCCAGGTCGGCGACGCGCAGGCCGCGGTACGGCTCGGCGACGACGAGCCCCTCCTGGGCCAGCTGGCCGAGGGCCTCGCGGACGGTGGCCCGGCTGACCTGCAGGTTCGCGGCCAACGAGAGCTCGGTGAGCTTGTCGCCCGGTCGCAGCGCACCGACGACGATGCCCCGGCGGATCTGGGCGAGCACGGCCTCGCGGCGAGAGACCGAGGTCGCCGGGGCCAGCACCGGTCGCAGCTGCTCACCCTCGGTCACCAGCTCCACCACGGGCAGGACGCTAGCACGTCGATTGTCTGACAACCGCTGAGTGATGGCGTGGCGCCCGCCCTCATCGACGGAGTGTGCTTCCCTCGAAGGAGTCTCGCGAGCGCACCGGGTCGTGCCGACCTGTGCCCGCGTGCCGACTCGGTCCCCACCACCCCGGCTTCCAGGAGCACCTGTGACCACCACCCACGCGTCCACCTCGGCCCCGCGCACCTCGAGCGGCCTCGTCCGCGCCTTCCAGGTCCTCGCGGCGCTGGCCGTGGTGAACGTGCTCTTCCAGTTCATCACCGCCGGTCAGCTGTTCCCGGACGGCGGACCCGCGGGTGCCCACGGAACCGGCGCCATCGTGCTCCACGTGCTGAGCGGCCTGGCGGCGATCACCGCCGTCCTGCTCTGGCGTCAGGGGCAGCTCGGCGTCGCGCCGATGGTGCTCGCGGTCGTCGTGTTCGCCTACACGTTCCTGCAGGCCTACTGGGGCGGCTACAGGAGCCTGTACATCCACATCCCCGGCGCGATGCTGCTCACGGTCGGCGTGGTCTGGGTCCTCTTCACCAGCCTGCGACTGAGCGCGCGTCGGCCCTGAGCTTGTCGAGGGGCCCAGAGGAAGGTCTCGCTTGATCGAACACCTGTTCGAAAGTGTCAGTGGTCTTTCGTAGGCTGAGGGCATGGAGATCGAGGGCGGGGGGGCGACCGCGGTCGACCGCGCTCTCGACGCGTGGGCGACGGCGCAGGCGCACCTGATCAAGCTCGTCGAGGACGGCGGCCTGGACGCGTTCGACGACCTCGGATTCGTCGGGTTCCTGCAGGAGCTCGAGCGGGTCCGTCACCGGCTCGCCCTGGTCGACCACCGGGCCGTCCGCGACGGTGAGGCGCGGCGGCTGCCGGAGAAGCTGAGCCAGCCGAGCATGGCCAGACTGCTGGCGTGGGCGCTGCGCCTGTCACGGGGTGAGGCGGGTCGCCGGGTCCGGGCGGCGGAGGCGTTGGGTGAGCGGGTCACGACGA
>Ga0210040_10001084_pt1 | contig 42425 bp, 43 predicted proteins | sample CryGeyCG12114_NA_FD_185462 | JGI IMG/M metagenome (GOLD analysis project Ga0210040, IMG submission 185462) | Groundwater microbial communities from aquifer - Crystal Geyser CG19_WC_8/21/14_NA (SPAdes) (version 2) | ecosystem: Environmental > Aquatic > Deep subsurface > Groundwater | place: USA...
GACGAGCTGGGCAAGGTGAAGCGGGTGGTGGAGAAGCACGGCCCGGTCGACGAGGTGCTGCTGGTGCTGGACGCCACCACCGGGCAGAACGGCGTGGTGCAGGCGCGGGTGTTCACCGAGGCCGTGCGCGTCACCGGGGTCGTCCTGACCAAGCTCGACGGCACCGCCAAGGGCGGCATCGTCATCTCGGTGCAGCGCGAGCTGGGCATCCCGGTGAAGCTGATCGGGCTGGGGGAGGGGCCCGACGACCTGGCGCCCTTCGAGCCGGAGGCGTTCGCCGAGGCGCTCGTCGGGAACGCCTGACCACCACGCCTCAGCGAGCCGGCGCGACCGTGATCACCAGCAGGGCGACGTCGTCGTCGGCGGCCGGGGCCAACCGGTCCAGCAGGTGGTCGCAGAGGTCCTCGACCGGCTGGCCGGCCAGCTCCCGGACGGCGGCGAGCAGCCGGTCCAGGCCGTCGTCCAGGGTGGCGTCCCGGCGCTCGACCAGGCCGTCGGTGTACAGCACGACGGTGTCGCCGGGGTGCAACGGGATCACGTGGTCCTCGCGGGTGATCTCCGGCTGCACCCCGAGCAGCAGGTTCCGGGGGCGCTCCAGCAGCTCGGCGGACCCCTCGGCCCGCACGACGACCGGCGGCGGGTGACCGGCGTTGGACCACCGCAGGCAGCGCACGCGGTCGTCGGCCGACGACTGCTCGACCCGGGCCAGCACCGCGGTCACCAGGGTGGTCATGCCCAGCCCGTCCATCGCCTGGTCCAGCGCGGTCAGCACCCCGGCCGGGGGAGCGTCCAGGGCGTGGCTGATCCCGCGCAGCATGTTGCGCAGCTGGCCCATCACCGCGGCCGCCGCCCGGTCGTGCCCGGCGACGTCGCCGATGACCAGGGTGGTCGCGCCGTCCGGTGACTGGAACGCGTCGTACCAGTCACCGCCCACCTGGGCCTCCTGCGCGGCGGGCCGGTAGCGGACCGCGATCTGCAGGTGGTCCGGCTGCGGGGGCTCGGTGAGCAGCGAGCGCTGCAGGCTCTCCGCCAGGCTGCGGGTGGCCCGCGCCCGGCGGCGCTCGTCCTCCAACCGGGCCACCCGGTCCACGGCCTGCGCGCACTGCGCGGCGTAGGCCTCCAGCACCTGGAGCTCGTCGTCCTCGAACCGGTGGGAGCCGGCCCAACCGACGGTCCACGAGCCGAGCAGCCGGCCACCGGCGCGCAGCGGGAGAGCGGCCCAGGAACGCACGCCCAGCCCCGCGGCCACCCGGGCGGCCTCCGGGTCGCCGGCCTCGGTCCGCTCGGCGTCGCGGACGAGGACCCGTTCCCCGCGCACGGCGGCGACCGCCATCGGCAACGGCGACCCGGCCGGGAGGTCGGCGGCCAGCAGCCGGCCGGCGCGGTCCTCGGTGAGGACGAGACCGTCTCCGTCGGGCGCCTGCAGGGCGACCGCCGCGGTGTCGGCGGCCAGTGCGGACCGGCCGTGCGCGAACAGCAGGTGCAGCAGCTCCGGCGTCGTCTCCGCCGCCGCCAGCGCGGAGACGGTGCGCGCCAGCCCGGCCAGTGAGCGGGCGGTGCGCCGCTCCCGTTCGCTGCTCGTCCGCAGGTCGGCGTTGAGCTGCTCCAGCGCGCGGGTGCGGCTGAACAGGTCGGCCTCCACCTGCTCGACCCGGTGCCGGCCGTGCACGGCGGCCCGGCGGGCCTCGTCCCGGTCCCGGATGTACTCGGTGATGTCGTCCGCGCGGTGCAGCAGCAGCGCCACCTCGCCGTCCTCGTCGAGGATCGGCACGTTCTGCGGGCTCCAGAAGCGTTGGACGTAGCTGCCGTCGGGCATCCGGATGTCGTAGCGCTGGATCGCCATGGTGACCGGCCGGCGGGTGTCCCGCGCCTCGGCGAGCGAGGCGCCCAGGTTGACCATCCCGTCGCCGGTCGGGTCCTCGGGGTTGATCGGGAAGACCTCGAACAGGTGCCGCCCGACGGTGTCCTCGAGGGTGGTGGCGGTGGCCGCCAGCCGCGCGTGGTTGGCGTGCACGATCACCAGGTCCGGCGTCAGCAGCAGGAACGGCGCCGGGGCGTCGTCGAAGACGCGGGCGAAGTCCGGTTTCGGCAGCGTGCCGGTCGCCCGCGGCGGCTCCGACCCGGTCGGTCGGGCACCTCGCTCAGCCACGCCGTTGCCTCGATCCACTCGTCAGGCGCCACCTGACGGCTAGATGGTGCAGATCAGATCTACCGGTCGGTAGCCGCCCGGGCAAGGGTGGGCCCGGACACGTCGCGCGGTCAGCGCACCGCGCCCGCGTCGCGACCGGTGGAACCGGCGGGTGCGCCACCGACCGGCTGCGCCGCCCACCGCTGCTCGATCCGGCCGAACCGCCACACGGCCAGGGCGGTGGCCCACACCAGCATGAACAGCCCGACGATCGCGAAGCCGACGAAACCCAGGTCCAGGTCGGCGACCCAGGCCAGCGGGCCGGTGTCGATGCCCAGCCGCTCGACGATCAGCCCGGTGAGCACGAGCACGCCGATGACCAGCGCGACGGCGACGGAGAGCAACGTGACGGCCAGGTTGTAGAAGACCTTGCGGACCGGCTGGAGGAAGGCCCAGCCGTAGGCGCGGGCCATCAGCACGCCGTCCGCGGTGTCGAACAGGCTCATCCCCGCCGCGAACAGCACCGGCAGGACGAGGATCGCGTACCAGGGCAGCACGAAGGCGGCCGACCCGGCGGCGAGCACGAGCAGCGCGACCTGGGTGGCGGTGTCGAAACCCAGCCCCATGAGCAGGCCCACCGGGTACAGGTGCCAGGGCTTGCTGACCCGCCGGGTCACCCGGCCCAGCAGCCGGGCCAGGAAGCCGCGGTTGTGCAGGTGCCGCTCGAGCTCTGCCTCGTCGAACTCGCCGGCGCGCATCCGGCGGAAGACCCGGGCGATGCCGACCGCGGCGACCAGGTTCATCAGCCCGATGACCACCAGGAACGAGCCCGCGACGATGGTGCCGACCAGCCCCAGGGTCGCGGCCACCGACGAGTCGCCGTCCTGGACCACGTCGGCGACCGAGCGCACCCCGGCCACCAGCAGCAGGCTGGCGATGAACACCACCGAGGAGTGGCCCAGGGAGAACCAGAACCCGGCGCTGACCGAGGGCTTGCCCTCGCCCACCAGCTTGCGGGTGGTGTTGTCGATCGAGGCGATGTGGTCGGCATCGAACGCGTGCCGCACGCCGAGCATGTAGGCGGTGAGCCCCACCCCGACGCCCAGCACGCCGGAGCTGCCCAGCCGGTAGCCCTGCGGGGCGACCGCGAAGACGAGCACCCCCCAGCCCAGCACGTGCAGCAGCACCACGAAGGCGGTCATCCCGCCCAGCGAGCGTCGTTCCGGGCGGCTGAGACCGCGCGGAGGTGCGGGCGGTGCGGTCGCCGGTGCAGAGGTCACCGGGGGACCTTATTGCATCCTCTTCGCAACTGCCGACGTCCGGGCGCTCTCCGAACGGCCGAGCGGGTGACCTGCCCCGCTCGGCAACACCGCCGGAACACGACGGCGCGACACGCGCCCTGGAGTTCACGGTGGCGAAACACGTTCGGGTCGGATTCGGAAACACGGGGTCGGCACCGTCGTCCCCGCGTCGCCGGGGGTCCGGGGACGCCGCCCCCGAGGTCCCTCGGGTACCCGATCGCGGCTCCGGCCGAAGACACTCAGGAGGTTGCCGTGGTCAACACCGGCGACACCGCCTGGATCCTCACCAGCGCGGCGCTCGTGCTGCTGATGACCCCAGGCCTCGCGCTCTTCTACGGCGGCATGGTCCGCGCCAAGAGCGTGCTGAACATGATGATGATGAGCTTCGGGGCGCTCGCGCTGATCAGCGTGCTCTGGGTGCTCTACGGCTACTCGTTCGCCTTCGGCAACGACACCGGCTGGGGTGTGCTGGGCAGCCCCGGTGAGTTCTTCGGCCTCAAGGGCCTGATGGCGGACGTCACCACCGAGGACGGCGGCCTGCCGGTCATGGCGTTCGTCGGCTTCCAGGCGGTCTTCGCGATCATCACCGTCGCGCTCATCTCCGGCGCCATCGCCGACCGGGCCAAGTTCAGCGCCTGGATGGTGTTCACCGGCATCTGGGCCTCGATCGTCTACTTCCCGGTCGCGCACTGGGTGTTCGACTTCGACGCCGACGGCCACGTCGGCGGCTGGATCGCCAACACCCTGGGCGCGATCGACTTCGCCGGCGGCACCGCGGTGCACATCAACGCCGGCGCCGCGGGGTTGGCGCTGGCCCTGGTGCTCGGCAAGCGCCGCGGTTTCGGCCGCGACCCGATGCGCCCGCACAACCTGCCGCTGGTCATGATCGGCGCCGGGCTGCTGTGGTTCGGCTGGTTCGGGTTCAACGCCGGCTCCGCGCTGGCCGCCAACAACACCGCCGCGGTGGCCTGGGTGAACACGATGGTCGCCACCGGCGCCGCCTGCCTGGCCTGGCTGCTGGTGGAGAAGATCCGGGACGGCCACTCCACCTCCCTCGGTGGCGCCTCCGGCGTCGTCGCCGGGCTGGTCGCCATCACGCCGTCCTGCTCCGCCGTCTCCCCGATCGGCGCGATCATCCTGGGCCTGGTCGCCGGTGCGCTCTGCGCCCTGGCCGTGGGCCTGAAGTTCCGGTTCGGCTTCGACGACTCCCTCGACGTCGTCGGCGTGCACCTGGTCGGCGGTCTGGTCGGCACGATCCTGATCGGCTTCCTCGGCACGGACCAGGCCCCGGCCGGTGTCGACGGGTTGTTCTACGGTGGCGGCCTGGACCAGCTGTGGCGGCAGGTCGTCGGCGCGCTCGCGGTGCTGGCGTACTCGTTCGTGCTGACCCTGGTCATCGGGTTCGCCATCCAGAAGACCATGGGCTTCCGGATCTCCGAGGAGGACGAGGTCACCGGCATCGACACGGTCGAGCACGCGGAGAGCGCCTACGACTTCGTCTCCCTCGGGGGCGGCAGCGGTGCGGCATCACTGGTCGGCCAGGCGCACGCCGAGGCCCGCAACACCGAAGGAGCTACCCGGGCATGAAGCTGATCACTGCGATCGTCAAGCCGTTCAAGCTGGACGACGTCAAGAACGCCCTCGAGCTGATCGGCATCGCCGGTCTGACCGTCAGCGAGGTCCAGGGCTTCGGCCGGCAGCGCGGCCACACCGAGGTCTACCGCGGTGCGGAGTACCAGGTCGACTTCGTCCCCAAGGTCCGCATCGAGGTCGTGGTGAGCGAGACCGATGCGGCGCGGGTGGTCGACGCGGTCGTCGAGTCCGCCTCCACCGGCCAGATCGGTGACGGCAAGGTCTGGGTCACCACGATCGACGAGATCGTCCGGGTCCGCACCGGCGAGCGCGGGGCCGACGCGCTCTGAAGCAGGACCCCGTCCTCCGCATCCCTCGCCCGCTCGGGCGAGCCTCTGGACGGGGCCGGTACCCGAGATCGGAGGTCGGCCGGGGCCGCGGGGAGACCCGCTGCCCCGGCCGACGCCGTCTCCGCACCCGTCCTACCGAGAGGTGACCGTGCTCGACCGCTCCGCCCTGAGTGCCCTGCCGCGCGCCGAGCGCGTGCAGGTGGTCGACGACTGGCTCGTCGGCCTGCTGGCCGAGGCCCTGGCCGGTACGCCCCGGCAGGCCGGCCGCCGCGGGGGTGCGCCGGCCGAGCCGGCCGGTACCGGGGTGGCGCTGGTGGCCGTCGGCAGCCTGGGTCGCCGCGAGCTCCCGCCGCACGGTGACCTGGACCTGGTGCTGGTGCACGACGGCCGGCCGGAGATCGCCGCCCTCGCCGACGCGCTCTGGTACCCGGTCTGGGACGCCGGCGTCCGGCTGGACCACTCCGTGCGCACCGTCGCCGAGGCGGTCTCCGTCGCCGGGGACGACGTCAAGGCCGGGTTCGGCCTGCTGGACGCGCGGCACGTGGCCGGCGACCCGGAGGTCACCGCCGCGCTGCGGACGGCGACGCTGGGCTCCTGGCGCCAGCACGCCGGGAAGCTGCTGCCGCAGCTGCGCGAGCTGCGCCGGGCCCGCAGCCGCTCGATCGGTGAGCTGGGTTTCCTGCTGGAACCCGACCTGAAGGAGGCATACGGCGGCCTGCGGGAGGGGCAGGTGCTGCGCGCCCTGGCGGCTGCCCAGCTGGCCGACGAGCCCCCGGCCGACGCCGGTGCGGCCTACGCCCTCCTGCTCGACGTGCGCGATGCGCTGCAGTCCAGCTCCGGTCGGGCCGGCGATGCGCTGGTCCGGCAGGAGCAGCGCCCGGTGGCCGCCGCACTGGGCTTCCGAACCGACGGCGAGCCCGACGACGACGCGCTGCTGCGCCAGGTGAGCCTGGCCGGCCGGCGGCTGGCCTTCGTCGCCGACGAGACCTGGCGCCGCGTCGACGCCTCCCTGGTGCGCCGGCCGCGGTCCCGCTACCGGCGGGTGCGGCGGGAGCCGCTGGCCGAGGGGCTGGTCCGGCAGGGCGACGAGGTGGTGCTCGCCCGCGACGCCCGCCCGGCCGCCGACCCGGGGCTGGTGCTGCGCGGGGCCGCCGCGGCCGCCCGCGCCAACCTGCTGCTGTCGCCGTACACGCTGAAGGTGCTCGCCGTGCACGCCCCGCCGCTGCCCGAGCCGTGGCCGCCGGAGCTGCGCTGGTCGTTCCTGCGGCTGCTGGCCAGCGGGCGCAGCGCCGTCCCGGTGCTGGAGCAGCTGGACCAGGAGGGGCTGCTGTCCCGGATGCTGCCGGAGTGGGACCGGGTGCGGTCGATGCCGCAACGGCACCCGTGGCACCGCTTCACCGTCGACCGGCACCTGGTCGAGGCCGCGGCCGCCGCCGCCGAGCTCACCCGCGACGTCGACCGGCCCGACCTGCTGCTGGTCGGCGCGCTGCTGCACGACATCGGCAAGGGCTGGCCCGGCGACCACACCGACGTCGGGGTGGTGGTCATCGGGGAGATGGCCACCCGGATGGGGTTCAGCCCGGCCGACGTGGACACCCTGGTGGCGATGGTGCGCCACCACCTGCTGCTGCCCGACGTGGCCACCCGCCGCGACCTCGACGACCCGATGACCGTGGACCGGGTCGTGGAGGCGATCGGTGGGGACGCCGCCCTGCTGCAGCTGCTGCACGCGCTGGCCCAGGCCGACGGGGCGGCGACGAGCACCTCGGCCTGGTCGCCGTGGAAGGCGCACCTGGTGGCCGCGCTGGTGGCCCGGGTCGCCGCCCGGTTGGGCAGCGCCCCGGTGCCCGAGCCGGTGCTCGAGCCGACGGAGCCGCAGGTGACCACCCCGGCGCCGGCCGTTCCCGGGCACACCGAGCCGGTGACGGTCGGGATCGAGGACGTGCTGGACGGTCAGCAGGTCACCATCGGGGCCGCGGACCGGCCGGGGCTGTTCAGCCTGTGCGCCGGGGTGCTGGCGCTCAACCAGCTCGACGTCCGGGCCGCCCGGGTCAGCGTCTCCGACGGCCACGGCACGCTGGTCTTCGCCGTCCGCCCGCGGTTCGGCCGCTTGCCGGTGCCGGAGATCCTGGCCGACGGGGTGCGGGCCGCGCTGGAGGGCTCGCTGCCGCTGGCTGAGCGGTTGCGCCAGCGGGAGCACGACTACAGCCAGGACCGGGCGCCGGGTCGGCCACCGCGGGTGTCCTGGTTCGACGCCGAGGCGACCGGTGCCGCCGGGCTGGTGGAGGTGCGCGCCACCGACCGGGCCGGGTTGCTGCACCGGCTCACCGCTGCCCTGGCCGACGCGGGGCTGGACGTCAGCTCGGCCACGGTGGAGACCCTGGGCGCCGACGCGCTGGACGCCTTCTACGTCTGCGACCCCGCGGGCACGCCGATCGACCAGGCGCAGCGGCAGCGCGCGGAGGCGGCGCTGGTGGCCGCCGCCCGCGGCGACCTCCCGGACCCGACGGCGACCGGGTAGCCGCGGCACGCGGATCGCGGTTCCCCGGTTCTGTCGTACCCGCATGAGACGTTCCAGGAGCCGGACGGGAGCACCTGGCCCCGACGACCGGCGCTGAGACGAGAGGGGCGCCACCGTGAGCGACCTGCAGACCCTGCCCTGCCCGACCTGCGGCGAGGACACCGACTTCGAGCAGCCGACGTGCATCGACGGCCACACCGCGGACGGGCGGGCCTGCCCCGAGTGGGCCTGCACCGACTGCGGCACCGCCCTGGTGATCGGCGACGTGCGCGTCCCGCGCGCCGGGGCCGGTCACCGCGCCGCCTGAAGGACCCGGTCCGCGCACCCTCCGCGGGCTCGGGGCGAGCCGCTGGGCGGGGCCGCACGGCTGTCGGCCGCTGCCCCAGTTCGCGGCGGAGCCGGCGGCGGGGCCATTACGCTGGGGCCGGTGGCGTGACGGCCCCGGGGTGGCCCCGGGCGCCCGAGCCGGGTCGGCGGTCCTCGTGGACCGACGCCGGCTGCACGCCCGACCGCTGTGAGGACGTGCTGTGTTCGAGACCCTCTCCGACCGCCTGGACAAGGTCTTCACCGGCCTGCGCGGCAAGGGCCGGCTGTCCGCCGAGGACATCGACGCCACGGCGCGGGAGATCCGCATCGCGCTGCTCGAGGCCGACGTCGCGCTTCCGGTGGTCCGCTCGTTCATCGCGGCGGTCAAGGAGCGCGCGGTCGGCGCGGAGGTCTCCCAGGCGCTGAACCCGGCGCAGCAGATGGTCAAGATCGTCAACGAGGAGCTCGTCGACATCCTCGGCGGGGAGACCCGGCGGATCCGCTACGCCAAGCAGTCGCCCACGGTGATCATGCTGGCCGGTCTGCAGGGCGCCGGTAAGACCACGCTCGCCGGCAAGCTCGGCCGCTGGCTCAAGGCGCAGGGCCACGCGCCGCTGCTGGTGGCCTGCGACCTGCAGCGGCCCAACGCGGTGCAGCAGCTCGCCGTCGTCGCCGGGCAGGCCGGGGTGGACGTCTACGCCCCCGAGCCGGGCAACGGCGTCGGCGACCCGATCGCGGTCGCCCGCGGGTCGATCGAGCACGCCCGCCGCACGATGCACGACGTCGTCGTCGTCGACACCGCCGGCCGGCTGGGCATCGACGCCGAGCTGATGGCCCAGGCCGCCGGCATCCGCGACGCCGTGCAGCCCGACGAGACGCTGTTCGTCGTCGACGCGATGATCGGCCAGGACGCCGTCCTCACCGCGACCGCCTTCCAGGAAGGGGTCGGCTTCTCCGGCGTCGTCCTCACCAAGCTCGACGGCGACGCCCGCGGTGGTGCCGCGCTGTCGGTCCGGCACGTCACCGGTCAGCCGATCATGTTCGCCTCGACCGGTGAGAAGCTCGCCGACTTCGACGTCTTCCACCCCGAGCGGATGGCCTCGCGCATCCTCGGCATGGGGGACGTGCTCACCCTCATCGAGCAGGCCGAGCAGGCCTTCGACGCCGACCAGGCCGAGAAGATGGCCGGCAAGCTGGCCAGCCGGGAGGGCTTCACCCTCGAGGACTTCCTCGAGCAGATGCTGGCCATCCGCAAGATGGGCCCGATCGCCAACCTGCTCGGCATGTTGCCCGGTGCCGGGCAGATGAAGGAGCAGCTCGCCCAGGTCGACGACCGCGACCTGGACCGCACCGCGGCGATCATCCGGTCGATGACCCCGGCCGAGCGGGTCACCCCGAAGATCATCAACGCCTCGCGCCGGGTGCGCATCGCCAACGGCTCCGGGGTCAGCGTCACCGACGTCAACCAGCTGCTGGAGCGCTTCGGCCAGGCCCAGAAGATGATGGGCCAGATGGCCGGCAGCATGGGCATGCCCGGCATGGGCCCGATGTCGAAGAAGGCGCGCGGCCGGCAGCAGCAGGCCCAGGCGGTCCGCGGCAAGGGCAAGAAGGGCAAGGGCGGCAAGAAGGCCGGTCCGGCCCGGCGGCCGATCGGTGCCCCCGGCGGCATGGGCCAGCTGCCCGGCGGGGCGGCCGGCGGGCTCCCGGGGCTGCCGCCCGGCCAGGCGTTGCCCGACCTGAGCAAGCTGGACTTCAGCCAGTTCAAGGACCAGGGCCGCTGAGCCGGTGATCCCACCCGCCCTGCACCTGTCCGGCGTGGTGCTCCCCGAGGGCGAGCACCACGACCTGTGGGTGCGGGACGGCCGGATCACCTTCGACCCGGTGCCGGGGGCGGAGACGGTGAACCGGGGCGGGTACCTGCTGCCCGGCCTGGTCGACGCGCACTGCCACGTCGGGCTCGGCCGCGGCGGCGAGCACCTGCCCGGCGTCGACGACCTGCGCGCTCAGGCGCTGGTCGAGCGGGACGCCGGGGTGCTGGCGCTGCGGGACTGCGGCTCACCGGTCGACACCCGGGTGCTGGACGAGCACCCGGACCTGCCGCGGATCATCCGGGCCGGCCGGCACCTGGCTGCGCCGCGGCGCTACATCCCCGGGCTGGCGATCGAGCTCGAACCGGCCGACCTGGTGGCCGAGACCGTCGTCCAGGCCCGGCGCGGCGACGGCTGGGTGAAGCTGGTGGGTGACTGGATCGACCGCGGCGTGGGTGACCTGGCGCCGGAGTGGCCGGTGGAGACGCTGACCGCGGCCATCGCCGCGGCGCACGCCGAAGGTGCCCGGGTCACCGCGCACACCTTCGGCACCGATGCGCTGCCCGACCTCATCGCCGCCGGCATCGACTGCATCGAGCACGGCACCGGCCTGACCGAGGAGCTGATCGGGCAGATGGCGGCCCGGGGCACCGCCGTCGTCCCGACGCTGGTGAACGTGGCGAACTTCCCGGGGTTCGCCACGGCGGGGGAGCGGAAGTTCCCCGCCTACGCCTCGACGATGCGGCGGCTGTACGCGAGCTCCGGCGCGGTCGTGCGGGCCGCCCACGAGGCCGGGGTGCCGGTGTTCGCCGGCACGGACGCCGGCGGCGGCATCGACCACGGCGTGATCGCCGACGAGATCCGGGCGCTGCACGCCGCCGGGCTGCCTGCCGAGGCGGCGCTGGCCGCGGGCTCGTGGGGTGCGCGGGAGTGGCTGGGGCTGCCCGGCATCACCGAGGGTGCGCCCGCCGACCTGGTGGTCTACGACCGCGACCCACGCGCCGATCTGGCGACGTTGCAGCGACCGCAACGAACGGTGCTGCGCGGCGTCGTCGTCGCGTGAGCACGAGCCGCGGGTGTCCCGGTCGGCCGGGCGCTGGTTGACTGCAGGCATGGTCGCGCCCCTTCCCGAGCCGGAACCCTCGATGGACCCGAGCCAGCCGGTGCCCGACGATCCGGGCGAGCTGCTCCCCGATGCGCCGGAGCAGCTGCCGCCGCCGCCGATCGAAGCCAACCCCGACGACCCCGGCGGCGACCCGGACGGCGTCCCCGAGCCCGCCTGACCGGCTGAGCTCCCAGGTCGCCGGAAACCCGTGGACGGTGACGCCCGGTGGCCTGGGAGACTCCTCCTGTGTTGTTGCGGATGTCCTCCCTGTTCCTGCGCACCCTGCGCGACGACCCGGCCGATGCGGAGGTGCCCAGCCACCGCCTGCTCGCCCGCGGCGGCTACATCCGGCGGGCCGCGCCCGGGGGGTTCACCTGGCTGCCGCTGGGCTGGCGGGTGTTCCGCAACGTCGAGCGGATCGTCCGCGAGGAGATGGACGCCATGGGCGCCCAGGAGGTGCACTTCCCGGCGCTGCTGCCCCGTGAGCCCTACGAGGCGACCGGCCGGTGGACCGAGTACGGCGACAACCTCTTCCGTCTGCAGGACCGCCGCGGGAACGACTTCCTGCTCGGCCCCACCCACGAGGAGATGTTCACGCTCCTGGTGAAGGACCTCTACGGCTCCTACAAGGACCTGCCGGTCTCCCTCTACCAGATCCAGACGAAGTACCGGGACGAGGCGCGGCCCCGTGCCGGGCTGTTCCGCGGCCGCGAGTTCACCATGAAGGACAGCTACTCCTTCGACGTGGACGACGCCGGGCTGGAGCGCTCCTACGCCGCGCACCGCGACACCTACATCCGGATCTTCGAACGGCTGGGCCTGGAGTACGTGATCGTGGCGGCCACGTCCGGGGCGATGGGCGGCTCCCGCAGCGAGGAGTTCCTGCACCCGACGGCGATCGGTGAGGACACCTTCGTCCGCTCACCCGGCGGGTACGCGGCCAACGTCGAGGCGGTGACCACCGTCGTCCCCGAGGCGATCCCGTTCGACGGGCTGCCCGAGGCGCACGTCGAGGACACCCCGGACACCCCCACCATCGACTCGCTGGTGGCGGTGGCGAACGAGCGGTTCCCCGACGCCGGGTACACCGCGGCGGCCACGCTGAAGAACGTCGTGGTCACCCTGGTGCACCCCGACGGCACCCGCGAGCCGCTGGTCATCGGCCTGCCCGGCGACCGGGACGTCGACGCGAAGCGGCTGGAGGCGCAGGTCAGCCCGGCCGAGATCGAGCCGTTCACCGACTTCGCCGCGCACCCCGAGCTCGTCCGGGGCTACATCGGCCCGCAGGTGCTCGGGGCTGAGGGGAAGGCGGGCATCCGCTACCTGGTCGACCCCCGCGTCGTCCCCGGTTCGCGCTGGATCACCGGGGCCAACGAAGCCGGCCGGCACGTCTTCGACCTGGTCGCCGGTCGCGACTTCAGCTGGGACGGCGTGGTGGAGGCCGCCGAGGTGCTGCCCGGCGACCCCGCGCCGGACGGCTCCGGTCCGCTGGAGCTGGCCCGCGGGGTCGAGATGGGCCACATCTTCGCCCTGGGCCGCAAGTACGCCGAGGCGCTGGACCTCAAGGTGCTCGACGAGAACGGCAAGCTCGTCACCGTCACCATGGGCTCCTACGGCGTCGGGGTGTCCCGGGCCGTCGCCGCCATCGCCGAGTCCACCCACGACGAGCTGGGACTGGTCTGGCCGCGCTCGGTGGCCCCCGCCGACGTGCACCTGGTCGCCACCGGCAAGGACGCCGCGGTGTTCGCCGCCGCCGAGACCCTCGCCGGGGAGCTGGTCGCCGCCGGGCTGACCGTGCTGTTCGACGACCGGCCGAAGGTGAGCCCCGGGGTCAAGTTCAAGGACGCCGAGCTGCTGGGCATGCCGACGATCGTGACGGTCGGCCGCGGGGTGGCCGAGGGCGTCATCGAGATCCGGGACCGGAAGACGGGGGAGCGGTCGGAGGTGCCGGTCGCCGAGGCCGCCACCGCCGTCCTCGCCGCCGTCCGCGCCGGCTGATCCCCGTCGCAGGGGGCTGCCGGCGGGTAGGGGGCGGTGAGGTCCACCGCCGCCGTCTGGCATCATGGACCGTCGAACACGGCGGTGGGCGGCCCTCTCTCCATCCCCGCCCGTGTCCATCGCTCCGCCACGGCGTACCCCCACGCGTCGGTAGGCGAGCAACCACATCGCGTTCGAGGAGCACACCACACTCGTGGCCACCAAGATCAAGCTCATGCGCCTGGGCAAGATGCGCGCGCCGTACTACCGCATCGTCGTCGCCGACGCCCGCACCAAGCGGGACGGTCGTTCCATCGAGACCATCGGCAAGTACCACCCGAAGGAGGACCCGTCCTTCATCGAGGTCGACGCCGAGCGCGCCGCCTACTGGCTCGGGGTCGGCGCCCAGCCGACCGAGGCCGTCCGGGCCATCCTCCGGGTCACCGGTGACTGGCAGAAGTTCAAGGGCGAGCCGGCACCTGCTCCGATGAAGGTCGCGGCCCCCAAGGCCGACAAGAAGGCCATCTACGAGGAGGCCGCCCGCGCCGCCATGGGTGAGCCGTCCGCCGAGGCGACCACGCCCAAGAAGAAGGCCGCTCCCAAGGCCGAGGCGACCCCGGCTGCCGACGCCACCCCGGCCGCTGCTGAGCCGGCTGCCGCCGAGGCGGTTCCGGCCGCCGAGACGCCCGCCGAGTAAGACGTGCTGGAAGAGTCGCTCGAGCACCTGGTCAAGGGCATCGTCGACAACCCCGACGATGTCGTGGTCGACCTGGTCAACGGCCGGCGCGGCAAGACCCTCGAGGTCCGGGTGCACCCCGACGACCTCGGCAAGGTCATCGGCCGTGGCGGGCGCACCGCCAAGGCGCTGCGCCAGGTCATGACCGGTGTCGGTGGCCGTGGCCTGCGGGTCGACGTCGTCGACACCGACGGGCGCTGAGCACTTCCGGCGCCACCGGCGCCACCCCGCAGAACATCGACACCGTGGTGGTCGGCCGCATCGGCCGGCCCCACGGTGTCCGTGGTCAGGTCACCGTCGAGGTCCGCACCGACGACCCCGACCTGCGGTTCGCCCCCGGGGCGACCCTGCTCACCGAGCCGCCCACCCGCGGGCCGCTCACCGTCGAGGCCGCGCGCTGGCACAGCGGCACCCTGCTGCTCACCCTCGCCCGCCCCGACGGGGCGGTGGTCACCGATCGCGAGGGAGCCGACGAGCTGCGCAACACCCAGCTGCTGGTGCCCGTCGAGGAGCTCCCCGAGCTGGCCGACCCCGACTCCTTCTACGACCACCAGCTGGTCGGGCTGGCCGTCGAGCTGGTGGTCGGCTCGGTGATCGGCGAGGTCACCGGGGTGCGCCACGAGGGCACCGAGCTGCTCGTCGTACGCCGCCCCGGGCGCTCCGAGCTGCTGGTGCCGTTCGTCAGCGCCATGGTGCCCACGGTCGACCTGGCAGGTGGCCGGGTCGTCATCGACCCGCCCGAGGGCCTGCTCGACCTGTGATGCCCTTCCGCATCGACGTGCTGACCATCTTCCCCGAGTACCTCGCCCCGCTCGGGCAGTCGCTGCTGGGCAAGGCCGCGGCCCGCGGCCTGGTCTCGGTCGGCGTCCACGACCTGCGGCAGTGGACCGACGACGTCCACCGCACGGTCGACGACTCGCCCTACGGCGGCGGCCCCGGCATGGTGCTGCGTCCCGAGCCGTGGGGGAGGGCGCTGGAGGCGGTCCGGCCGCCGGGGACCCGGCTCGTCGTCCCCACCCCGGCCGGTCGGCCGTTCACGCAGGCCACGGCCGCGCAGTGGGCCGCCGAGCCCGGGCTGGTGTTCGCCTGCGGGCGCTACGAGGGCATCGACCAGCGGGTCGCCGACTGGGCCGCCGGGGCCGGGCCGGTGTCGGAGGTGTCGATCGGTGACTACGTGCTGGCCGGCGGGGAGTCCGCGGTGCTGGTGATGGTCGAGGCGGTCACCCGGCTGCTGCCCGGCGTCGTCGGCAACGCCGAGTCCGTGGAGTTCGACTCGCACGCCGACGGGCTGCTCGAGGGCCCCGCCTACACCCGGCCGGCGTCCTGGCGGGGCCACGACGTCCCACCCGTCCTGCTCTCCGGCGACCACGCCGCCATCGCCCGGTGGCGGCGGGCGCAGTCGCTGCAGCGCACCGCCGACCGTCGTCCCGACCTGCTCGCCGCGCTGCCCGAGGGGGCGTTGGACGCCGCGGACCGGGCTGCCCTGGACGCCGACCCGCAGCCGTGACCGCGGCCCCGGTGCGCGTCACCAGCCGGGTGCTGGTGCTGGACCCGCAGCAGCGCCTCCTGCTGCTCGGAGCCGGTGGGCACGCGTCGGCCCCGGTGCAGTGCTGGTGCGCCCCCGGCGGTGTCGTGGCCGACGGCGAGAGCCTGCGGGCGGCCGCCGTCCGTGAGCTCGCCGAGGAGATCGGGCTGGCGGTCGCCGCCGGTGACCTCGAGGGGCCGGTGTGGTTCCGCCGCCAGGTGCTGCCGGAGGGCGGCGAGCCGGTCGACACCCGGGAGACCTACTTCGTGCTGCGCGACGTCGACCACGCGGTCGACCGCGGTGGTCGCCCGGACGGCGGGCCGTACCGCTGCTGGTCCCTCGCCGAGATCGGCGCCGGGGCGACGACGTTCGCCCCGCGCGAGCTCGCCGAGGTGCTGCCGGCGGTGGTCAGCGGCCCCTGGGGAGGGCCGCCTCGTGTCGTCGAGTGAACTTGTGGCACAGTAGAGAGCTGCTGCAGGCCGTCGACTTGCGTCGACGGTGGCTTGCCGCCCGTCCCGGGCAGCGGAGCGCAGCCCCCTGCACCGGCACAGCGGGTGACCGCTGGCCGTGCCACTGATCTCGATCAAGCCGAGTTTCCCGCTAGGACTGAGGACTGCTGCGATGAACACCCTGGACGCCCTCGACGCCGAGTCGCTGCGCGACGACATCCCCGACTTCCGCCCGGGTGACACCGTCAAGGTGCACGTGCGGGTCATCGAGGGCACCCGCTCGCGCATCCAGGTCTTCCAGGGCGCGATCCTGCGTCGCCAGGGTGGCGGTGTCCGGGAGACCTTCACCGTGCGCAAGGTCAGCTTCGGCGTCGGCGTGGAGCGCACCTTCCCGGTGCACACCCCGGTTGTGGAGAAGATCGAGGTGCTGAGCCGCGGTGACGTCCGCCGGGCCAAGCTCTACTACCTCCGCGAGCTGCGCGGCAAGGCCGCCAAGATCAAGGAGAAGCGCGAGGTCGTCTCTCGCTGATCTCCCAGCGCTCCACGGACGGGCCGGCTGCTCACTGCAGCCGGCCCGTTCGCGTGTCCGGGGCCGGTCGGTCGGCCGCGGGCCGCGTCTTGCTGCCGGGCGGGTCGACGGGCAGGCCCGGTGGTGGACCGTAGGGTGGTCCGCGATGAGCACCCACGGGCCCACCCAGCCTGCCGACGACGAGCAGTCCGACCGCGGCCCGGAGCCGGCTGACGGTGGGGGAGCGACGGCTGCCGAGCCCACGTCGCCGAGCCGGACCGCCAAGAAGGGCTCGCTGCTCCGCGAGCTGCCGGTGCTGCTGGTCATCGCCTTCGTGCTCGCGCTGCTGGTGAAGACGTTCCTGATCCAGGCCTTCTTCATCCCGTCCGGTTCGATGGAGCAGACGTTGCACGGGTGCACCGGCTGCACCGGTGACCGGGTCCTGGTCAACAAGGTGCCGTACTGGTTCGGGGAGCCCGAGCCCGGCGACATCGTCGTCTTCCGCGGACCGGACACCTGGGCACCGGAGATCTCGGTGGCCGAGCCGGGCAACTGGTTCTCCAGCACCATGCTCGGCCTGGGCCGGGCGATCGGTGTCGCACCGCCCAGCGAGGACGACTACGTCAAGCGGGTCATCGCCACCGCGGGCCAGACCGTGCAGTGCTGCGATGCCCAGGGGCGGCTGACCGTCGACGGCAAGCCGCTGGACGAGCCGTACATCTACCAGAACTCACCTCTCGGGGGCGGCACCGGTGGGCGGGAGTTCGGCCCGGTCACGGTGCCGGCGGGGCGGCTCTGGGTGATGGGCGACCACCGCTCGGCCTCGGCCGACTCCCGGGCTCACGTCCTGGACCAGTACGCGGGCACCGTCGCGGTGGACGACGTCATCGGCAAGGCCGCGGTGATCGTGTGGCCGTTGAGCCGGTTCACCCTGCTGGACAGCCCGGACATCCAGGACACCGAGAGCCAGGCGCTGCCGGGCACCGGCACCACGCCGGCCGCCACCTCCGGCGCTGCCGTGCTGGCCGCACCGTGGGTGCTGGGGCTGACCGGGGCGCTGCCGTTGAATGCCTGGCGGCGGCGTCGTGACCCCCGCCCCGCACGGATGACCGGCCCGTCGCGCCGGCCGCCGCGCACCGGCTGGCGGCGGGTGCACCGGCCGGCGCAGACCCGACCGGGCCGCGACGCCGCCGGCGACTGAACCACCCGCCCAGCTGCTCGCCGTCGACCGTCGGTCCGACGTAGTGTCGGCAGGCGATGGCCGTTCGATCCGCTCCCACTGCCCGCCGTTCCGTCGGGCTCCCGCGCCGGACCGCCCAGCAGCCTCCGGACGACCTCTGGGCGATGGAGCGGTCGCTGCACCGCCGGGGTTTCGTCGCGATCGCCGGGGCCGACGAGGCCGGGCGCGGTGCGTGCGCCGGTCCGCTGGTCGCCGCGGCGTGCGTGCTCCCGGCCGGGCGGCGCGGACGGGTGCCCGGACTCGCCGACTCCAAGCTGCTCAGTGCCGCGACCCGCGAGGAGGTCTACGCCGAGGTGGTCGACCGGGCGCTGGCCTGGTCGGTGGTGGCGATCCCGGTCGGTGAGCTGGACGCCCGCGGGATGCACGTGACCAACATCGAGGCGCTGCGGCGGGCCGTCCGGGGGATGGACCTCGCGCCGGACTACGTGCTCACCGACGGCTTCCCGGTCAGCGGGCTGGTGCAGCCCTCGCTGGCGGTGTGGAAGGGCGACCGGGTCGCGGCCTGCGTGGCGGCGGCGTCGGTGCTGGCCAAGGTGAGCCGGGACGCGATGATGCTCGACCTGCACGAGCGCTTCCCGGACTACGGGTTCGCCGTGCACAAGGGCTACATCACCGACGCGCACAGCGCTGCCCTGGACGAGCACGGGCCCTGTCCCGAGCACCGGATGCGCTTCGTCAACGTCTCCCGCGCCCGGGACGCACGCGCCGCACGGGGACTGCCGCTGTCGGGCGCGGCCGGCATGCACGATGATGGGCCCGGACCTCACGTCCCAGCACCTGCGAACGTCCCAGCACTGATGTCCCCGGCACCTATGGAGCACGCGCGATGAGCACCGAGGACCTCGAGAAGTACGAGACCGAGATGGAGCTGCAGCTCTATCGCGAGTACAAGGACATCGTCCGCCAGTTCTCCTACGTGGTGGAGACCGAGCGGCGCTTCTACCTCGCCAACAGCGTCGACCTCCAGGTCCGGGACGCCGGGGGAGAGGTGTTCTTCGAGCTGAAGCTCTCCGACGCCTGGGTCTGGGACATGTACCGCCCGGCCCGGTTCGTGAAGAACGTTCGGGTGGTGACGTTCAAGGACGTCAACGTGGAGGAGCTGGACAAGCCCGACCTGGAGCTGCCCGACCAGCCCTGACCGGCTGGTCGTCACCACCTCGGGCTGACCGGTCCTGACGTCGGCCGGCCCGCCGTCGTCCACAGCGGGGGCCGCCGTCCACAACCGGGCCCGAGCGCTGGTGGCCGGGCCCGTCCGGGCGGCACGGTCGGGGGGTGCCCACCTCTGAGAAGTCCCCGCCGCCGGACCACCGGATCGCCCTCGGCGCCTACGGCGAGCGGGTCGCCGTCCGCGCGCTGACCGACGCCGGCCTGCAGGTCCTCGACCGCAACTGGCGCTGCCGCGACGGTGAGCTCGACGTCGTGGCCCGGGACGGCGACGCCCTGGTCTTCTGCGAGGTGAAGACCCGCACCGGTACCGGCTTCGGTCATCCCGTGGAGGCCGTCACCGCCGCCAAGCGCCGCCGGTTGCGGTTGTTGGCCCGGGTCTGGCTCGCCGCCCACGACCAGCACGCGCCCGACCTCCGCTTCGACGTCGTCGGGGTGCACGTCCCGGCGTCCGGACCGGCCCGGGTCGTGCACCTGCGGAACGCGTTCTGATGGCGCTGGCACGGACCTGGTCGGTCGGGTTGGCCGGTGTGCAGGGCGCGATGGTCGAGGTGGAGGTGGACCTGGCCCCTGGGGTGCCCACCGTGGTGCTGGTCGGGCTGCCCGATGCGGTGGTGCGGCAGTCGGTGGACCGGGTGCGCGCCGCCGTCGTCAACACCGGTCACGAGTTCCCGCTGCGCCGGGTCACCATCGGGCTGTCGCCGGCGGCCATGCCCAAGCAGGGCAGCGGCTTCGACCTGGCGCTGGCGGTCGCGGTGCTCGCCGGGGCGAAGGTGCTGCCGGCCGAGCGCGTGCGGGACCTGGTGCTCCTCGGCGAGCTGGGGCTGGACGGCTCGCTCCGGGCGGTGCGCGGCGTGCTGCCGGCCGTGCTGGCGGCCGTGCGGGCGGGGCACCGCCAGGTCGTGGTGCCCCGGGACAACGCCGACGAGGCCGGGCTGGTCGACGGGGTCGAGGTGCTGGCCGCCGGCACCCTGGGCGACGTCGTGGCGCACCTCGCCGGCCGGACGCCGCTGCAGGTGCACCGGCGCGGGCCCACCGCGGCTGCCCCGCCGGGCCCGGACCTGGCCGACGTGGTGGGTCAGGCCGCAGGCCGCCGGGCGCTCGAGGTCGCCGCGGCGGGTGGTCACCACCTGTTCCTCAGCGGTCCGCCCGGCGCCGGCAAGACCATGCTCGCCGAGCGGTTGCCCGGTCTGCTGCCGCCGCTGGACGAGCAGGCCGCGCTGGAGGTGACCGCGATCGCCTCCATCGCCGGCACGCTCCCCGCCGGCGCGCCGCTGGTCACCCGCCCGACGTTCGAGGCGCCGCACCACTCGGCCACCATGGCCGCCCTGGTCGGCGGTGGTTCGGGGCAGATCCGGCCGGGCGCGCTGTGCCGGGCCCACCGCGGCGTCCTGTTCATGGACGAGGCTCCCGAGTTCCCCCGGGCGGTGCTGGACACGCTCCGCCAGCCGCTGGAGCGCGGGTCGGTGACCATCCACCGGGCCAACGGCTCGGCCACCTTCCCGTGCCGGGCGCAGCTGGTGCTCGCGGCCAACCCGTGCCCGTGCGCCAGCGCGGCCGGTGACACCGCCTGCACCTGCAGCGCCGTGGAACGGCGGCGGTACCAGTCGCGGCTGTCCGGGCCGCTGCTGGACCGGATCGACCTGCGGGTGACCCTGCCGCCGGTCACCCGCGCCGCCTGGCTGGACGGGCTGGCCGCGCCCGAGGGCACCGCTGCCGTCGCCGGGCGGGTGCACGCCGCCCGCGCCGCGTCGGCCGAGCGGATGGCCGGCACCGGGCTGGGGCTCAACAGCCAGGTACCCGGCCGGCTGCTGCGCGAGCGGTGGCCGGTGGCCCGCAGCTCGCTGGCCCTGGCCGAACGCGCCCTGGAGCGTGGTTCGCTGTCGGTCCGCGGCTTCGACCGGGTGCTCCGGGTCGCCTGGACGATCGCCGACCTGGCCGGTCGCAGCGTCCCCGGCGGCGACGACGTGGCCGAGGCGCTGGGCATGCGGCTGCAGCGGGTGGCGGCGTGATCGGCGAGGTCGACCCGGATGTCCGGCTGGCCCGTGCCTGGCTGTCCCGGGCGGTCGAGCCGGGCTCGATCGAGGTCTGGCGGTTCGTGACCGAAGTCGGTCCGCTGGCTGCGTGGTCGCGGCTGCGGGCCGGGACCGCTCCGCGCGACGTGCAGGCCCTGGCCGGTGCGCGCGCGGCAGAGGACGTCAGCACCGAGGACCTCCGCCGGGTCGAGCGGTGCGGCGGGCGGCTGGTCGTGCCGGAGGACGCCGAGTGGCCGGCGCTGGCGCTGCACTGCCTCACCGTCGCTGCGCAGCGGGCGGTACCGATCGGCGAGCGGAAGCCGGACCGCACCGTGGCCCTGGTGCCGCCGCTGGCGCTGTGGGTGCGCGGTGACACGCCGCTCGCCGACCTGGTCGGCCGCTCGGTGGCGCTGGTCGGTTCCCGCGCCTCGACGGCGTACGGCGAGCACGTGGCCGCCGAACTGGCGCACGGGCTGGGCGAGCAGGGCTGGACGACGGTCTCCGGCGGCGCGTACGGCATCGATGCCGCTGCCCACCGGGGAGCGCTGGCCGCTGGGGCGCCGACCGTCGCCGTGCTCGCCTGCGGGGTGGACCGGGCCTATCCCGGCGCCCACTCCGCGCTGTTCAGCCGGATCGTGGACGACGGTCTGCTGGTGAGCGAGTGGCCGCCGGGGTGCGCGCCGCTGCGGCACCGCTTCCTGGTGCGCAACCGGCTCATCGCCGCGCTCACCCAGGGAACGGTGGTCGTGGAGGCCGCGGCGCGGTCTGGTGCGTTGGCCACCGGCAAACGGGCCCGTGACCTCGGCAAGCAGCTGATGGCCGTCCCGGGCCCGGTCACCTCGGCGATGAGCGTCGGGTGCCACGAGCTGCTGCGCGACAGCGAGCGCGGGGTGACGCTGGTGACCTCGGCAGCCGAGGTGGTCGAGCAGGTGGGTCGGCTGGGCACGGACCTGGTGGCGCCGGTGGACCGCCCGTCGACGCCGCACGACTCGCTGTCCGACGTCGCCCGCCGGGTGCTGGACGCCTGCCCGGTCCGGCTCGGCGTGCCGCCGGAGCGGCTGGCCGCCGTCGCCGGCTGCGAGGTGGTCGACGTGCTGCGCGTCCTGCCGGTGCTGGAGCTGCACGACCTGGTCGAGTGGACCGGCACCGGCTGGCGGGTCGCCCCGGTGACCCGTGCCCGCCCGTGACGGTGGATGACGGAACGACCTCGGCTGACCGGTCGCGCGGCGCGGCACGTTGACCGGCGGCGCTCGCCGACGGACGCTCCGCCCATGGCCACCGGGACCGCAGAGCTGCGCGCGGCGCTGCCGCCTGCCCTGGCGGAGCCGCTGGACGGCTGGGAGGAGCACCTCCGGCTGCAGCGCGACCTGTCCGAGCACACGGTCCGCGGTTACGTCGGTGACGTCGTGTCCCTGCTGGACCACCTGGTCCGGCGCAGCGGGTCGACGGTGGACGCGCTGGACCTCGCCGCACTCCGCAGCTGGCTCGCCCAGGGGCGCACCAGGGGCGACAGCCGCTCCACCACCGCGCGCCGGGCCGCGTCCGCCCGGTCGTTCACCGCGCACCTGCGGCGCAGCGGCCAGGTCGCCGAGGACGTCGGTCTGCGGCTGTCCAGCCCGCGCGCCCACCGCACGCTGCCCGGCGTCCTCGGTGCGGAGCAGGCCCGGGCCGTGCTGGAGCAGGCGGGGCAACGGCCGGCCGCCGAGGAGCAGCCGGCCGACAGCGCGCTGCGGCTGCGCAACGCGCTGGTCGTGGAGCTGCTGTACGCCAGCGGGGTGCGGGTCGGCGAGCTGGTCGGGTTGGACGTGGACGACGTGGACACCGGTCGGCGGCTGCTGCGGGTGCTGGGCAAGGGCCGCAAGGAGCGCAGCGTGCCCTACGGCGCCCCTGCGGCGACGGCGCTGGCGGAGTGGCTGACCCGGGGCCGGCCCGCGCTCACCACCTCGACCAGCGGGCCGGCGCTGCTGCTGGGGGTCCGGGGCGGTCGGCTGGACGCACGGGAGGCCCGCCGGGTCGTGCATGCCGCGGTCGCGGCCTCCCCGGGCGTGCCCGACATCGGGCCGCACGGGCTCCGGCACTCGGCGGCCACGCACGTCCTGGAGGGCGGCGCCGACCTCCGCAGCGTCCAGGAGCTCCTCGGTCACGCTAGCCTCGCGACGACGCAGGTCTACACGCACGTGACGGTCGAGCGGTTGCGGGCGGTGCACGCCCGGGCCCACCCGCGAGCGTGAGCACGACGGCGATGGAGCAGTTGGCGATGAAGGTCGAGCGGGGGAGTGCACGTGTCTGAGGCGACGGTTCACCAGCGCACCAGCGAGGACCCCGATGCGGGGGTGGCCGAGCTGTGGGCGCGCTACGTCGTCGAGCGGGACACCGGCCTGCGCGACCGGCTGATCCTGCACTACGCCCCGCTGGTGAAGTACGTCGCCGGCCGGGTCGGCAGCGGGCTGCCGGCGCACGTGGAGCAGGCCGACCTGGTCTCCTACGGCACCTTCGGCCTGATCGACGCGATCACCCGGTTCGATCCCTCGCGGGAGATCAAGTTCGAGAGCTACGCGATGTCCCGCATCCGCGGCGCGATCATCGACGAGCTGCGCTCCACCGACTGGATCCCGCGGTCGGTGCGGATGAAGGCGCGCCAGTTCGAGCGCACGGTCGCTGATCTGGAGGCCAAGCTCCAGCGCAGCCCGACCGAGGAGGAGATCGCCGAGGAGATGGAGATGGACGTCGAGGAGATCCGCAAGTTCCTCGGCCAGCTCTCCCTGGTCAACGTGGTCGCCCTCGACGAGCTGCTGGTCGACGACGACGGCTCCGCCCCGCGGCTCGTCGACACCCTGCGGGACACCAGCGCGCTCGACCCGCAGGCGATGGCCGAGCACGGTGAGGCCCGGCAGCTGCTGGCCCGGGCGGTCGAGCAGCTGCCCGAGCGGGAGAAGGTCGTGGTCAGCCTCTACTACTTCGAGGGGCTGACCCTGGCCGACATCGGCCGCGTGCTCGGGGTGACCGAGAGCCGGATCTGCCAGCTGCACACCAAGGCCGTGCTGCACCTGCGCGGCAAGCTCGCCGACATCGCCTGACCGGTGTGACTGGACGCGATAGTTGAGCAATGGACACCGAACGTGAGCACAAGCGTCGGTGGACAGCACGGTTGAGCAGCGCCTTCTGCTGATTCGACCCTGTTCAGTGCTTTGCGGCGTCCTTCTGGACACCACAGTTGAGCAGGGCGCGCTGTGGACACCACAGTTGAGCAGGACTCGCCTCGGACACCACAGTTGAGCAGCACCGCAGTTGAGCAGGGGTGCGGGCCGCATACAGCCCTCATCGCGGTCGACTCTCGACGCTCCGCGCGCGGACGACGTGGAACGCTGCTGGACCACGTGATCAGAAGGAGGCGGGCGGGTGGTGCACCTAGTGAGGCCCCTCGGGCTTGCTGGGGCAACGGTGGGGATGGTCTTGGCTGTGGCTGGATGTACGTCGGAGTCGGAGTCTTCGTCGGGGCCGATGCCCTACGTAGCCGAGTTCGCCCCTGGGTGGAACAACTCGGCTGAGCAGGAGTTCGTCCTCGTGCAGGACTCCCTGGGCGGTGGTCCGCTGCGCCCAGGGGAGGTGGCCCACCCTTCGGTGGCTTGGGCGAACAACGGCGAGTACCTCGCCATCACCACCTATGGCAGCGGAAGTTGTCCGGCCGGGCCTTACGGCATCGATGTCGTGGCCGATCAAGAAGTGCAGATTCGTCTCGGGGCACTGTTTCCTGATCGTGACGCATGCAGTGCCGACCTCAGTCCGCACGTCACGATCGTGGAGGTGCCTGAAGGCGTGACGTCCGGTGACTCTCTTCTGGCTCGCTTCGATGATTCGGAGGTCACGCTACCAGCGGTGAATAACAACTAGACGGGTGTAAAACCCTGCGACGCGCCTCCAGTCGACCGCAGGGCGTGCGATCGTACTGTCGACAATCTCCATCGTACTGTCGACAATCTCTAGTTGACGGTGAACTCGGCAGTGGAGGGCATGTGGCATCGGATCAGGCAGTCGCCCGGTACGGCTGGGCGACGGAGGACTCCCTGTTCGGGCTTGGGGGCTGCTTGACACTGGCCCGAGGAGTGACACCGGAAGATGCGCTGAACGTGCTCGTTCCAGACGGCGCCACCGAGGTCGGCTCCGCATCAGCGGTACGGGCGTGGGCAGAGCAGTTCCACGAACCGCCGTACGCGATGGTCGTGGAGGCGGCACTCAAAGGCGGTTGGACGCTCCTCGTCGAGGACTCTGGTGGTTACCAGGCGACCTTGGAAGGGCGGGCGGAGTCGTTGTCCCGCCACGGTCAGGCCGTGGTCATCTTCAGAAGTATCAATGCCGACATGGCCTTCCGCTACGCCGAGGCGGGCGCGTTGGTGCGGGCGTTCGATCCGTTGATGTTCGAGTACATGCCGCAGGTCGGCGAGCCGCTGCGCGAAGAGGATGGGCTGGGCTTCGGCTCGATGGAAGAGGGCTACCTGGAAGCACTACTCCTGTTGACCGAGCGCATCACGAAGATGCGGCTAACGCCTGAGGATCTTCGGGCACCACTAGGGGGTCTTGCGGTCGGCTACCGCCGGTAGCGTCAGCCCCGGCAGTAGGCGAAATAGCAGTGGTATCTGGCGTCAGGCGATCACTTCACGAGGGCGTGCTCAGGGTCGCTGCAAGTGTCGATGCGCTGCGTAAAGAACTCGGCGTAATCGAGGACAATAGTCTTGAGCGCGGGTACTGCCCGGCGGCGCAGCGTCGTGTAGGAGTTGATGGCCTGGTCGGTGCAGCGCCGGGAGGCGGTTTCGGTCAGCGCCATTGGCGCGAGGGCGGGATCGCCGCTGGTGATGTGACTCCAGAGCCAGATGCGGAGATCCATGCGGCGGTGCTCCCAGGGAGTGTCTGTCCGAGCAACGCGGGCGGTGAGCATGGCGTTGCGTAGGTGCTGCCAGTCGTCGTCGGGGATGTCCCAGGTGGCGTTGAGGTGGCGGCGGCGGCGGCGGTGGGCGTAGTCGACCGGGTGGGCCTGGAGGTCCAGGGCGGTCTGGCCGATGAGGCTGCGGAACTCGTCGTCCCGGTCGGTGCGTTTGCAGGCTCGTCCGGCGCGGATGAGGGCGGATTGGGCGCTGACGCGGTGGATGCCGAGCCGGGCGGCGGCGGTGTCCAGGTCGCAGTCGTCGATGAGTTGGGTGATGGCGATCGGCACTGCACGGCGGATGTTGCGCTGTTCGGACGGGTCGAAGGTGACGAACCACCGCTCGTAGCGCTGCTCGTCGAGGTAGGCGGGAACGTGGTCGCTCGTGATCGTCAACGGGGTGGGGCAGGCGGCGCGCAGCATGTGGACGCTGAACGTGCCCGCGCGCTTGGGGGCGAAGTAGCGGAACAGCCCGTCGGAGGGCTGCGCGGCGGACCGAAGGCGGCCCCAGGCAAGACGTTCGCGCTCGTCGGCGGCGGCGACCAGCGGTGGCAGGAGGTCGCGGGCGTCTTGCGGCGTCGGCAGGTCGAGGATGGCGGCGGCCTGGTGCAGGAGCGCGGCCAGCACACGGGTGTTGGTGGGCGGCTCGGTCCAGGTTCGGTCGGTGCGGTCGTTGTCGCCCCGGCTGGCGCGGCGTTCGTTGCGCGCGTCGAGGTGTGCGGTGAGCGCGGTGCTGAACTCATCGGGCAGGGATGCGATCGGCTCGCGGTGGTCGGCCAGTTGAAGGAGGACGGCGACCGCGCGCAGGTCGCGGAGGTACTGCGTAGGAGTGACCGGGACGCCGAGGCTGCGCGCGTCGGTGGTGCTGCCATCGAGGAGGCCGTTCAGGCGGCGCTGGAGCGTCAAGAGGGGGTCGGGTGCGGTAGACGGTGGCCTGCTGGTCGATTCGGCGACCGCAGAGGGCCGCTGAGCCGGTCTTGCGGCTGCGGCAGGCGGCCGGGTGCAGCGGTTCGAAGCCGGGGTTGGGGATGAGGCTGGTGATTCGGTGGCCGGTGGAGCCGAACGGCTGCTCGCAGCCGGTGCAGGTGTCTTCCAGGAGGACGCCGTGGCGGGTGCAGGCCACCGCCCAGGGGGTCTTCCAGGTGGCCTGCCAGATGACGCGGTCAGGAGCGGCTGGGTCGGTATCGGCCAGGCACAGCGGGCAGGCTCGGGTGAGGGTGAGGACGAACCAGCCGTTGCCCTGCACTGTCCGGGCTGCTTTGGCAGGGGCGGTGGTGTCGAACAGCAGGCCGTCCCAGCGCGTCAGGGTTAGTCCGGCCGTCTCATCGGCGGTGAGGTTGCAGGCGTGCGCGAACCGGGCTGTGACCTCGTTCGGGAGCGATACGGCAAAAGCCGTATCGATGCTCGCAGCAGAGGTGTGCTCCAGCCCGCCTCGGAGAGCGAGGTCGATCGGCCGCGCGCCGAGCCGGTGGGCGAGGTTGAGCAGGTAGCCGCCAAGGGTCTCCTCAGCGCGGGGCGCGAGACTGCGTGGGAGGGGACGCGGCAACGTCAGCGTCGCGGAGGCGGTCACGCGGCACCGTCGCGGGCACGTCCCCCATTGAAGGCTCCGTTGCGGGACCGAGTCCGGCGAGCAGTTGCGCGGGGATTTAGGTCGGTGGCCTGCGGCAGGCCCTGGTTCTCGGCGGCGTGGTCGAGGGTGACCGAGTCGAGGACCTCGCGGGTGAGGTACTCACCGGTGCCCGGGCCGGTCGGCGGCTGACCCAGCACCCGGATGGACGCCTCCGAGATAAGGCGGGTCAGGCTGCCGACGACACCGCCGGTGCGACGCAGCAGGTAGGCGGGGGTGTCGCCGTCGGTGAGCATGCCCGGGGCTTTGTCTAGCAGAGGCAGGTCCTCTTCGGTGGCTCTCAGGTGAGACAGCCAGCCAGCGAAAGCCTCGCTGCTCTCGTCGGTGAAGGCGCCGAGCGTGTGAACGGTGAACCGGCGGCGAGTCTGGGTGAGCAGCCGTCGGTTCTTGGTGCTCGCTTGGCCCTCGTAGAGCAGGCCGGACTGCTCGACGTTGACGCCGATCCCGAGAACGGTCGCCCCGGTCTCCATCAGGGCGCGGATGAAGTCGGCTGCGTTCTGGTCGGCTTCGCGGTGCATCTTCAGCCGGGTGATGTCATCAAGCACGAGCAGCCGGGTGCCGCACTCGACGATGATCTGCCGGACCCGGGCTGTGAGGTCCGCCTCGGGGGCCATCCGCGGCATCACGTCGCCGTAGAACGCGAGGATGTCGCGGCACAGCCCACGAATGGACACCTTGGGCGGGACATTGACCCACGCCACAGGAATTCAACGGTCCCGGTTTCCAGCGATCTTCGGGAAAAACTGCGCCCGCTCACGCTGCCCGTCGTCGAACTCCGCGGCGATCTCCCGGACCAGGGTGCTCTTACCGAGTCCGGCGTCAGCGGACACGAACAGACCTGGCCGGACACCCGGGGCCGCGTTGTCGGTGTTGAGCCGCAGAGTTCCGGCGATCTCCTGAGTGATCGCCTTGCCCATTGGTGTCTCGTGCCGGGGCAGGTTGGCGACTCCGATGCCGCGAGCCATGTTGTAGAGGCTGCGATGCCCATCGGGAAGCCGGTCGTACTCGGCCCGCGACAGCAGCCCCGGCGCCTGGTAGTCGTCGCGGTGTTCGACGTAGCGCCGCCAGCCGTCGACGGTGCTGATGTCGTCGAGGGTGGGCGGCTCGGCGAGCCATTCGGCGGGCATGGGGGGCACGGTCGTGGTCACGCGTCCTCGTCTCCTTCATCGATGAGCGCCGGGTCGTCGGTAGGAGCGCTGCTGGTCCGGTCAGAGGACAGGGCTGCATCGCGGGCGGCTTGGAGCGCTGCGGCGTCGAACCCGAACATCGGCTTCTTACCGCCGCCGAGCCGGGGCGCTGGAGCCACAGCGTTCTGGTCGTGCGGTATTACCTGGTTGGTGTTCTTCCGGGCGCGGGCGGTGTCCAGCGCGGTGACCAGTGACACCGGCCGGACGGCTTCCTTCGTTGGCTCATCCGCTCCGTCGGAGTCGGCGAAAGAGTCGGTGAAGCGGGGTACTCCGGATGCGGCCTGGTCCCTCTCCACCATCTGCTCCTGGCGCTGGTGGCGGCTCCGGTCCCGGATCGCCTTACGGGCCGTGCCGGAGAGGGTGGGCCAGGCGGCGACCGGCTCGTGCACGGCGAGGACTTCACTGAGCAGGATCTCGGCCAAGGCGTCCTGGTCGTGGATCGCAATGCCGTGCTTCTGACGAAGCGAGGTGAGCGTGGCGGCGTGCCGGTCGTTGAAGCACGGGGTGTGCCGACTCGCACCGATCCAGGTCAGCGGCTGGTAGACGCCGTCCCGATCGAGGAAGAACACCCGGCGCAGGTCACGTGGGTCGTACTTGACGGTCCAGAGGTTCTTGTAGCGCCCGCCGTAGGGGGATGGCTCGTTGCGCACCTGGTCGTCGTTGAGCGCAGGGCCGTCGTAGTACAGGCCACGTACCTTCACGCCCCGGCTGTGAACCCGGACGTGGACTGAGGGCAGCAGCGCGTAGTAGTCGTTGCTGGTCATCGCCCGCAGCGGCACGCCGGTCTGGGCGAGGCCGTACTCGTAGAGGGTGTTCGGGCTGAACGTGCCCTCGGGGCACCAGTCGGGCCGGGCGTCGGACAACTCGTGGTTCTGCCAGATCCGGACGGCCCACCAGGACGCGAGGTCTTCGATGTCCTGGGCGTCGTACTTGACCTGGGTGTCGACGCCTGCGCCGCGCTCTGACGCGTCGGTGCCGCGATAGCCGGACAGGTACTGGAGCAACATCGTCCGGAAGGACCCGAAGGCCCGTTCGACGACTTGCTTGTCCGAGCCGGTGCGGACTCGGGCGGGCAGGATGCTGATGCCCTGCTGGGTGGCGGTGGCGACGTTGATGTGCGCCTTGTAGGTGTTGCCGTGGTCGGTGACCACCGCCTCGGTGTTGACGAATGGCATGCCGGAGTAGGTCTCGCCGCCGTAGGTGTCGGTGAGGATGTGCTCGGGCAGGCCGACGAACGGCCAGCGGTTCTCATCGCCCCAGCCGGGCCGCATCTGCTTGGGCCTGCCGATTTCGCGCAGCACGAACGTCACGTCGATCGCCTGCTCGGACCCCTCCAAGACACGGATGGCGACGATGGACCGGGAGTACCAGTCGACGGCCATCACGATCACGCCCCGGATCGCCCCGGCGTAGACGCTTCCTTCCAGGAGCACGTCGAGGCTGCACGTGTCGATGCAGACCAGTTCACCGGGCCGGGTTGGGTTGGCCCGAGAGAAGCCTCCGGTCGGGGCGGAGGTGGCGCTGCGGCGGGTGCGGGCCTTGCCGTTCAACTCACTGGGCAGGAACCGGTCCTGGAACCAACGACGGATCGTCTTCTCACAGGGGACCGGCTCGGTACCGGGCTGGTAGCCGTAGACCTCGCGCATGTACTGCTTGACCAGCAGGTAGCGGGCGGCGTGGGTTCGGTTGGACTCCTCGCGGGTCTTCTCGAACACTTCGTCACACGCGGCGGCGACCTGCTCGTTGATTGAAGTGCGGCCAGGTGAGCGGCGCACATGCCGCCGGTCCACGGCACCGTCCAGAGCGCTGCCAGCGTTGAGGGACTTCGCAATGCGACGGATTGTGGCGACCGACATCTTCGTTCCGGCGTCGGCGGCGTGCTCGTTGTCCAACTCGCGGGCCTTCGCCAGCCGACGTTCCGTCAGCGTGGTGGTCACGGGGTCGTACTCCGGGCGCGGCTCGTGCGGTAGTGCCACGTTCGAGGTGCCGGAGCGGTAGCCGGTCTCGGCCTCGTAGACGTGCGCGATCCGCCTGTTGAGAAGGTCTCGTGCCCGCTTGTCGAGCCGCTCGACCGCCGCGTCCACCACAGAGGCGGGCTTAGCGGTGATCTCCTCAATGCGCGGGTGGGTGACGAACTCGTCGAGGGCCATGGTGCTCTGCTCGCCCTCGTCGTCACACAGCCGAACGAACCCGGCGTTGTGGTCGACCTGGGTGATCAGCCACTCGCGGTCATCGACGCTCACCCGGATGCCACGGGCCAGGCGCACGCTCACGCGGCCACCTCCGGCGCCAGCGCAACAATGGTCTCGTCGGTCAGGACGTGAGCCAAGTCGACGGTGACCTCCCGGTCCCAGATCAGCCGCTGAAGCACGGCCCGCGCCAGCACCGGCACCTCGGTCGCGGCGACCAGGTCCCCGAACCGGGACGGCCCCCACTCATCGAGCAGGACCAGCATCTGATCGCCGAGTGAGTACGGGTCAGCGGTCCGACGAGCCGCCCCGACCGTCTTCAGGACGGTGAGCGAAGGCTGGGCGTAGCCGACAACCACGGTTTCCTGCCAGCCGCGCAGCGCGCAGACCGCGCGGACGGCGGCGGCGCTGGCCAACAGGTGGGGCTTGACCAGCGCGGCAGGCCGGACGTTGATGATCCACATCTCGCCGCCGATGACCGCCGCAAAGTCCGGCGTGTGCTTCTTCCACGCCGTCCCGTCGTGCCAGGTCAGGGTGAACGGCTGGCTCGCCACGTCGTTGAGACCCTCGTCGAAATCAAGAGCGACCAGCAGATCCCGCTCGAACAGCGACTCGTGCCAGTGCAGCCGCCCAGTGCGGCTCATGTGGTGCAGCCCGGCGCGGGCCGTGCTGTGGGCGTGCCACGTCGAGTTCCGGACCGGATCGGCGTCGATCAGGTCAGTCGGCTCAGCCTCGCGGACGCTGACGGTCTGCTCGCCCTCCTCGTTGGAGAAGGTGATCGACCAGCGGTCCGGCCAGCCAGTCGTCAACGCCGGGGCGTGCTCGTGGTGGGCCGCCGTCGTCTCACAGACGTGCAGCCAGGACACCTGAGCCGAGGCCAGCGGCAGGCAGTCCCGGTCGGGGTCGTAGCGCAACACCGAAGGAAGCAGCCGGACGCCCAGCAGCGCCTCAAGGTTCACCGCCGGGATGTATTGAAGGTCACGCAGCGATGACCCGGTCCCCGCAGGCCGGGCGTCAGCGGTAGGTGCTGAGGTCACGTCATCTCTCCTATCGAACAAACTGGGCGCCTGGTAGGTCTGGTCCGCGATGTGCCTGTGGCTTCCCTGCGCGCTAGATACATGATTGGGACCGCAGGAATGGCGAACTAGCCGCAAATGCCGACCCGTCCAGAAACGCCGAGTCGACCAGCGACACGGCGAACGGTGACAAGGCAGGACGCGACCAGGCGAACGGCGACAGGTCAGGACCCGACGAGGCGAGAACAGCCTCTTGTAAGGCGACGAGCAGCGTGCTAGCGGCAGAGTGCGCTAGGACGTCCGGCTGCTAGCGGTCGACCTCGGCCCAGTCGGCGGGCGGAGCCGTCGTCTTCTCCGCAACGGCGAGCAGCGTCGAGACATCGCTCGCCGTGGGCAGCGCCTCGGGGAAGTGGAGGAGCAGGAAGGCGATGTCCTCCAGGGACATCAGCCGACGCCCGTTCAGCATCGCGTTCCACCGCGGCTGGGAGTTCGACCGGTCGTCGAGACTGGCCAGCCGCTCCTGGGTCATGCCCTGGTCGTTCTTGTGGCGACGGACGGCGATGTAGATCGCGTGCTGGAGCACGGCTTCCCGGAACTCCGACCAGTCCTTCGGGTCGTTGGAGTCCGTCGGGGGCAGCCAGGTCCGCTCCGGAGCGTTCGGCGTTCCGAACGCTTCAACGGGGGCGCAGAAACGCCGCGGGACCTGGGCCACGATCGGGGACGGTACCCAGTAGTTCGGGTCGAGTGGGTCAGGCCCACTCGAAGGGGCTACCCACAGCCGCCGCTTCGTGCGGGGCCGGTTGCGGGTCGTGGGGTAGGGGCCGAAGGAGCGCATGACGGCTTCCGATCACTAGACAGTGGGTCTGGATGCCCTCACAGCGCCGCTCCTCTCTGCACACTGTTCGAACACTTGTTCGAACGACTGGCCAGACCTTGGCATTGGTTCGCTTTTCTGTCAACTTGGGTCGATGGCAGGTGGGGCGTCCTCTCCGAGCAGCGTGGGGCTGCGCCGGACGGTTTCGTCGTAGCCGTCGTGTACAGGTGGGATACCGGAGGCTCGCAAACTTGTGCTTCAGCAGTCGAAACTCCGGCTACTCGCCTAGTTACTTGGAGGACCAATGAGCACCACCGTTGATCTCGAAGCGCTCCTCTCGACTCTGGATGACAGGGTCAAGGATGAACTGGCCTCCACTCCCGACGTAGACGATGTCGGGCACGACCTGGACATCGACGACCTTCCCGAGGACGAGAGAAGGTGGCTCAAGGTCACCGACGTCGTGGCGGTTGTCGCTGACCTAAAGAACTCGACCAAACTCGGCACTGGCAAGTGGGCACAGTCCACTGCGAGCATCTACGAGGCCGCTACCGGTGGAGTGGTCTCCATCTTCAACGAGTTCGACGCGGACTTCCTGGCGATCCAGGGCGACGGTGTCTTCGGCTTGTTCTGGGGCGACAAGCGCGTGCAGCGAGCCATCTGCGCCGGAATCACCATCAAGACCTTCAGCCTTGACCTGGTTGGTCGCCTCGAAGGCAAGTGGGCCAGCGTGGCGGAGATCGAGACCGGCTACAAGGTGGGGGTCGCGAACAGCCGCATCCTGGTCAAGCAGGTCGGCACCCCTCGCAACCCGGCTCAGCAGGAACCGGTCTGGGCTGGGAACGCCGTGAACTTCGCGACCAAGGCGGCGCAGAGTGCCGACCGCGACCAGTTGGTGGTTACCGGTGGGTTCTGGGACAGGATCGAGAAGAACGACTATCTTGCGTTCAGTTGCCCCTGCGGTGAGTCACCCGCCGAAATCTGGTCCGACTTCAAGATCGACCGACTGCCGGAAGACAACCCGGACTCGGAGGGTCGTGTCCTCAGGTCCAAGTGGTGCGACACGCATGGCGAGGACTACTGCGCTGCGATCCTTGCAGGTAGTACGCGACGCGACGACGTCGCGGACGTGCGCCATTCCATGGACAAGAGCCTCATGGAGAACGCCATCTTTATGAAGGCTAAGAACGAGCGTCTGGCCCGGACCGCACGGCACCGCGGACGCGTCTCATGAGATGTCGGTCATCGGACCAGCCAGCACCAGCCCCAATGACGACGCCTGCACCACCCCCGGAGCCGACGAGTGATCCAGACCAGGCGTGGAAGACGCTCAGTCTGGTCAACGACTGGGTCAAGCATGCCGAGGCGAAGATCGCAGCAACGCTGGCCGCCGCCGGTGTCGCCGCCGGTGTTCTGTTCAACTTGGTCAAGGACCAGCAGGAGCGCAGCCTCTCCCTGAACATCACGGCCGCGGCCAGTGGCTTCCTCCTGGTGACTACCGCCGTCTTGGCCGCGCTAGCGCTCCGTCCACGACTACGCCTCAAGTTCTGGCGACAGGAACCGGCGACCAGTCCGCTTTACTTCACCCACATCGCCAGGAAGTACCCGGTCGACGCCGGAGACCGGTACGCGGACGTCCTCAAGGAACTGACAGTGGACCCGGACCAGTTGACGAAAGAGATCGCTCGCCAGGTGCACGCGAACGCGACAGTCGCCCATCGGAAGTACCGCCTGGTCCACGGCGCCATCGGCACGCTGCTTCTAGGGCTGCTACTCCTTGCGGCGGTCGCCCTGGTGATCACCGAAGGCTGGTAGCCCTGCAACTCTGGACGTCCGTGGGGCGACGCTTCTGCTCCTGAGCGTGGTGGTCGGCAGGTGCGACCTGTCGACCACCGCAGGGCGGTGGCTTCCAGTGAGGACGATGTCGTCCAGGTCGGGACAGTTGTCAGAGTCAGCCGCGTCGCCATCAGGCAGACGTCGCACACCTCTACTGTCAGCATTGCGGGTTACAGTGACTCGAACACACGTTCGAATCGAGGGGATTGCAGTGCGCGTCAGCAACTGTGGCCTGGGCGCTACTCGGATCGCGGTGTGCGCCCCTGCCCTGAGCGTCGGCGATCATGGCTGAGCACAGCCGGATCGAGTGGACTCAGGCCACCTGGAACCCGACGACGGGCTGCGACCGCGTATCGGCGGGCTGCGACAACTGCTACGCCCTGACCCTGGCCAAGCGACTCAAGGCGATGGGTACCACCAAATACCAGGCCGACGGGGACCCTCGAACATCGGGACCCGGATTTGACGTCACTCTCCACCCGACCGCACTGGATGTCCCGAAGCGGTGGCGGGAACCTCGCCTCATCTTCGTAGATTCCATGTCAGACCTCTTCCACGCCCGCGTACCACTGGACTACGTGCAGCGCGTGTTTGACGTGATGGCGGAGACGCCTCGGCACACGTATCAGTTGCTGACCAAGCGAGCGCGACGGCTGTCCCGCCTTGCTCCCCAGTTGTCCTGGCCGGACAACGTCTGGATGGGCGTCACAGTCGAAAGTGACGCCGTCCTGGACCGGATCGATGACCTCCGGTCTGTCGCCGCCGCCGTCCGGTTCCTCTCCTGTGAGCCGCTGCTCGGCCCGCTGCCGGGTGTAGACCTCACTGGCATCGACTGGGTCATCTCCGGGGGAGAAAGTGGCCCCCAGGCTCGGCCGGTCGAAGAGAAGTGGCTGATCGACCTCCGTGATCAGTGCCTGGAGGCCGACGTGCCCTACTTCTTCAAACAGTGGGGCGGCAGAACTCCCAAGGCAGGCGGCCGGACTCTCGAAGGCCGAACCTGGGACGAGATGCCTCGGATTGGACGCCGAATCACCGGCTAAGCGCGGCGCGTTATCTGGCCGCGTCAGTTCCGCCATGTACAACTGTGGCCGTGGCCACACCGAAGACGCTCGTCTGGGATCGAGACGCTCACACCGCCGCCAAGCACGATCTTCTGCGGCGCTACCTCGAAGCCTGGACGCCCATCCTTCTTCAGCGGTTCCCACGCGTCACCTACGCCGAAGGGTTCGCAGGCCCCGGCATCTACAAGGGCGGCGAGCCAGGGTCGCCAGTGATCGCCCTGGAGGTCTTCCTGGCGCGCCGCGACCTCCTCGACGCCGGGAAGCGTCTCTCGATGGTCCTCATCGACGCCGACCGTGCACGGGTCCAGCACCTGGACAAGCAACTTAGTCAGACCCTGACAACTCACGGACGCCCCAAGCCCGCCACGCTGGACATTCGCACGCAGCACGGAGAATGCGGGGACGTGCTCCATCCCGAACTGGCCAAGGTCGCCGCCTACGGGCAGCCAATCTTCGCCGTCCTGGATTCCTTCGGCGGCCCGGGCATCCCCTTCGACGTTCTTCAGGCCATCGCCTCCAACAAGTCCAGCGAAGTGCTCGTCACCTTCGGCACGAACTTCCTCACCAGGTTCGGCGACGTGACCCAGCATCAAGCGTCCGGCGACCGCGCGTTCGGCGGAACCCACTGGAGAGCGGTCACTAGCCAGCCCTCGCAGGCCAAGAAGACCTTCCTCGTCGATGCCTACCGTCAGACGCTCAAGATGGCCGGATTTGCCCACATTCTGACCTTCGAAATGATCGACGAAGCCGGACACGCGCTGTTCCTCATCTTCGGCACCAACGGCCCAAGGGGGCTGGAGAAGATGAAGGACGCCATCTGGAAGGTCGACCCCATCGCGGGCGTCTCCTACCGCGACCCCCGCGACCAGGCCCAGACCCTGCTCGACCTCGTCGCCGAATCCGACAAACCGTCCTTGGGACGCATGCTGCTTACCGAACTCAACGACCGCACCCTCGACGTTGAGGCACTGCGGCAGCACGCGCTGTTCGAGACCGTCTACCGGCCCGAGCACGTCATCCCCACTGTGCGCGGCCTTATCGCAGACGGCACCCTGGAGACGGTCCCTGCCCGTAAGGGCATCACCAAGTCCACGCTGGTCCGGCGGACCGGCACGTAGCCGAAAGCCGTCACCACGAAGGCGATCCCGCAGACCCTGTTCGACCTCTAAGCGGAGTTCGCCGTCCGGCGGTCGCCAAACTGTCGGACCCCCGCCCTACCGTGCGTGCATCACGATCCGTTCGGTGAGGAGGCGGCGTGGCAGGAAGACCCGACGCGGTCAAGGCCCGGCTGGAGTGCCGCCGGTGCCGGTCATCAATCAGCATCTGCATCCCAGTTCACCGAGGGGTGCCGGAGTTCCTTCGCTGTGACCACGACAACCACGGTGGCGTGCGCAAGGACGGCTCCGGAGACATCCTCTGCGAGAAGTGCGGCTGCCTGTGGAAGATCGGCGGAGACCGGCTGAGCCGCGAAACGGAAGACGCCTTGACCGCCAACATGCCGGAGTGGCGACGACAGGGCGTGGTCGTCCTGCTCTGCGGGGACAGGTAACCCATGAGGGTCTTCATCTCGTCGGTTCGTCGTGGTCTGGCAGCGGAGCGCGACTACCTCCCGGACCTCATCCGAGCAATCGGGCATGAGCCGTCGCGCTTCGAAGACTTTGGAGCGCGCAACGCCACCAGTCGGGGCGCATGCCTGGAGGGCGTGAACCAGGCGGAGGTCTACGTCCTCCTGCTGGGACCCCATTACGGCGACGAGATGGAGGACTCGGGTGTGTCCGCCACGGCGGAGGAGTTCAACGTTGCTCAACAGCGTGGCATCCCGATCCTGGTCTTCAAGAAGGCGGACGTGGACCACGACCCGGCTCAGGAGGACTTCATCCGGCGGCTCGGTGACTACCAACAGGGACGCTTTTGGGTCGAGTTCGCCGACGAGAAGGCACTCGGTATCGCGGTTGCTACGGCGCTTCAAAACCTCAACTTCCCGCCTGCGCCCCTCATGTACCTGCCGCTCGCCCAGCCTGTGCAGATCGTCTGGCGACGCGATCGAGACCCGCTCGGCGATCGAAGCCTCTACGCGCCTGTCCTGGAAGTACACGCACTGCCAACGGCGACCGGCTCTCTGCGCCCGGTCTCCCAACTGGCCGATCTCGCCCAGCGCCTGGCTGTCCGGGGCCGTGAGATGGGCTTCTTCGGGCAAGCCGACGCACTGACCATCGAGCACGACAGCACGACCGCATGGGTGCTCCGGCGAAACGACCCCCACAGCAGTGGACGGTTCAACGATCGTCAGACCGATCCGTACGCCGGGCTGGCAGTCGGGCGGGATGGCGCAGCGATGATCTTCCAGGCGCTTCCGACCGACGCCATGGGCGCCCTCGTCGATCAGGCTGACCTAGAACAGCGGATCAGCGTCCTGCTCCGCATCGTCGCTCCCCATCTGCCCGCGACCGAACACGTCGCGCTGGCCGCTGCTCTCGACCCCCTCGATCGCGTCTCGGAAGGCGACCCCGGCCTGGTCGGCAACCGGACCAGTGGAAGGGCGGGTCATAGCGGTGGGAAGGCCGCCCGTGCCGAGCCGGTAGACCAGGTCGCCCGTCCCAGCCTCACCGAGGGGCTTCCCGCCGTCGCCGAGGAACTCGCCGTCCGGGTCCTCCAGGCTCTCCGCGCCGGGAGTACATCGCGCGGCCCGTGGGGTTGAAGTGTCCGACGGACGCAGCGCCTTCGGGACTCGGCGCGAGCCTCGCCGCTCAAGGTGTGCCCACGCCGCAGGCCCACCGGGACTCAGTAGGCTGCATCGACTGTGACCACCCCGGCTCACGGGTCGCCCTGGCCCGACGACCTCGTCCGCGTCTTCCTCTCCCACTCTGCGGTCCATAAGCAGTTCGCCGGTGAGGTCGCCCAGCACCTGCGCGAGGTCGGCGTGTACGGGTTCGTCGCCCACGACACGATGACGGTCAGCCTGCCCTGGCAGGACCAGATCGAAGACGCCCTCCGGACCGCTGAAGTCCTCGTCGCCCTCATCCACCCCGAGTTCAACGACAGCGCCTGGTGCCAGCAGGAGATCGGCTGGGCGTTGGGCCGCGGCATCCCGGTGTTCTGCATCCGCATCGGTCGTGATCCCCAGGGCTTCGCCGGTCGCACCCAGTGGCCGTCCGCCTACGACCAGAAACCCGACGAAGTAGCCCGCACCATCAACGGCTGGCTCAACAGCCAGCCCTCACTGAGCGACCGGATCACCGGCGGACTCATCAAGGCCCTGGCACAGGCAGGTAGTTACTTCGAAGGCGAGGCCGCTGCCAAGGGACTGGACGCCGTCGGCACCCTGACCTCCGATCAGTGGGAGGCCGTCGACTCGATCGTGCGCACCAATGACCAGGTGGGCGGCAGCATCCTGGCTCGCCGCGCCCTCAGCCCGCTGTACTACCGAGCCGATCGCGACCTCCCGAAGTACACCGGCTGAGCGGCCCGCCCCGTCCGTCCTGCTCAACTGTCCTGTCCAGGCATTCCTGCTCACATGTGTCGTCCAGAAATGGCGGTCCTGCTCAACTGTCGAGTCCGGAGGGTGAGCACGCGGATGTCCAGATCGCAGGTCAGCAAGACCAGTCCTGCTCAACTATCGAGTCCAGTCACAACCGGGAACCGCCGGGCCGCCCTGGCGGCCGGGTCGCCGGTGGAGCTCCGGCCGGTCGACGAGGACGTGCTGGAGCGGCTCGTGGCCGTCGCGGTCGCGGACTCCGCGCCCGGTGAGGTCACTCCGCCGCTCACCCCCGGGAGCGCTTGGACAGCCGAACGGGTCGACTGGCTGCGTGCCTTCCACCGCGAGCGGCGCGCCGGGCGGAGTGGTCCGCACCGGGAGGCGACCTGGTGCGCCCTGGCCGCCGTGGTCGAGGAGGCCCGGTCGTGGGGTGCAGTCGAGCTCCGCGCGGACACCACCGGCGGCAACCGTTCGGCGCTGGCGGTGCTGAGGGCGGCAGGGTTCGTCCTCGACGCCGCGGACGCCGGCGCCGTGGTCGCCCGGTTGGTACTCGCCCCGACGGGCGGGGGGGACGACGGTCGGCGACCGAACCGCTACCCGGCCGGCAGGGGGCCGAGCAACGGCTGGGCCGCGGGCGGGTTCCGGTGGCCCTCCTGCCAGGGCAGCTGCCCCGCCGAGTCCGGCCACACCAGCTGCAGCGCGTCGACGGAGCCGTAGAACTGCTCGACGACCGCCAGCCGCTCGGCGTCCTCGACGTGCAGGAAGACCACGGGGGAGTCGGCGTCGGTCAACGCCGTCGTCGCCGAACCCGGCTGGTACCGGGCGCCGGCCCGGACCGCCTCACCCACCAGGTTCAGGTACTTCTCGCCCACCTCGAAGGGCAGCCCCACCACGATCACCTCGGGGTGCTCCAGCGCGGTCAGGCCCACGGTGTGCGACCAGCGGGGGTCGCCGGGCGCGCCGCCGCCGTGCAGCACCGCCCAGCCGAACCGGTCGATCACCCGGCGCAGGTCGCGGAGCACCTGGGCGTCGTCCTGCGCCGGCCCGCCCGGTCCGGCGTCCTGCTCGTCAGCTCGCTTCCACGGAAATCGCACGCCGGACGGTATCGCCGACCGCGCCGGAGGCCGTGCGGTCAGTGCCAGGGCAGCAACCGCACCCGCGGCGGGCGGAGCAGCGACATCGGGTCCAGGTAGGTCTCGCCCCGGCGCAGCCCCCAGTGCAGGCAGGCCTCGGTGGGGCAGCCCGCGTGGCCGGCGACGAGCACGCCGAGCAGGGTGCCGCGCGCGACGGCCTGTCCGGCGGCGACCAGCGGCTGGACCGGTTCGTACGTCGTCCGCCGGCCGTCGGTGTGCTGCACGCTGACCACCGGCCGCCCGGCCACCTGCCCGGCGAAGACGACCACCCCGTCGCCCGCCGCGAGCACCGGTTGCCCGACCGCACCGGCCAGGTCGACCCCGCGGTGCCCGGCCGCGTAGGGCGACGGCGGCGGGTCGAAGGGCCGGGTGACCGTCGGCTGCCCGTCCAGCGGCCGGACCCAGAGTGCCGAGGGGGCAGCGGACGACGGGGCAGCGGACGACGGGGCAGCGGCGGACACGGGAGCGGCGGACGCGGCCGTGGGTGCGACCAGCACCGCGACGACGAGGGTGAGCACGAGGAGCAGTCGGGGCACCCGGTCGACCTTGCCGCCCCCGGCCGGTGGTGGAGGCCCCGCGGCGGCGGGTGTGGACGGCGGACGGGCCTGGGGACGACCCGGTCGGGGGGCCGGTTCCCACCGCGTATGCTCATCGACGCGGTCCGTCTCCGACGGATCGACTTCGCGTGTCCTCTTCCCGCTGCTGCAGCGGGGCAGTCGCCACCTCGGTCCCACCCCCGGTGGGTTCGGTGGCGCAGCCGGACACCAGGGCGGCGCTCCACCGGGGCGCCTGCGACAACCGAGCAACGCGGTCCCGGCCCCGGCCGGCCGCGCAGACACGAGGAAGGCGGCGCCACGTGGCAGTCGTCAGCATGAAGAACCTGCTCGACAGCGGGGTCCACTTCGGGCACCAGACCCGTCGCTGGAACCCGAAGATGAAGCGCTTCATCTTCACCGAGCGCAACGGCATCTACATCATCGACATCCAGCAGACGCTGGGTTACATCGACCAGGCCTACGAGTTCGTGAAGCAGACCGTCGCCCACGGCGGTTCGATCATGTTCATCGGCACCAAGCGCCAGGCGCAGGAGGTCATCGCCGAGCAGGCGACCCGCGTCGGCATGCCCTACGTGAACCAGCGCTGGCTGGGCGGCATGCTCACCAACTTCCAGACCGTCTACAAGCGGCTGGAGCGCATGAAGGAGCTCGAGGAGCTCGAGCAGACCGGCGCGCTGGTCAGCCTGTCGAAGAAGGAGCAGCTGGTCCTCTCCCGCGAGCGGATCAAGCTGGAGCGCTCCCTCGGCGGCATCCGCGACATGAAGAAGGTGCCCAGCGCCGTCTGGATCGTGGACACCAAGAAGGAGCACATCGCCGTCGGCGAGGCGCGCAAGCTCAACATCCCCGTCGTCGCGATCCTGGACACCAACTGCGACCCCGACGAGGTCGACTACAAGATCCCGGGCAACGACGACGCCATCCGCAGCACCGCGCTGCTGACCCGTGTCATCGCCGACGCGGTCGCCGAGGGCCTGATGGCCCGCTCCGCCGCGCAGGCCAACGCCGGTCGCGGTGAGGACGGCGCCGAGGCGCCGGCCGTCGCCGAGCCGCTCGCCGACTGGGAGCGCGAGCTGCTCACCGGTGGCGCGGACGCCCCGGCCGCTGACGCGCCCGCCGTCCCGGCCACCGACGCGACCGCTGCCGACGCCCCGGCCACCGAGCTGCCCGAGACCCCGGCCGAGCCGGCCACGGTCACCGCCAACGAGGTCGCCCCGGTCGAGGGCGTGCCCGCCACCGGCGACACGTCCACCGGTACCCAGGGCGCCCAGAACGGCTGAGGTCGGACCCCGCCCGGAGCTCGGAAGAGCGCCGGGCGGGGCCCGCCCGGTACCTGCACGTCGCGAGGGCCTGGCCCCGCACCACCCACCAGAGCAGAGGAAGTGACATGCCCGCCTTCACCGCAGCCGACGTGAAGCGTCTCCGTGACGCCACCGGCGCCGGCATGATGGACTCCAAGAAGGCCCTGACCGAGGCCGATGGCGACTACGACAAGGCCATCGAGTTCCTCCGCGTCAAGGGCGCCAAGGACGTCGGCAAGCGCCTCGAGCGCTCGACCACGAACGGCGTCGTCGTCAGCCGCGACGGCGCGCTGCTCGAGCTCGACTGCGAGACCGACTTCGTCGCCAAGAACGCCGACTTCGTCGCCCTCGCCGAGCGACTGCTCGACATCGCGCTGGGCGCGAAGCCGGCCGACGCCGCTGCGCTGCTGGCCACCGAGGTCGACGGCCAGACGGTCGAGAAGCTGGTCGAGGGCGAGTCGGCCCGGATCGGCGAGAAGCTGGTGCTGTCCCGCTTCGCCGTCTTCGAGGGCACCACGGCCGTCTACCTGCACAAGCGGGCGACGGACCTGCCCCCGGCCATCGGTGTCGCCGTCCAGTACACCGGCGGCGACGCGGACGCGGCCCGCT
>Ga0210040_10001085_pt1 | contig 42381 bp, 27 predicted proteins | sample CryGeyCG12114_NA_FD_185462 | JGI IMG/M metagenome (GOLD analysis project Ga0210040, IMG submission 185462) | Groundwater microbial communities from aquifer - Crystal Geyser CG19_WC_8/21/14_NA (SPAdes) (version 2) | ecosystem: Environmental > Aquatic > Deep subsurface > Groundwater | place: USA...
ACTAGCTGATGAGACTACCGAAAAACAATAAAAACCCCTAATTATTATTACTGGTTTTTTGTAATATTAATATAAATAATTTCTTATAACCCGGCTTCGTCGGTATACCCTCTTGCTGAGGTTTATTTTAACATAAAAGGCAAAAACAGCTTATCAAAAAGCATTCTCAAATCAAATAGCATCAATTTCAATGCCAACTAAACGGATTTATCTGTTGAGTTTACGAGTACATAAAATCATGTGAGCAAGCGCAATAGTAGTGTAGCTCGAAGGCTAAATAGCATGATAAATATTTAAAAAAATAATACTCCCATAAGTTTTATAGTGATGGTAATCAACACAGTTATTATTATCGTAGTTAAATCATTCAAGCAAGTGAGCATTTTCGTATTGACTAAACCTGGATTTCATTGGAGAACTAATATGTTAATGCTACTACTACTACTACGCTATCAATATCCATGGTATTCTTGTGCAACATGCTTGTATGCAGTAACATTGCCAGCCAGCCAACATGTTGCCTGCTGAGAGCACATACTTATTTCGCAAGGCAAGGCAAACGATATTCAAAGTTCTTTGTATTCTATTGGACATGCACTCATTTTCAGTTAATTTTCAGTAGTTCAATACTGCTCAAGAATTTAAACTAGCGTTGCACTGCCTAACTAACTGAAGTAAATAAATAAACAACGCTCTTTTTCTTTTGTATTATGCATGCGTGTGACTTACTGCAAACGTAAAATACACACGAAGCACATGTGGAACATAATACTGGTATTCAGATTTTGTTTTGCTTTGCATTTTATAGCTAGTTTGTTAGTCAGTCAGTTAGTATCAGTTGTAACTTTAACTAGCTTACATAGCCTGGTGGCTGTATTTAAGTTGATAATGTCAAGTCTACTACTGTGTGTAAGCACATACACGCATATGAATGCAAATGAGCCAGGCAATTAACGCTCGTGAAAAAAGTTATGTATCCAGTTTAAGAAAGTTAGTTTGTGTGGCAGCATTAAAAGTTTAAAAGTGGAGACGTCAACTAAAAGAAAATGATCTTGCTCATTTCGTTAGTTAGTTTAGTGAGTTATGTAGTGTGCTAGTTTAAACTGTAACTGACTGACTAACTTGAGCCAACAAGTGCGACGTTTTGCAGATTAATGAACAGATAATGTGTGTGACTCTGTGAGATTTAATTTTTATAGGCTGCAGGCAGATGCTATCAAGTGGTAAATAAAAATGCCACCATCCAGTGGTCAATGAAAATGAAGGGCAATAAGACAAGCGACAGCCATTCTGTGTGTAGCATCCTTTTACAAAAGAGTATTTCATAGACTCAAAGAGGTAAATGTTGATGAATGCCTCAGAAAATATATTGAGCGACAATGAAAAAGCAAGTTTTTCATTTTGGTCTCACCTTGGGAAATGCTCTGATTGTTGTTGTTTTGGTGAATTTGGTAAGTTTATATAACATTTGTTGTATAGTGTGCACGAAAAAGTATTGGAGGGAAAAGTAATGAAATATGGAACGAAATTATTTCTGTATATGGTTTTGGAATGGGATGATTATAGATTAGCCGATGGTATACTGCTACGTTTTTGCTGGGAGGCTTGGTTGAGGCTCTGAAATTTCGGGTTTTCGGTGAGCAAAGAATATTTGAAATATCTTTTTAACTTGTTTAAAGTTCCAGTGTACAAAAATGGAAATAGTAACCACTACGTATGATTTTAGATGTGGAGGATCAGTTTTTAATTGCGTCTTGCATCATTGGATTATTGTCGTCTATATTTTTCTTCTACATAGTGTTTCAAAAAGTATGTAAAATTAAGATGCGAAGAAAGTTGTGTTTGTTTTTGGTGCATTTAAAAAATATTTGTGTTGTTATCTTAGGGCACTTCCAAGTACTTCTTCACATGGCTAGCCATCTCAATTTTAAATGACTGTGTGGCATGGGGTGACGCGGTTTATGATTTGTGTGGACTTTTCTACACAATCAAGCCCTGGTTTTATATGACTCTTTGGAAATTCGTGGGCGTCATTATTTTCGACCTGTATATTTACATGGTTGTCATTCAGTTCATCAGAGCGTTGAATAATGTTCGAAATCGACATGATGAAAACTTACAACCTGTGGCATTGGGAACAAAGGCTGTGTTCAGATTTTATGAAGAATCTCCTGATTATGGAGCACAAGTCCTTTTAGTCACAGACTTGGTAAAATTAAAATGACTAGGATACAAAATTAGTTCGCAAGGGAAGGGAGTTCATATTTATGTATAATTTGAGTGAACTCTTTTAGGTGTGGTCAATTGCTTCCCTACAACAATTCGGCTTGCTCGCTTTATTTGTGGGTTTTGAAAATCTGGATCCTGGAGGTAATGTGTATGTATCTAATTATCTTACTGCATTAGGACAATTCTGAATAAATTTTAATGACTTTTGTGAATTATAGCTCGATATCCTTATCTGAACCCAAAAATTATTTTGTTGGAAGAAAGTGTTTGCAGAGTCCTAAGAGTATGCCTGAATTTTACCGGTGTTTTCATTTTGAACAAGGTAAAAAATAAATTGAATTATTGAATAGTATACACTGATTGAAGCATATATGCTTCTTACCTTGTACAATGAATGTACAATGTTTTTATTTCACAGAGAAGACCCAAACTCCTGAAATTCTGGATCTGTTGTCATACAGTACTTATTATGGTCAGCACCTGTTCCTACTTTTTTTTATTCCGAGTTGATTATGAAGTGTCATTGTCCACTCATATGTACGACGTCCGCTACATTTGTGACCTTTTCTACCGAATAGTTATTCTACGTTACATGCTGAAATCAGAGGTGCTATTTGATTCTATGATATTGTTACCATAATGTAAATAGTTTATTTATCAGTGCGCGCATATATTATGGTTCTCAGAAGTCTGGTGAATAGTGCAAATTGTAGATACACAATTATTATTATTATAACTATTGTAAACGTTGCTCGTCATTAATGTAACCAACTATGATGCAAATTATATACAGCCTTAAATACTTTATGGGAAAATAAATACATTCTAATAATAACATTTGTAGTCAAATATCAAGAAAGATCATTTAGTGCATCCAAAGTCATATTCTCTGCTCGGATCGAAAATCAAATCAATTTAGCTAAATATAACTTCCCTTTTGTGTGGATGGAAAGGTGAGAGAGATTTGAGTATTTTTCTCTTCAGGACTTTAGAGTACAGGTTTAAAATTCTGCTCAGGTAGTTCGCCATAATTACAATTGCCATTTGCTCCAGCAGAACTCTCATAATCCCAATCGACACCTTCTTGTTCAAATCGATTAGTAGGTGCCGGTGGCAACATGGTGAACTTCAAAGAAAAGTACATGACTGAAAATCGAATGGCACAATCGGAAACTGCAAAAAGGGCCAGCACTCCAAGCACGATGATTCCACTGTAGTAGTTGACGATGCCCAGATAGCCGGTTAATATTAGAGTTGCGATCAAAGACCAGAAATAAAATATCACCCAGAATCTGAGTGATGCTTTCTTTCTCTAAAAATAAACCAATTTAAGACACATTCAGTCGGACATATCCTTTCAAGTTATAATAACTTATTTCAAGTTTTTGTGCTTCTGTGACTTACCGCATTCACTAGCAGAATGGCCACCAAATCAAGCACAATACGCCATATTCGAATGTAGACATCTTGCTCTGAAAATTAATGAGGAAGTTAGCTGCTCAATATAGAATAGAAATTCTTACATGTACATAAAACGATATAAAACCTACCGATGCTCAAGTGAAATAAGACACCACTGACTGCTCCCGTCGTGAAGAAATAAGAGGAAATATGAAATACATTCCACACCTAAAATATAGAAGAACTGTTTACTAACTAACTAACAACAAATAATTTGCATACAATAGGTAGATAGTGTTAATGCATACAGATTCGATAATCAATCCCATGAGAGCTCCCAGCCCCACACTTTTCATGTAGTACGATTTGACACATTGGTAGTCAGTGCCTGCGGGTTTCATAGTTTTCACGGGCTTTACAATTTCCTCCGGACATTTTGTCGGAAGCAAGATGGAGCTTTGCAGCGAAAGGCGTTTAAGTCCTTCAAACAGAACTTGGGTTATGTATAATCGAATGAAAGCGACTGCTGTAGCACTGGAAATAAACAATCCTTGCGGCACTTCATCCCCAGAGGACTTTTTCAAAAAGGAGAATGCTATGAAGCAGCAGTCTAGGATGATTGACAAAGCTGTCCATGTCATACATGAGATATATAATTTCTGCGAGTTCAAAAATAGCATAAACAAACAATGAGAATGTGGGCTACGGTTTCGTAACAAATATTTATACTTTGAGTAAATTGTGAATAACGTACACCAAATATGACGGCCCATATTGAGAGGGACAAAGCAGTCTTGAAGCAGATTGTGACTAGTTGTGCTATTTCGAAGACACCTAAAATAATAAGAGTAAAATTTTTGGGGGTTTTCTATAGAACTAGATCAATTTGAATCTCAGGACAGAACACATAAACTAGAGAACCGACCTAAAGTGAGATCATGTTCCGACGTTGAAATCAAACAATTGTGCAAGTATTTGGCACTCAAATGGATCAACCAGAAAAATGATATGGCCTGAAAGATGACAAGTAGTTAATTAAAGTAAACAGCATTAAATGACATACAACACTAACAAGCCGATTTGCATGTCATGCAACATTCTTTGTACACACGCAAGGCGGGAAGACAAACTAAAACAATGAAGAAACTCATCGTTTCTGATCAATTTAGTTTTCTTAACAAGGTATACACAACTACAATAACCAACTTCCTCCAGTCGGCAGTAATTAATGAAAATGTTGGACAAAGAAAACAATTCGCGGCCTTGTTATGAAAAAAACGTACCGTGTCCAAAATTGCAGCTACAATAAAAGCACTGCCCAATGGTATCCCGAAGCGGCACCATTTCTTCATATCCATATTGTCAGAAACGGACCGTTTCGTAAGGATAGAATATTATGCACGTGGATTGTAGACAAGTTTTTCACATTTTCGTACTGACGTATTGTTCTGTTTCACTTCACTTAATCTAACTACATAACCAAGCTCACACAAGTTCACACGGTCTAATAATGAGAACTGCAATTATGACTTACTGACTGAGGACTTGTCCGAAGCAACTGACTAAATTGAGATATTTTTTTAACTATTCGCGGAAAAAATCTAAAGGAATACCTAAAAGTATGATGTCATGTATATTACAAGGATAACCTTAACCATGATTGCGGCCTAGTGATGAGAGTGAGCACAACTAAACTGGCTACATGCACTCTCATTAGTTAGATGTACATTACGTTAGTTTTTTACTAGCTTTTGGGATTGTACTATAACCGGTACAAAGTTTTACATGCACTAGGCCTTTCCTTGGCTTGTGGTCCAAAACTCCAACAAGTTTCCTTCAAATATACGATTCTTTCAGAAGATCTTAACTGTTGGGTAAACAAACTGTGGGTTTGCGTCATGGTATTTACACAATGTGCGTTATGAGTCAATGACGAACTCACTGAACGTAAATAATTTATTACACATTTCTGGATGTCCAGAAGTTCTTCCAATCTTCAACAAAAAGTTTGCTCACACACTACATATGGGGCCACTTAAAGTTAAAAACCGACACTGTAGAAGTTACTCCTTTTTTTACCTGGCTGTGACTGAAAATATATGGCTAGATTTGCACTTAGCTGTATTCATATTAAATCAACAGCTGTGCACATAAATTGACAAGAGTATTGTAGCTGTGTTGTTCGCAAAGTTATCTTACTTTGAGCAAGGCTACAGCTGTTAACTAACTAAGTAAGTAAATTGTTAGTATGTTTCGATAATACAGTTTTCATTTTATCAGTCAGTCAATAATAATGTAACTGCATATGTGTTTAGGTCACAACTCGCATTATAGAAGTTGAAAGGGCAAGTCATATAGGACAGCATAAAACAATATGCTTCAGTAGACTTATCAGTCAACTTTAGAATATATTCCAATCAGTTGGATATGACATTCAACTAAAGCGAAAGTCACTTCACCTTCTTTATAGTACTATTCGTAATTCACTTGCTTAGACGTGTGGACTGTGACTCTGAATGAATCATAATGCGAAGCAAAACAAGGAATTTTCGATAGCAAGTATGTGTTATAATATCACCACATCACCAGCATGATAATTTTGAATATTTTGCAACTGCTGAAAGAACAATGTTGATAACAAACATAAGGAGATCTATTTAACAAAAAGGAACACAAAATGCAACAAATTCTCTTCGCAAATATCAATCCTCAGCTACAGTAGAATATTCATCTTCAATAAAATAAGAAGACGGACGCGAATTATTTTCGTCACCGATCACAAACAATGTTGGTGGTTGAGATGCTTGCGCATGTGCGGATCCAACATTACTATGAGTGGCGGGAGGAAGATTTTGAATGACTGACAGATCATCAACATTGCAATGAAATGAGAAAAAAAGTGTAAATACTCTAAACATAAGGAAGAGTGTAAAAATGATGACATTGGTAATCGCGATGGCGGATCCAGTTTTCACTGCCCAGAAAAATATGCTACCAAGTAGAATGAAGGATAAAGCATGGCATATGGCTGCTATTATTCTCCAGACTTTGATGAACGGTTTGAATTGGTTCTAAAATCAAAGCAGATAAAATTTTACCAAAAAAATGTTTGTATTATGCATAAATATTATGTAATAATAATAATATGTGGTCTGTTTTTCCTACATTCTGTGCTATCAGGATTCCAGAAGCATCCACAGCTGCACCTAAGTTTACACATAAAAATAATAATGATAGTTAGGTAAAAATAAGGCGATTTGACAAGCTATTTGATCAGAGCTTTCAATGATTTTAATTACTTAATATTATGAATAAAAATCCTCCTAGGCCACTACTAGCCATTTTCATCAGTGGGAGCGTGATGGCACATGTAACCTGGTATTGAAAAATAAGGCAATGAAATCCGTGAATTTACAATTGCAGTTTTTCACCTACTAAAAAGATGAATTTACCCAATCTATGGTTAAGAGCACCATAAACCCTAAAAATGGATTTCGCGCTCTATAAAACGCTCTCAACTCTTTGTAACTGCAACCAATAGGATCAATACTTGGTGGCAGTGGATTAGCATTCGCATTGTCCTCCATGCTAACATCGACATGTTCTTCTAGTTGAAGTAATGCTATTGTTGTTTCAATAGTATTTAGCGCAATACAGATCCGAATTACGGGCATGATGACTACTAAATAAATACTGAAAGACCCAATAGCACTCAACATCATTTCAATATTGCCGTGACGTAAAAAATCCAGGGATACAGCAGCAATCAGCCATAGTATGAGAAGTAGGGACTCTATCTTTTTGAAACAAAGTTACAACAAAGAATATGTAAAATACAATCTACAAGCATTGAAAGGTATCAATAATATTCTCTTTTTTACCCTAAAGAACACAATAGGCCAAAGTCCATAAGAAATTATTAGCCTTAAACTAACAGTCAGCATAGAGAGTCCATTACTTTCATAAGAATCTGTAAACACAATCATTAAAGTTGAGAAATATAAACAACCTAGCTTCTTTCCTTCGTTTACATTTTATTTCAGAACGTACATACCTAAATGCATTGAAGGGTCATAGGATAGTAGATAAGAAAATTCGTTCAGCAACCAAACTGAGGAAATTATCTATCAAAAAAATTTATGTAGTTAGTTAATCATTTTGGAATAGTTAATGGATGTAATTTATGTATGATTAGTTAATGCAAGTGGTTAATACATTGTCCAGTATAATTGCTGCGACAAAAGCGCTCCCGATGGGTAGCCCGCCTCTCCATATTGGTTTGACTATTTCCAATCGGTCTCTAACCAATTCCAAAACTTCCGGAATGCTTTTAGGGATTTTGAATGTTTGAGTGGTAGTGGTCATAGTTGACAACAATATTATAACTACTGCAACAGGACTTTGAACACTGTTTGAAACTCACATATTACTACACTTTAAATTTTCTTGTAAACTGCTAAGTAGGTCACTTTTAGTTTAGCCGGGTTTTTTCGGGCAATGAGTGAAAACATTTTGACTTAACCATAATGACTGAAACACCTCCTGACTTGTATCAGCTACTGTTTACGAGTGGGATGAGAACTGAAACTGATGCTGTGTTGTTGGTACAGTATCACTGCATGGGAAATATATAGTGACTATTTATTTTTGTACAGCCTGGTTGGGTTAGAATTTGCTGGCAGAGTACTCAGCATTTACCGTTCTTTACTCTGTCTACAAAAGTGTAATGACACAAATAATATGAACGCATAGGAATACTAATGATAAGTTGTAAAATAATGCGTTTGCATTCGTTTCTGTGCACACGATAATTTCAAGTGTAAAATAACATATTTAATTTTATTGTTCAGATTTCCCAGAAAAAGTGTAGCACTGAAGGTTGTATTGATCAACATCATGCATGCCTATGCAATCATGGTAGTTAGAGATAAGGTATAGAAAAAAGCTTTACGATGCATTTTGCAGAAAATGTGTTCGGTTCTTTTCCCGAATTCTTATCGGCTCAGTATTCTTAATGAGTCAGAACCAGAAGTACTATTTTTTTAGAGTGTCTTTAGCATAGCGACATTTCTAGAAGCCAACAAACGATGGATATGTGCTGATAGATAATGAATACATTATTTCGTGATGATGGTCGCTATGAGCCATGATATACTACACATAAGTAGTCAGTTGATACTTATGCTTGGCTTATCATATGTGAGTGAACGCCATACTTTAATGCAAGACAGTAAGGCATACAGCTGTGAGTTATGAGTTACAAATTTGCTAGACAAGATTTATGCAAGTTCCATTCCAGACCCTAAAAAATTAAACCTATGAAATTTACAAGAGATATTATGATTAGCACAATTCAACCCAAGCGGTAGTAAATAGTAGTACATGTGACAAAGTGGTCTGTTATATTTTCTGCAACTGCTGGAGAATAATTCCAAGCAAAGCCTTGTATGATAAAGCTTGCCTATCCAAGGACATTTATACCCTTCCAGTTGTGTGCATATAACAACATCAAAATTAAAATTCAAGGCCATTTAAATCAGTTGTTAAGTTATGGTATCAGTATCATTGGATTAACTGTGCTGTTCATTGGAGTTTGTTTTTTAATTTCTACTAAAAAATACTCATGAGCTGCTTAAAAATGGCGGATAATGCGCAAATTGAAAGTTTAGAGTCAATTTTGGACAAAAGTCTGTCGCCGGAAGATCAAAAAGAAGCTTACAGGATTTTGTATGGTCTGAGCGATCTTCCGGTGTAAGTTGCAAAAAAATTTTTACTCTATATTCATGAAACATAATTATGGAAAAATTTACTATATGTAGGTCACTAGACATTCCACAAAGTGCTCAGGATATTGCCAATTCTGGAGCATTTGAAATCAAAAGTCAGAAGTTCTCTGCTGCAGCGGAGCAATTAAGACCTGCTCGAAAAGTTCGCATTGGACTATTCCAAAATAAACTTCCATTGGCTACTGATGTTCCTGTCACGGAACAACGGGCTGCGCTTCACCATTTGGCTGAAAAAGTTATAACTGCTGCAGCATTGAGTGGAGTCAATATTTTCTGCTTCCAAGAAACATGGAGTATGCAATACTCTTTAGAGCAACTTTTCATTAACAAATTAACTGATTTCAAGAATCCCTTTAGTAGTCTAAATATTCTTTAAGTCAATCAAACTGTTTTTCCACAGCAATGCCATTTGCATTTTGCACTCGTGAAAGACTACCATGGTTAGAATACGCTGAGCATGCGGAGGATGGGCCCACCACTCAATTTCTGAAAAAGGTAAACACTTTTCTCCCTTGGATTGGACCATAAGCTACTACTATGTTAAATTGTTTACAAAAATGAGAACTCGTACTACAGCTTGCTGCCAGATACAATATGGTGATCATATCTCCCATATTGGAGCGAGATGGAGGAGACGTACTATGGAATACTGCAGTTGTAATATCCAGTAATGGAGAAGTTTTGGGAAAATCTAGGAAAAATCATATTCCTAGAGTTGGAGATTTCAATGAATCCACATACTACATGGAATCTACATTAGGGCATCCAGTTTTTGACACCCAGTTTGGAAAAATCGGAATCAACATTTGTTATGGACGTCATCACCCTTTAAATTGGACCATGTTTGGGCTGAACAATGCAGAAATTGTATTCAATCCTTCTGCTACAGTAGGTGCTTTGAGTGAACCTCTGTGGGGCATTGAGGCACGGAATGCAGCTATTGCGAACAATTATTTTGCTTGTGCAATTAATCGTGTGGGTACAGAAGTCTTCCCAAATGAATTTACTTCTGGTGATGGAAAACCAGCGCATAAGGATTTTGGACACTTCTACGGATCATCGTATGTAGCAGCTCCAGATGGATCACGATCCGTTGTATGTTATTTGCCTAAAATTCATTTGTGTACAGTGTACGTACATCAATGTCACATCCTTATATGATTTGGTAAATGAGAATGTTTTGTTTTAGGGTCTTTCTCGAACTAAAAATGGATTGTTGGTCATTGAAGTGGATTTGAATCTTTGTAGACAAGTGAAAGATAAATGGGGATTCAGGGTAAAAAATCAAAATCATTTGATTTGATTCATTATATTATTAGCTTACTTTGTAATGTTTTTTGTTGAATTTCAGATGACCCAAAGACTTCCAATGTATGCTGAGCTTTTTGAAAAAGCAAGCCAACCAGATTATAAGCCCCAAATTATCAGTTGATGGAAAATATTTTTAAAAGTCGATGATTTGAATAAAAATCAAAGAATATTGAAATAGTATGTAACTTGTATTGTATGCATTTACATTTTCTATTCATGAACAGGTTGAAATATAGCAAGGCTAAAGGATTAGGTGACATGTGCATAATATATTTTTAACAAAGACGAACACATGATAAATTATAACACAAATTATTTTTTTAAATAAATACTATTAGCATTAATGAAGGTATAAAAGTACAATTAAGCTAGTGTTTCATTCCAAACCGTTTTTTTCCACGGCCAATGCCAAGTAGGCAATTGTGGAAGTTGAAAAATACCAAAATAATTGTCAGAATCAGCATTTTTGTCGTAAAACTCGTCAGGATCAAAGCAACCCTGCGATTCAATCCATTTATTATAGTTTGATACTCGAGTGTAAACTCCTGGAAACTCCTTTCGACCACATCCGATACCTGAGCAAATCAATACATACAATAGAGTTTACAATAGTACACAAGGATAGAACAACTGCTAATCTATGTACGATATTACCCCATGAGACGACACCCGTCAGCTGCTTATCGCAAACAATTGGTCCTCCCGAATCTCTGCAAAACCATAAAAAAGTAACTATGCATACCAATAGAAATTGTAAAATATGGAAAACGAAAATTTACTCACCCCTGGCAAGCATCTGCACCCCCTTTATCAGTATTTCCAGCACAGAACATGGTATCATATATTTCATCCTTCACAAAACAGCAAAGCAAAAAAAACACAGAAGCAACATCAAATATCTAACACTGTGCAATATCCAAAAAAATTTACGCTTGAATCAGTACTGACCTCTCCATACAATTCTTTGCATTTACTATTAGTAATGATTGGCACACTAGTAAATTGTAAATCTCTTGTTACTGTTCCCCCTTCTTTGGTAGAACCTAAACACAACAATACAATTATTTTTCCAATCAAGCGTTTACGAAATTTAAAAATATTTTTAGCTATTAATTTGCAATATTGCTTTGCTCACCCCAACCACTGACAATGCACCGTCTATTTATTTGTGGAAGAGATTTGGAAACGGGCAGTCTGACTTTGTCTACGTTAACTTTTGTTTCAACTTTTTTTCCTAACTAAATAGCATAAAATATAGAGGTTAAAATTTTTCAAATTTAAAATAATAAATGAACCAATTTATAACAAAACTTATCACTTTGATGATGGCAATGTCGTGTTGAATTGTAGTAGGATTATATTTAGGGTGGGCAGTCATACTTCTAACAGACATTTCTTTTGCTAATGGATCAAATCGGATTGTGTTTGTTCCTACTCTCACAATGACATCATTTTTTTGACGACTACAAATAATAGAAGATCAAATGTTGGTAATATGCAAACAGAATGTAGAGATTTACGTACCGACGAAATTTTTCAACGGTGTTTACTCACCCATCAATGCAGTGAGCTGCTGTGAGAACACAAATGTTGGAAATTAGAGATCCTCCACAATAATGAGTTCTGGATCCAAAAAATGAAACTTTTTGCAGCGAAACTTGGTACGGGAACTCTATATGTTCAAATTTAAAATTCGAAAACGATTGAATATCGATCCAATATCATTATATTTTCAATTTAGTTTTTTGCCTATAAGACGCATACCATTATGACCTGCCGGTGTCCCTCCGACAATTCTGTCATAATGACCTTTCCTTTGTTGAGTTTCCAAAAAAAATTTGGATTTGAGAGAATCTGGCAATCTTTCTTCATAAGCCCACGATTCTGTAAAAAAAAATTCATTTCTAATGTCAAGACTGAAAATAGATATTAGGTCATGCAATCAAAGTAAACCACTTTTACCTATTCCAAATAAAATCACCAAAACACCAACTGCAATTAAAAGTTTAATTACTCTCAGGACCTTCATTTTGCATTTTAAAGTTTTTTGTAATTTTCCAGAACCTACTTCACTACACAACACAATGTCAGGGACAAATGAGGACATTATGTGGAGTTACCAATCCGTTGAGTAGTAATTGCTTTCGGTACCTGTTCAAACTGCCCTATTTTTAATTCACCGTAAGGTCTAAAAGCAGTCAAAATAAGCCCTTGAGGGAATGCTCAGCTAAGGTGCTTAACAAGGAAAGCATTACACTAAGGCAGTATGAACATTCTTACTAGGAACCAAAATTAGGTACATTTGCTTCTCGCATGAATATACCGTAAAGTTCCAACGCGATAAATTTCAATTTAATTCCTACTTTTACCACGGTGTATGCTAACCGAAGCAGCAAGCATTTTTGAATCACTGCATTACGCATTTAATACGTGCATGCTTACATTTTTGTTTTCTAATGGTATTTGCAATAACAAAAGCGTGATATAATATAACCAAACCAAAATCGATAATGTGCATTTAAATAATTGCACGTTGCTAAGTAATGTTGATCATTTAAAAAAATAAACAGTGAAGTCATTTAACTTTCACATTATCATAATTTGATTTACTTATTGGAACTTGTCAATTAAGTCGTTGCAAGGCTAAAGGCCAAAAAGCCAAAAATGAAGCCCCGGACCTCAGAAAAAGAAAAGAATCCTCCTAACAAGCGCCCCAAAAAGGAAGAACAGTTTTTCATTCCTCGGGATGACCCGTACGATCCATACAAACCAAACTCAAGGAAGGAAATTACTATCACTGCTCTCACACAAAAATATCCATTGGACAAAGATGATCATGAAATGCTCCAAGAAATTGCTGCCGATTATGATCATTGTCTACCCACTGACATCATAGAGGGCGCTCATAAACGACCTTTTATCTCCAAAGAAAGTCAAGTCCAATTACTTCGTCTCCCAACATGGTTGCGAACAATGATAGAGTCCAAATACGAAGACATCCACAAAAAATATGGTCATCAAACCCACAATTTTCTAAAGCTGCTAGGGAACAGAATTGATATTGATCGCACAGTCTTCAACAGATTCGATGACATTGAAGATTTAGATGTGGGCGAAACTGAGGGGATTGAAAAACAGTTTGTTGTTGAAGATAAGGATTTGGAACAAGATGGGAAAGCTCAGATTAAAGCTGGAGATTTACTTCGTGTTGCGCAAGCTTGTAAGGTCTAAATTTATGTACAATTTGTGTGACTGCTTAAGATTCTTAATTCAAGCAAGTGCTATAATGGCATAAAAAATTGCTTTGATTAGTTGGACAGTGGAGAGTTACTAAAACCATAGAATACGAATGGAGTCCAGCTTTGGTTCAACGAGGAGCAAATTCATTGCGAACTGCAATGTTGACACAAGTAGCTGGCTCAAATGTAGCAATTATTGAGGAGGATGAAAAAGTGGCTCAGTTGCAAAAAAGGGACAATATGAATGACTGGGAAATTGATTTCAAGTCCAAAAATTGGGAAACACTTGTAACTGAAACGCCGGGTTTCCACAAACATGTGAGGGAAAGGGTGGATGCAGAATTCAGCAAAGATATCGACAAAATTTTCAAATCGCGGAAAGAACGGAGAAGAAGAAAGGCCAAGAAAAAGTTGCAAGCAGCTATGAAAGAGGAGGAAAACAATAGGGAATTTAAACAGTCGTCTGGCTGCTGCTCAGAGTGGCTTACTAAAAGAGCAGAATGGAAAAAAAGAGGAAAGGAGCTGATTCAAAGAGGAGGATTTAGAGATTATTCACGAATTTGGTGGAAAGATTGTCCAAAAGAACAAATGTAAGGATAGGTACATCGTTATTTTGAATAGTGCAATAGCAAACAAATAATGATACAAATGGTTGAATTAATTGCAGACACCCTCCAAAAGTTGTGCCATATCATTACCGATTCGATGAATGTTTTCATGCGTTTTGTATTCAATTGGTGTCAACCCAATTTTTCAAAAACTTGGTCATTCTAGTTATTCTGTTAAATGCGGTTTTCTTGGCTTTTGAAACCGGAGAATCGGAGGACAATGTGGAGCATATCTTTTTTCAACTCGTGGATGATGTAAGGCATTACAGCTGTACTGTATTATCCGACGTTCAATCGGCCAAATCAAAATGCAAATAGTAAATTACAGAAATTATGCGTGCCAAACCAACTAAATGCTAAATGGTTGTCTTTTGTCTTTGTTATTTCAGTTTTTCCTTTCTATATACACAATTGAATTTCTTGTGAAAGTTTATGCTCAGCCCTATGCTTACTGGAGATCGGGATTTAATATATTTGATTTTATTGTTCTGATTGTGTCCTTAATAAAAGTTAGTCACTTACCTCAAAGTATGCAATCAGATCCAAATTTTATTCTTTGTTGAAATATGAAATTTTCCCTCGTAGGCAACCGTCGATTGGCTGAATTTTGCCGAGGTTTCAATTCTCCGAGTTCTTGTTATTGTGAGAGCTCTGAGAATTCTTAGAGGTCTTTCCTTATCAGTACAAATGCAGGTATGTGAACTGCGTTGATGAGCTCTTTAAATATTATTTATCTCGAATCCACTGTTTTTAGCTCATCAACTAAGCTTTGTTTACACTAGGTGCTCATTACTGCCCTTATTGAGACGGTGAAAACGCACGTTGTAAGCGTAATTATTTTGCTCCTGCTTTTGATGTACATTGCATCAATTATTGCCTACTACATGTTTGCTGAATACCCATTATTGAAGAAATCCTGGGGATCTATTGGGATTGCGATGCTAAGATTGTTTTCATTTGTGACGGTAGCTATGATAGATAAGATTTTAATTGACATGCAAAATACATGTTGAGTTAATAATGCAAGTAAACGCTCTATTTAGATGGATGGATGGACAGATCTTTTGGATGAATTCGAGTTTGCAGATTTACTTCACCAGGGACGTACATTTTGCTTGGTAGGAATAGTTATTGGAAATTTTGTTTTCTCCAATATTTTTATCGCTATCATCATTATGCAAATCAGTGAAGCAACGGAAGACTTTCACGTAATAATATATTCATGCGGTTTTTGTTACTTAATGCATGAATATTATAGCTTGGATTTTTTAAACATTTTGAATTTTTTACAAACTCATTCAGTCAAAGCAACAGGAGGAAAGGGAAGCTTTAATTGCAAGAAAAAAGGATGCTGTGTTTCGAAGGCAAAAACTAGATATGACGCAATTGTTGTCAAAACAAAAGTTGTCCACGAGCACCGATTTTTATTACATGGGGAGTCAATTTCAAAAGTTACTCAACCATCGGGATCTTGTAGATATGGATGGAATTTGTTTTTCTCCATTATGGATTGACTGCATGTACACGGCTATACAACGTTACCACCACACATCCAATGTGTGAGTGATGAAAGAATTTACTTGCCATATTCTCATAATTCGCCATGTGCCATACAACTCAACTCAGCAAGTATTACTGTTTAAAAACTTGCAGTGTTATGAACATACATCGACAGTTGGCTGATACTATTTTAGAAGCCCAGCAGTTAAACAAAGGGGATCGATACGTATTTAACAAGATTCGTAGAGGGCGATATAATCGATGGATTAAGTTAAAATCCAAACTAACAATGATTAAGGAAGAAATGTACCATGCTAAACATCCGAAGGAAAAGAAAAAGCTGGAAATATTGCTACCTGAATAATTGTTCGATGATTAATGATTATGCGTAGGAAGTTGTTGGTTATGTTATAATTTGTTTCTATACTAGTTTCTAGTCAAATTTTTCTATCTAATTATTCATAGTTATTGCAAGAGTTGTAGCAGTAAACAAACCATGGACTTGCCAATTTTATAAATCCTGCAAAAGTACATCTTATATGGACGCCATGTTTCATTGTTAGTTGCTTCCATTTCAAACGCCTGCTGCTGCATTGAAAGTTGCTTGGCGCGAAATATGTTATAAGTGAAGCCGAGTGATTTCACTGTGCAGCAGCGCAGCAGCAAGCAAGCTTTCATATATTCATATTCAAATTTGTTTCTTGTTTGTGTGTTTTTGATTTTTTGTCATTGTGGTACAATCGTCAATCCTTTATAGAAATATTAATTACCGACAGTTATTGATTAGGCTGTGGATAATTGAATTCGAAGCTCGATATTATTAAGGTTTAAAAATGTATTTGTACATTTAGCTTCAATTACGAATTATTACTATTTAATTCACCAAGACCAAACAGTGACAAAAAGAAAAAATCCTGCCTAGTGGGGGTCTGTTTTTACTTTTAGCATTTAGCCAGCAAAAGCCACGTAAGTGTCTTATAGCAATGGCTAATTTTTTTTGGATTTGAATTACTGTTTTAAGATGACATCGTGTTTTTGCTCTTAGCGAGACTATAGAGCCATATATGTGTTTCTCTATTTCTTTTCATTTTAATCCTATGAATATATTGCAGTAGAATTTAATGATGTAATGAATGCAGATTAATGATCTAATATTGATGGCAGGATCACAAATCATTCTTGATTTAGACGAGGAGAGAATTCTGGTGGTAAGAAATGACCGTCCAAAGCGACGAAGAAGGTGTTGGAGGGGCTGCGTCGACTGCGGTAGCTGGAGACGTAGCGCTGCCCAGATGCTTTTTTGACGTAGAAATCGGTGGAGTCCCTGCTGGAAGAATGGTGTTTGAATTATTTTCAAATACTACACCCAAGACTTGTGAAAATTTCCGCGCATTATGTACCGGAGAAAAAGGAATTGGAAAAACGACGGAAAAGCCTTTACATTACAAAGGAAGCGTGTTTCATCGAGTTATAAAGGATTTCATGATCCAAGGAGGTGATTTCAGGTACTAAAAAGATTATTTTGGGACTTCCTGACCATTGTAAGACAGAAGCGGAGGCATAACTTTCTATATATTTCGTTTTATTTAGCAACTTAAATGGAACTGGTGGGGAGTCGATTTATGGAGGAACATTCGAAGGTCTGATTTAGCAGTGTTGATGTCAGCTCACTATTACTAATTTCTTGAGACAAATTGCTTCATTTTTGTGATTTATGTTTTCAGATGAAAATTTAGAGTTGAAACATGACCAACCCTTTCTCCTTAGTATGGCCAACCGAGGTCCAGCTACTAATGGATCACAATTTTTTATGTAAGAAAAATTTTTGGTGGGTAGAATTCAATTCAAGTAAAATATCTTTAATAGATTGGAGTTTTGGAGTGGAATTTCCAGGTTTTAGGTTTAGATTTTTCTTGCGCCGTGTTTGCCTTTACTTATGTTTTGTATTGGTTTGTGGTATGACATGAAAAGGCGTACACATTATTGGCTTATATCATATGATATTATTCATTATTTTATGGATGCCGACGGCTTGATTGAAAGATGAAAATTATAAAGTATATGGTATGATAGGATATCATTATCATTACTGTTCATTAATCTATTCATTACTCTCATCATATGGTCGTATTTATGTTTAACATCATCGTCACTTTGTTGTTTCATCCCTATACTGGTTGTAAAGGTGAATTCGTATTTCTGTCTTGTTTGACTAGATATGTTTGAGTTTGGAGTTTCTGTTATGAATCATTGAACAATACTCTAACAGATCTTTTTGTGTCCTCTGTGTACTAGACTTACCCAGCCTGCTCCGCATTTGAATGGGTAAGAATTTATTAATTTTCATTCTTGAATGCTTTCATTTTGATAAACTACCTGAACCGGTACTTTCATAAATTGTTTGTTTTGATTTATCTAGTATCCACGTTGTTTTTGGTCGGATTATTACCGGTCAGGCTATTGCAAAACAAATTGAAGGACTTCCGGTGGATCGTAAAAACCGGCCTCTACAAGATGTGAGAATTTCAAACTGTGGCGAACTTGTGCTTTTGAAAAAGAAGAAAGGTATTTTTTCAAAGCATTCTCTCTCACTTTCCCGATTTCGTGGATTGGTTAGAATTGTTGGATTGAAAATATAACAAGCTTTCTTTTAATTTTATAGAAAAAAAGCCCAAGAAGGAGAAGGTTCAGAAGACCAAGGTAAACGAAAACGAAAAAAGTAAGGTGTTGAAAGACGATCGAGATAAATCACCAGGCGAGTTGAGTGAAAGCTCTGAGAGTGACAATGAGGGGAAAAAGGATAAAAAGAACGGGTAACACCCTATTGATATTATATACTTGTTTATTTGCTGATGTTTATGAAGGTGAAAAAAACAGGAGACCCGCTAAAATCAAAATGTTATAAATTCATTTGTTTGCAGAGATGTGATGCACCCTCTAGCAAATATCACAGCCATAGATGAAGATGAGATTCCTCCTGACCCTTCAAACAAGTTTTTAATGAGAGCAGCAACCAACGATAAAAAAAATGGAGACAAAGACAAAAAAGAAGACAGAAAGCGTCGTCGTAGTTCAAGGAGTAGAAGTCGAAGCGCAGAGCGGGATCGTGGTCAACGAGACCGTGATAGGGGAAGAGACCGAAGTCGTTTTGATAGAGGAGGTTTTCAATCTCGGGGCTTTGCGTCCGGAAAAAAGATTAAAGGCAGAGGAAGAGTGGTAATTTTTTATCGAATGCGTTTCTTTAGTCTTGAGACTGGTAAAAAAGACGGCACTCAGTTTTCGTTTTATATTTCTGTGTAGTGTTTTCATCGAAACATGTCTCGAAGCCGTTCACGTAGTGGCACACCACCTCATTGGAAAGCTGAGCAAAAACGAACGATTTCTATGAAGGAATTTCAAGTTAGTTATTTGAACAAAAAATTCACTTCTTCTGGTAGTCTAGTTTAATTTTTGCAGTTCTATAATTTTCCTAATCATAATTTGAGTAGGAGAAAGAAAAGATCCGACGTCAGAGAGAAGAAGAAATAAAAAAACGTCAAGAAGAACGTGAACGTCGTCACCAAGAAAAAGTTAAAGAAGATGAGTTGCGTCGCACCGAAGTTGAAGCTGTGGAACACGAAGAAGAAGCGGCAGCCGAAAAGCTTGTAGAAGAGTTGACTGGCCATATCGGATTCACTACGGGTACAGAAATTCCTCCTCCGCCGCCTGTAGAAAGCGGAGGAGTGGTATATTACCAGCATTTATATCGAAAAACCCGTAGCACTGAAGAGCAGGAGCAGTCAAGTGAACGATCAGGAAAAGAAAAGGGAAAGGCAATAGTGGATAAAGATGAAGATTTAAACAGAGTCGCCAATGTTATTGAAAGTAATAAAGATATTTCGCTTGATAGTATTATTGCTGCTCCAGTTTTGATAGATCCGATGTTGAAAAAGTATGAACCAAATGACGAAGAAGAATTGAGACTACGAAGAGAGCTTTTACGTAAACGTATGAAAGACTGGGAAGAAAGTTCCGAAGACGAAGAGAAACAGTCACCTAGTGCTCGTCGATATGTTTCATCTTCACAGAAAAGACATGAACCGCAGTTAGACATATCCATTCCTGATGAAAACAAAGAATTTGTTTATAAAAAAGACAAAGTAGAGAGGGCGAGGACCAAGTCGAGATCTCGTTCAAGAGATAAAAGACGAGAAAAAGATAGGAGTCGTAGTCGGCGAAGGCACAAACGTCAAAGCCGTAGTAAGAGTCGAGATAGAAGTAGGGATAGGGATGGTAATCGAAATCGTTCGAAGGGCAGGAACCGTCGGTCCAGATCTAAGTCTCGCTCCAAATCCAAAGACAGGGATAGAAAAAGGCGAACAAGTGAAAGAAGTCGCCCAAAGGAGAGAAGCCGTAGTCGTCGGAAAAGATCAAAAAGTCGGTCTCGATCTAGCTCCCGATCCTCTTCTCGAGATCGTAGTGCACGTAACCGTACAAAACGTAGACACTAAAATTTTGGCGTACAATTTCCACTTGTAGTTCTCAACTGACATGAAAATGTGTCCTTACAATAGAAATAGATTAATAGATTTATCATATGTTCCAAACGGATCAATTCTTCCTTATCGTTTTTTTTCCTCTATATCCTTCAAATAATTATGTTAACACGTCTAACCATATAGCTGTGTTTAAAAAATTACCTATCTGGCGTGCTAGGTTAATGTGTAGTATAGATTTGTAGCGTAGCATATTCGACGGCGAAGTCTCGGCTTTGTTTTGCAGTTGCATGAAAGATATATAGTGTTAAATTGTTAAATTCCGTTGTTATTTAATTGTTTCTGAAGTAGGTATCATGCATGGTTTATTTCATAATCTTTTAGTAATAAAACATCTACCTCTATTGTCGTATATGATGTAATTTTGTTCCAGACATTAGAAATACATAAAACTATATTTAAGCATTTGAATGATATTTAAATAATTTCTAACGTACGTTACTATGAAAGGGGTCGATCAAAAGCAGTCTTATAAAATAGCTATCATGACTTTTCAAAATTCATGTCTTTCCTCATAGGTGTCATCAACACCTACATGAGATGATAAATGTCAAGTAATTGCCGAATAACAAAGTTTTGTCATTGTGTATATTTGATTGGATAAAATTTGCTATTAAATAGATGATATTTCCCTGGAGTTTAGTGTAACAGCTCAATTTTTATTAATCTCGCTCGCATCAAGTCTAGCTTGCAAATATACTATAACATATCACATAGTAAATGAAGTATGTATGTCCAAAGCATGCATGCAGACAAAAGTCCTTGTGGATTAATAATATGCAACAAAATTGTACAGAAACTAGTTATATTGAAGCAACTAACTGACAGACAGAAATGAGCAAAAAAAAAGTCTACTAAAAATGCAACCTCTTCCAAACCGCTTGTGGGCAGCAAACAGGGAAAAATCTCCAAGAAAAGAAAACAGCTGGGAAGCGGGGAATGATCTCTCCAAATCACATTGAGCACCTTCCAAACTGATCGGATCCTCCTAACCTCGTAGAATAATGAAATCCTCTCCAAGATCCTAGATGCATGCATTCATATTCATATCTAGTGCATTGCCTATGATTCAATATTTACAAAACCATTACTAACTAACTCCTAATGGTCATAATGAAAAGCTTCATCAGGATCATATGCTTGCTTATACCATCTTCTAAAGGTTAGTAGGCACTAATCTGTTTGAAAACTGACTCTCGGACGGCCACCATAACTTACTTGCAGCTTTTTGGGGAGCATTTTCCCTGACTCAAGCAACAGTATTCATAGGAACAAAATGCTCACCATAGAGAAATGTAAGTATGTATGAATTCAACCAAGTAAGTGAGTAAGTAAGTAGGTATACTAACTAACTATCTAGACGGAGAACTAAACATGCCTGCAATATGTATGTTTGGAGAATCTGAGATACAAAGGTCGAAACTGCTTGTGTGGACACAAAGAATGTAGAAATGATGACCACAGACTTGATTCGTGGAATAATTGACCGCCTTTGTGGAACGAAAAATTATGATGCAGCGATAACCATTAGCACTGCAAAAAAGAAATTCAGAAAACATGGTTCAAACTCATGCAAAAATTCAATACAAATACGAAAAACAAACAAAAAAGCTCGAATTTCGAAACTAACATAAATAGATAATAACATTGTTTAAGCTCATTTTAGCTGTTTGGCTTAAAATGGAATTAATTGTGTGCTTTTTGAAATCAACTTTTTCAAGTATTTTTCTAAAATTTGTTTTTTAGACTATCAACTTGAAAGTATTGTATTTTGTGAAAGTTTTGTGTACTCTCAGTCTATTCATTGACTCACATGAGAGGCATTGATTTCAAAATTAATAAAATATGGGTAGAGTTCATATTAAACTAAATTCCTTGTTTTTGTGCTAGATTCGTAGTTTCCCGTTGCATTAAAGCAAGAAAGAACAACTTGAACTGTCTTGAAAAATCTTATGATAGGTTTGGTTCAAAAAAGTTTGGAATCTCAGAAGTCAGAAGACTGTCAGTTCGGTTGAGCGGTTATATGAGAAAAGTTTCGATTTCTGATGGTATATAATCCGAGTAAGCGAGGAACTTTTAGCTTTAGCATGCTAGTTTTCTATTTTGGCTTTTTAGAACCCTGCTGTATAGTAGTAGTAGTAGCTTTGTAGCTCCATTCCGTTTAAAACACTGAAAGACGGGATACAGTGGAAAGGATCTGGGATTATTTTCTAGTATCAGCAAGTAGCCGTAGTAGTACTTCAGAGAGAAGTGGAGATAGACCATCTATCAACATCTCATCTCTTATCCATTCTGTTATTGTTGTTATATTGCATTGTCTAGTGTCAGTTCTTCTGATTTTCTTGTGTTTCAAAAAAATGTTTAAAAGTTTGTTCAAAATTTGACATTTCTGCTGGTTGTAGCATTGAAGTGAAAGACAGAACAAGGATACCCGAGGAAAGGATTTAATTTTCTCGTGAGATCGCTTGACTGTTTTGTGCATCAACTGGATACCTAATTTATTTACAAATTATTGTTCAACTAATCACTCTTTTGGTCCGGCACAAATCTCATTTGCAGTCCATTGTTTAAGGCAAAAATGGCTGCAAGTGACGATGAACCAATGCATCTTTACGAAGTGTTTCAGAACTGTTTCAATAAAATTGCAAACAAACAACCGGGTAAGATTATTTTTTTCTTTAAATGCAAGTTTTTTGTTTAAATCTTTGAGTATACCGAGGAAGCTAAGTAAGATTTGGAATGATTGAATAACGACAAAACGTACTATTTATTCAATTATATGATCTGATCAAAAGTTTCAAGTTTAATTTTATGTATTTAACAGTATTATTTATTGTAAATGTTTTCATTCAATTAAAGATATTTTCCGATTACAATTTACTAACTGATAGATTTTAGGCGAGATAATTATCCAGCTACAGTTTATTATTATTCAAGAAACTTACGATACATCTAATTGCAGTAAAATATATCTTTTTGTAATTATTTTGTAAAGATAATCCTAAGTCGAATTCTCTGCTCAATCAATATTTTCGTTAGTTAAAAACCTGTTGTGTTTTATTAATAGTTCTGAAAGTTAAAGCGTTTGTTTTCATTCTAGAAAAATCCTATCCATCCCAATATTCCACCGGAGATAACAACAATGGAATGAGTGGATCCTTTTCTGGCAACAGCTACTCAGTTGAAGAAAGTTTTAATTCAGAATCTCCATTTTTTTCGTTTAATGGACCTCGACGATTGGGTCCTACATCTCAGTTACCTGGAAATGTGAAACGGAAAAAAGAGGTACTGAATCACAATGGTAGTTATATTCTTGGGGAAAAAATTGATTATAATCAAATTATTAAAACAGCATCAAATCTGTTAGGCAACCTCTAATCATATTTACCTGTACTACATAGACTACATTTACATCTTTACTATTACCCCAAATGTCCGATGAACTCCAATTTATAAAGTTAGTCGTCCTCGAAATATTACCTTCACTGAAAGATTGCATATACAAACAATTCAAAAGCTCAGGAAACAAGTAGCAGACCTTAAATTATAAAATTTACAATTGTTTTCAATGAAGTGTATATATTTAAACAATGTTTTTTATCTAATTTATAGGGAATGGATCCAAATATTGATGGAGGAGACGGTCAACAAAGTTGGGTGAGTTGAGCTTTTCTTTTTCTTTTTTTGCGTCTGAATTCCTCGCTAAATATTGCATACTGATAAAAACAAGAAATTCCAAATGAGGCATATTTATCGTAATGACCGGTACTGACTATCATTTTTGCCAGTAAAGCAATTCGAAAATCTAAGTAAAAGTTAGGTGCATCGTGGTTTCACCTTAACTATTCGTATTTTGGTGATTTAATTCTTAGATTATGTTCTTAGAATTCGGTCAATTACATTATAATCTTGATTTCATAATTGTAACCTACGATATCACCGGTTAGCGTGGGAACTTTTTTTGCACTGAAATTTCATAGGAGTTGCTCACATACTAAATTAACATTGCACGAATGTTTCATGATTCACCTGCTCCTTTGTTTAAAGCATCAAACATTTAGCAAATTAATTGTATAGATAACTAGCCTAAGAAAAATGAGACCACTATTTTCTCGGTTCAGTGAGAATGATTCATAGTCTTGTAGTCAGTTAGTCATCTTTTTGTTGCTTCGAATACTTTTTGTTTGCGAAGAGTATGATCATATTTTTTGCTATAATATTGATGGAAAAATTTGAAAATTGTATAAATTATTATTAAATATTTCATTCAGTTGTTGTACTACAGTTACTACAAGTAGCGATTCTCCTATTTTTCCACCCTGTTTAGAAATCATGTTTAATTAGATCCGACTTCAGCCTTACTGGCCCTTGTATATTTAAATGAAGCAATTAAAGATGCTCCACCTGCATGTTTATCAATTTAACTCTACTCATCAAAAATATATTTAAATTTTTGTGGAACTCTTTAAGTTTGCTTATTATATTTTTAAATGCAAGATAAGAAAAGATACCCATATTTTCCATTGATTAAATATGTATACTATGCTATACATACTAGGTGTGTATTTACTAGCCACAATATGTGCAAACTTTAGATTGGGAAACAACGATTGAAAAGGGGAAATTCAAAATTGCGTCAGTCTAAAATTATGCCGTCTGAATAGATGTTGCATACGTAAAAGACAGTGGTGCAATATAGCTAGTTTTGATGATTTGATGAGACTCCATATGGGATGTTATCTACTCACTTATGCACGTAAATACACGCAATATCAATGTGACAAAAGCCAAGTTTTGAACTTGCCCATGTTATGGTAATGATAACATGACGACGTGTAGCGTCAGGGTACTAACTGGATAATCTGTATAATATAGCAAGTTTACATGGGTGCCAATAAAAGATTCACCAAAAAAGCATATATATAGTTCTGACAAATCAGATTGGATAGTTTTCACAAATGTGAACGCTAAAACGGAAGCTTTGGCTGGAAAGGATGAGGCGTTGAAATTGTGGAGTGTGAGTTGGAATTTACCATCATCCCGTCCCGTTTTATACATTTGTTGTGTGATGCATAACGTATGCAAGAAGACGTGAAGAAAATTCCACAGTGTCATCATCTACATTTCAATATGGCGTTCTGAATGTGTTCCCTTTTCCATAATATTATGTGCCAATGTTTGAATGTTATGGAATATCATAAGAGATGTGATAGTATTGAGAACGTGCTCGATATTCAAATCAAATAATCAGTTTCTGCCTTTTTGAGACCCTCTTGTAACGTTCTCATTTTTCGCATGTTTTGCTTTCAGAATGATCCTTTTTTCTTAAATTGAAGGTTAGGTTTACTGGCTAAAGAAAGTCGCAATATTGTGACTGAAAGTTCACAAAATTATTATTGGTAATTTATGGATAACATTTTGCGTCAATATGAACGTCAAAGATGAACCATTAAACGAACTATTTAATCTTTATAATATTACTAATTCAAACAGTATCTTTATTTTTCGATCTTATTGTAATCGATTGTGATGTTGAAATGGTAGTGTAGTTGCACAATCGTTCATTTATATACGAAGCGCAATTGCTTTGTAAATCAACAGAATATTAAAAGAGGAAATCGGAGCTGTTTCCCTACAAATGTAACAGTAAGAAAGTTCTTCATTGAGGATCCTTAGTCTCGATTTCAGGGTTTTTGGAATAGTTTTGGTACAGCTGAATAGTTTTTCAATTAAAACTGTGCTGCGTAAAATGTGGCTTTACTATTGAAACTGCTTTATGAAATGTTATACAATGTTACAAAAGTGTAAGATTAGTGACTACGAAGGGTGAATGAATAGAGATGCTTTTCAAATTTTTCGTTTGCTAGCTGCTACTTTATTTTTCCCCACAAAAACAATCTCTGAAGGGCTTCTTTCTTTTATTATTAATGATGAGAAAACTAACGGTGAATCTTTATGTATACCAAGCTGAAAGATAATTTCAAGTTGAAGGTGCCTTCCAATTCCATACAACAAAGTACAACAAAATACTAGCTTGTATCAAACCGACCAACTATTATATTGGCTATTATAAGCAAGTAACCTTAGTCAAAACGAAGCATACGGTAGGCAGCCAGGCACACGTTTCGCTTCACACTATAAAATCCACATTCTTACATCCAGTTCATTCAGTATTATTACAGATTTGTTTAAAGTTTCTTCCCTTAAACACTACAGGATTTGCAGATGTTTTTATTAAATAGTAGTGTAGATTCATTTTTCTGAAAAATCCAACAAGGATCATTAAAATTAGCAAAGCGAGGGTGGTCCATCACATATTACATATAGTGGTTTGTGCTAGTGCTTGATGAACTAGGACTAACTGGACACCCTTGTTGGTCCATTTTCTTCAACCCTTTAGCCTTCAAAGGCTCATTGACCAACTTGTTTGTATCTTGGTCCTGCTCCGGCAGTTAGTTAGTTAGTGCACGAATATTGCCAGTCAATATTATATTACACTGACTGTTATATGGCACGGTGATTATCACAACAGATTGGTTAGATTGTAAAGCTCCTAAGTCCATCCAAAATGTATGTGTATATGTAGAGTAATGTTTTTTTCGGAACTAGTGCGTCTGCTATAGGTATACAAAGCGGCAGGTGTTTTCATAAAGACCATGCATGCCATAGAAGATGAAGTTAGTTAAGACAGGGAAGGTACCTGAGCTGATTCTTGCATGATAGTAAGTGCAACCAGTTTTTAGATAGGTAGGGGTAGATAGGGCATGCTGCCATCCAGCAAACAAAGTTATGGGCTTAGGTAGTTTTCCCAATATTGAGGCAGAAGCGGTGCTACTTATTGCTTGGCATTCGACTGGCCACGCGACTCACTGGATTGACTACCACGCGTCCCTATTATCTGAAGATGCATTGCTCCCTGAAAAAGCAAGGGCGCAATAAGTGAGACCAGGTTTAGCATTGTTTTCAGATTGTGTACCACTACGTTCAGTCTATGCTATTATCATGATCAGGTAGGCAAGTCATAGAATGAGAGACTACAAGGTACTGCAATGAAAATACACAATGAGAGAAAAAAACGGAAGAGTTCTTACTAACTACTCTTTTCTGACTCTTGTAAATACAAAGTTTCACTGATATCGTCCTTTTCTCTAACGTAGTACAGCTGATACTTTTTGGAAGCTGGTTTGTCTCAGGTTGACGCACACTAGTGCTGTTTTGTGATCATGTCAACTTTTTTCCTTTGCTTTTTTGCCTTCTATTGATTCAAGTTTTTGTTGGGCGTACTAAAAATTGCCGTTTGTCACTTACATTTACGACTCTAGAATGCATTCGAGAAAAAAAAAGGAATGAGTGTAAACAAGTACTCCAGTTTACTGGAGTCGGTTTATGAAATGTCCATTGCCAACACTATGGGTTGTGTTTGCTTGTCTGAACTGAGTAGAGTAGTGAACCGAGATTACTTCATATTCATCACAGTGCAACGGAAATACATTTCTGTAATTTCAAGCTGCAGAAGAATTTGTACAAAGAAAGTCTGAAGGATAGCTAGCTTCCTACGGCATACCAACATGTGAGGGAGGGAGACCCTTGATTTTGGAGAGATTTCCAAGGGTCATTATTAAGTTGCTTTGAATCCTCTGCGTACATTAGAGTTGGTTGGGGGAATAAGTGGCATAAAGGAAGGGCTCACGAACGGAGCCTATTTTTAGATCATAACTAAGGAAAATGAATCTCTCTTCTATGCTATAGAGTAAAAGTCTAGACGGTACACAAACTATAATCATCATTTAGGTGCAGGTCCAAGATTTATTATTTGTAGTTGATCAAACGCGTTGGGATTGAAATCAATAAATAGTAGCCAATACGTATGTAGCTACTGTTAACGAAATGAAATTGTAATGCAATGTTTGTATGGTCTGCTTCTATTTTAGAATAAGAATGTCTGTGAAAAATTACCCTCCCTCTAGTAGAGTCATCTCTCTCGGACTTTCCGTTCTCTCTCTGCGTAATAGGTTTTAGTAACAAATAGCAACCTCCACTTTTTATACTCTCTCTTTGTATTATGACCGTATATATATAATGTTTTTTCTCTTTAGTCTTTGTCCATGCGTGCGTGTTTTGTAGCTACTTAGTTACTCTTTCCTACTTACTAGTGAGGGCTGTTTTTTGTGAATAATGTTGCTTACTACGATCTTTGTTCACGTACTTACTCTATTTCGTATAGACACATTTATTATGGGCAGCTTCTGATACAGAACTCATAACACACTATTCTACTAACTAACTGGTGGGTTACTTTACTTCATTTCACTTGCTTTTTTTGCCTGTTGATGGTGATGATGGTAGTTTCGGGCGTACATGGACTCAGAGGTTTACAACCCTATGCGATCTCTTCTCACATTTCCACTGTGCTCCTGCATATGAAGTTAACTTGCTCACACATACAGAGGCAGAGCAGCGAAAAAGCACTTTTCCTTTTCCCTGGTATTCCCATTGTCGATTTGTATTAGGGGGCTCACTTTACTCGCCTTTGACTTCACCATTCGGTTTGACTTGACTCAACTTTATTTTCATCTCATCTACGTGAACTAAATAAGTCAGGGATTATTTGTATGTTGTTGCATGCATGTCGTCTGTGCGACATTATATTATGAGAGAAAGGGTGCAGGCATTTGGTCGTTGCTTGATCATCATTGTGGCTTATATTGTATATTGTATTAAATCATATATCATAGTTTGGACCATGCTGTGATACGTGATGCCTCAATGCAAATGCAATAAGAGTGAAAAGTGCTGCTGGAAGTTAAGGCAGAATTTTTTGAGCTTCTGTTGAGTCAATCGACATCCGTTGATTAAAATGTGTTTATGAGTAATATTTGTATTAGAGCTATTTATTTGCTTTTGTTACATACCTGAAGGGTATGGAAATACTGAACTTGTGCATAAAATGCTGCTTACAGTGTCAAGTGCTTTTTTACTGTTTTGGTCCATTTTTTTGTATGTTTGAGAGAATGGATAAAGCTGTGAGACAAATAGCAGTGGTTAGCCGCTGCTGTAAGAATAATTGAAAAATGAGATAATGTACACATTCTAAGATATCATTAATGATGAATGTATCACGTTTTTGGCAAATAAAGTAAGTTTAACACGCATAATCTACAAGTTGTTTAGAGTTGTCTAAAAACGCCTTTGAAAGCAAGTCGTGTAGAAGAAGAAATCAAAAGAAGTATGAAAAATTCCGAAACTTCTTACACAATTTCGTGCGTGTTTTATATGCTCATGAGGGAAAATATGTTCCACTTCAACTAACTATTACTATGTAGGTATGAAAAATCAGCAATTATTGAAAACTCGGATATTTTTAGATTGGTGGGTGTAGTGCAACAGTTTTAGGGCTTCAACTTAAATTTGCTCCATCGCACATCATTGTAGCATCTAACCTGTTTTTTTTCGATTTTATTTATTAACTCTTTTCTGTAGTAATTACTTATTTCAACCTAATTTTTTAGGAAGTGCATAGTGGAAACAGAATTGATTTATGGATGATGAGTATTTCAGCCATGCCACATATTTATAGGTCAGAAAAATATTTTTGGACCTTTTCCAATCGCTACAGTTCAAGCAGGTGATTTCTTCTCTTGAATGATGCACCAGAGTTGAGAACAGCCTGTGAATTCAATTGTATGGGAAAACGCGAGAAAAAGGAACTTGATGGAACCTATTGTCCCTTTAGTCAGTTCGCAGTGTTGCCATATGCTAGAACTTGGGCGAGTTGCAAGACTACTATTACAACATGCATCTAATTATTGCTACTGTTAAAATCCAGTATCATTACTCATTTACATCTCTAAATTGCTCATTTCATATATGCTGAAGCTTTTTTTCACTTTCCACGCCCAAGAAACTAGGCAGTTAGTTGGCTCAGAACGTTATAACTCTAAATGCAATCTTTTTACAACCACAGTCTCGAAAGTTCGGTTATAAGGACTGGACGAATATAACTGGACCGAGTTTTCATGCATTCACTAGGCATGGCAGTCATCATATGGGTTCGTTACTGCATGCATGAATGGTAGGGTACTACATGGTTTATAGCAGTGGTACTTATCAAGTGGCCTCCCCCTTGGGCTTCATTTTCTACTTCCCATTCCTATCCTTTTCTGTTGTGCTCACTACTACATTATACTATACGATTAGGATATGTTTTAATTTTTGTTATACCAAATTATAGTGGGGTCTATTCAAGTGTGCTATAGGGAACTAACATCCCGGCTGACTGACTCACGTTTAAAATACATGTTGCAGCTTAGTTAGGAAGAGAATATGCTTATTACTTGCGTTATGTGCATGTAATGTCCTTTAAATAACTACTGTGGCGCATCCGATCCCTATATGTCTTCCCTTCGTTCATGAAGGGTTTCCTTTTCCTACCTTCCCGTTCAAAAGTTTGCCACCACATCCCTTATTATGTTTTGTAGAAAAGATCCAGTGGTTTAGCGTAGTTAACCGTGGTTGTACCCTAAAACGAGTATAGTATGAATTGGAATCTTTTTCCATCTAATGATCCCAACTACAACTCCGTGGCTCTATAGAGTTTGGTTATCCGTCCACATTGTTTAGTTTATTTATTTCATTTTCGAAGCAGTGGTGGTTGTTTTGTGTGAAGACTCGTTCACTGCGACTTGCACTATGTATAGTGTTCCAAGGTGTTCATATAAATCGGTGTGTTGAAATATTTGATTGACACAATGTTGACATTGAGGTTTTAGTGTGAAATTTTTGCAAGCTACTTTACGTGTTGATGTCCTCTATTTTAGTGTACAAATCCTGGATTTGTGGTTAACGATTGTGGATATATGATAGAGTTTTGATAGTTTCCAAGTAGTTTTACCTCCAACTTTAGATTAGGGTATATTTTTTGCTGTGTGACTAGGAATAAAACTTGTTTTGTATAAACAGGTGACGCATTCATTGCTTTATGTGTTGAGAAAACTAGATTTAGTTTTTCTATGAGTTAAAATGTGTAATTATGAAGTTTTATGAATGTGGTATATGCTCATTCAATCGTCCTAATTGTGCGCAATTGTTAGTATGCATTACGAGAAGTCCAATTAATAAATATTTTAGGTAGAGTTAACTGGATTTTTGCAACCTGTTTGAAGTCAAGTGCTTTGATACTCGGTTTTTGAGTGAGTCAGACTGCTATTTTGGCAAAATTCTGGTCAACTTAATTCACCTGTTGTGTTAAGCCACTCGAGATTTCTTATCTCAGTATATTCTGCTATTTGATAAGATAGATTTGACTGCAGTGTATTCAGTCGTTAATTTGCATGGTCGCTTAAAAACGTCACAGGTAGTTATCGTGTGTTACACTGTTACAAAGCTGTACTTTGCAAATGGAACAACCAACTTGGTCTCGCTCGCAACTCCTGTCGTTGAAGTCACATTTGATGAACTTTAGTTCCAATATTTCTCACAATGTTAAACATACAGTGGACACTAGTAATGATACTACATTAACTGGAACTTTCAGTGAGCCTAAAACAAATGGCATATCAAGTACAGCTACAAATGCAACTACTACTACATCCGGTAGCTCTTTTGCTCCTGTTCTTAGTAATTTAGAGTCCAAGAAGATTGGAGGAGGGCGATTTCTCGGCCAGCTAGTGTCAACCACTGCCGGTGCAGCAAAACGCTGCGAGTCTAAAATGGCTGGTGCACTTCCGGAATCATCCATGTTTTCTTCAGTATTAGCTCAGGATGCATCTGCAGCTTTTGACTTGTTGTTTTCTTCCAACTCTCAGGTATTTTGTTGAACATTTTCTGTCAAGTACACTTTTAAAGTATATAAAATCATGAATAATATGATGTGGTTCATGCTTTCCATAATATAACTTCTTACTTACGAGAATATTAATATTGATTGAAAAAAATGAATTTCAAACGAGAGGAAAATGCATTCATTCTTTTCTTTGTCTCATTGGAAATTAAAATACTCAATTATGATGCAGTAATGACTAATGATCTTTTGGGGTGCAAAGAAATGTAACGCGTGAGCAACAGGTTTTGCTTATGAGGATTTATTTCAGGAACATCTGTTCTTTTCAAAAAATCAGTACTTACTGCACAAATAGCTATACGTAGTACGTATTAGGTTGAGTGGTTGTGTAAATTCAAGCAACCGAAAGCAGACGACAGTTTGATCCCTCATAACCACTTACCAGCATATCTCATCTATCGATAGAGAAATCAATATTTCATATTTTGACTGAATTTTAATGTGAAAGCAGTTTGTTAATTTTCGAAAAATCTCAATGTAAATATTCTCAAAACGAAGATGCTATGCATTTCTTGGAATACGGAAAAGTGGACAGTTATTTTGCTTTTGCATTGAACTAGGAGCACTCTGAAGTGATAATGTCTTAGCGTTTTTCAGACTCGTGAAATAAAATTATTCTAGGTTCAACTGTGTATAAAGAGGTGGAAGTAACGGATTTCACTTAAAATGTCTAAAGTTTTGGGGGCCTAAGTAGCGAATATGGTAATGCTAACATGCTATAAATGATGCAGAATAGCAAAGAAAGGAAAATTCGTTCGTTAAATACTTGTTCTGAGAAACTCAACATCTGGCAGTAAACTTTGATCGAAATGGTTTCGGTTTCATCTTAGGATGAAGCGTCGTCATCAAGATAACTAGTGGGTCTAACGTCTAACGTGAAACCCTTTATTTTTGGACCGTGTAGTCCATCCGTGCTTTACACTCATAAGGATCCTTTTACTGTTTTACTTTCAGATAGTGAGACAGTAGTAGTGTTTAGCTTTTCCAGAGAGTTCCCACTGTAAGGTTGTAACAAATTTGTAATGGCAGTCCAGACAGGGAATACTCATTTACTCAGAAAATAATCCTTTTCTGGCTATTTTCACTGATGATTTTATTGTAATGGACCACTGTAAATTCTCCATGAAAAGTTAAATGGCTAGTTATCATAGTCAGTAGTTCTGTTCTCAGTTTTCTGTGATGGCTCTCAGATTGTTGTGTCAGTAGCACGCAAGGTGTAGGAATGGTTTATGGACGCAAAAGTTACGTTTTAGAGGTTCAGTAAAAAGGACCGGGGAAGGAAAGTTTTCTTTGTGCCAAAATTTTCACAAAGAGCTCTTTTCACCTGACGTAAATCTGTGAAAGGAAAGTTTTGTGACTTTTGGAATGCATAAATGCTCTTACTATTATTTTATGATGTTGTATCATCTACAGCTGTATGAATAGAAAAATTTTGGCCCAGCTTTCACTTCCAGGTTCGTGAGCAGAGCGCTGCTTGAAAGTCGCTTTCATTCATGCATACTCTCCTCTCAGAGTAAACTTCAAACAACGGTTATTGAATAGTATGCAAACTTTTCATGTGTACATTTTTTTCAGTTTCGTCCGTTTGAACTACTTTGAAAATGTAAAAATGATTTTACAATCAAGTAATATTCATCATGGTAGCGCTGACGCTGACCTTGCATGGGCTTGTATGTAAAACTTATGAAAAATGAGACGACCATTATGAGTGAGCGGAATAAGAATTTATTTGAAAAGGGTTGTTGATGCTTTAGTTGTACTCATCGGCCAAGGACAAGGAGTTTGCTCGAAAGAGCAGATGGCGATTACTTTAGGCTCTCAAATAGTAATCCTTTGGTGTAGCTTGATTTACCTCCTTGGAAACTTAACCTGATTTTAAAAGGTGTACGCCATGAAGTGTTCTACTCATGTTACTTATTATTGACATTCTCTGTTTACAGCTCTAGAATCCAGAGTTGAGCGTGCATGTTAAAGTAAAGGGAAGTGTGTACTATTTACATGCACAAGATTTACCTTTGGTTTGTTGTCTAATATCTTATATCTTCGAGTAAATAGATAAGAAGGCTTTTAGTTACTTAATAAGTAATCAGTATTTGTTCTGTTTATGAGATTCGCGTGTCACATGTGATGAAAGAGTTGAAAGCTGTATTTAACTTTAAAAATTGAGACCACTTTTTTCTTTTCCAAATTGACTGCTGCTTCGGTCTTGTTTGTGTGCATAACTTTGTAATTTTTTATTCTCCCTCGAGAGCAAAGACCGCACACCAATTTGTTGTACGATGAATTTTTTTTACAATGGAAACGAATTGTTTTATTTGTCACATTCGATGCACATGACCACATATTTGTTTTCTCTTGTGTACTAAAATGGGTTGGCAAAATCTCCAGTGGGAAATGCATGTGGGACTGATAGAGGGTAGTATAAAATGTTCGCTGTTTTAGTGCCCGTCATCGTAAACTTAGGTAATGTTGAAAAAAAGTATCCAACGGATTTTTATTCAGTTTATAGTATTTCAGTCTCATTGAGTTTGAACTGTATGGCAAAACGGTTAATATAATTCGATTCCACCCAAAGCCTTTTCCAGTCCACATTCAAGATCTAAATTGTGTTATCTACGTATTTGATTATGGATAGCATACAGAGCTTATGTTCCTTAACTCACACAATAATGTGTGAAACAAAGTGAGTGGAGTAGGCAATTTAATTTGTTTAGCTCGCATCTTAATCAAGAGTATTTGCCGTGTAAAGATCCATCAGACTATAATGTGTTGACTTTAATGAGCGAATTGAATGACTCGGGAGACCTGGGATAAAATGAGAAGAAAGGGAGAAGAAGAGTGTGTGATGGGATTGACTCACGGGAAGTATATGTATAAACAAATCGCATGGAAATGGAAAGGATTGAATTGAATAATTCAATAAGGGTACTCATGAGTACCAGTGTTGCGAGGCATTCCGGCATTCCAGTAACTTTAAAGCAATCAGTTAATTCTGGTAAAGAAACTTCTGTATCATGTTAGTTAAATTTCGCGTTACCGAACGGCTTTATCTATTGAAAACGATCTGTTATCGCTCTCGGCAAAGCCATATTATGGCAACTAGAATTTTCATGTTTTTTGTCGAGAAAATTGATTTGTAGGAGAAAATTCAATTTGGTGCTCACGCTGTAACATCGGTAACTCAGTCAGTAAAAGGTTACTAGAATACCGAAATACTCTGTTACCCCGGTGCTCATGAGCACCCTAATGTCTCTCGAGTTGTTCACACTCTTCAGCCCCTCTCTGTAGTTTTCTAATACATATTATATACTTTCTCGTATTCAGTCTTTTTACGAAATCCCGTACAACTAACTACCACTAGATTGTAGTTAAGTACAAGTTGACTCTGTCATGTAAAGTCGATTGGGACAGTTTGCCTTGTTTTCGTGCAGTTCTCTATTAAGTTCTCATTTCGGAGGCTAGGAATAGTAGTAGTAAGTCTGAAGAAATGGGCTAGTCCATGGTTTGACTTGGATGTCGTGGCTTATTGAAGGCATTTTAACTAGGGCTGAGAGCGGCAGTGGAAAACGATTTGTTTGAGTGACAGAGCCAATTAGAGTAGAAAATTCAATCCCCGCTGTATTCCATTACTGTGAAATTACCCATTGAAGAAAAGATCTTGTTCTGTGAGAGCGATTGCCATTTATTTTAAACCCTCTATTGGTCTCTTTCTCCCTGGATTTTCAGTGCATGGAGAGTAAAGGATAGGAAGTGAAAGTACAGATTGGGATGAATGAGTTTATTTATACGTGTTATATATCCGCTCTACCCTATGTGCGTAAAAGGGAGAGATTTTGAACGCTCTTTTTTCAAGGAAAGTTATAAAATACTGTATTTTTTCAAACTCGAGTGGTTTCGTCTTTCATTCTGGTTGATTTAACATTGATTATTGAGCTAAAATGTGCGGCTCAGACAAGTGAAAGTAGTAGGACAAAACGATAACAACGCAGTAGTTGATTTCGCTGCTTGTGTATTTGCAGTAATCCAATATATAATGGAATCCATGGAATGTAGACTAGTCACGTACGTGCTATTTACTATGCTCAAGCTTAGTTTGTGTTGGCATTATTTCCATGAGTAGGTTCGCTATCAAACTATTGTGCTCATTTGAGAATGTTTTCATAGATAGGCGTCTGGTTAGGAGCAAAATGCTTTCAAATTGCTAACCAGTGCAAAAAATTAGGATTGGGTAGAATGTTTTGTCATATTGAGTTGAATGAATTTCAGTATATTCTGAAAATTATGAATGAACGACAAATATTTAGTATTAGTATTGAGAGAGTAGAGTTGTGAGACAAAGTTATCTTTACTTTTTGGTATCCCTAGCAGAGGTGACCGTAAATTGAAATCATGAGTATTCCCTTCCATGTACTCTATCGATCATTTGGAATCAGTTTTAGGAGCCATTTTGTCAAACTTTACTTTTCTTCCATTAGTTTTGTGCGTTTTATGTTGGCATAATAACTTTTACAATAAGAGAGGAGGAAAGGCGATAAGGATGTTTGGTTGAGTTATTTGATGAAATGATGGAAAGCTCACTCCTCTCTCTTTCTGTTTCTACTACAGTCACAAGTTTTGTACGCTACGAAGAACTCTCTGTCTACACATAAATTATGTATCTATGGGTGCTCAAAGCATTGACAATTACGATGTTATGTAATGAAAAGCAGTAAAGAAGAGAGATGATAATATTGCTACGACTATCTCTATAATTTGCTCAAGTTTATTTGATAACTATGGTAGCTTTGAAGACACTGCTCTCTGGCCATGGTTTTCATTGTGACTGACGGAGTTTGAGGGTTTTTAGGTATCGTTTTGCTGAAGTGAATCTTCATGTGAGCGCAACGGTTCTAAATGTTTTATGACCTGCGATCATTATTATTTTGGGAACACACCAGGATGAAATGGTATATACAGAAGTATAGTTGGAAGCTAGAAGTTCTTGTACTCATGAAGAGGACATATAGATGGCCAAATGACGAGAAAGAGAGAGAGGGAGGATTTTATTGCTTACTACCATCACCACCATGTTGTTGTGAATATAAGGAAATGGAATGACTTTTGGTCATAAAATATATCAGTAGTTGTATATTGTTGCCGGAAACTTTCTCAATATTACTCCATAAGCTGAAGTCACACTGATCATGGCAATATTCTTTGTGCATTTATGTGGCATTGAGGCGTGAAGACTTTATTATTTGTTTCAGTCTTGTCTAATTGGACGTAATTTGAGTAGTCTGTTGAGCTCATTTGGAATTACAATGGGTATGAAGATTTTTGTTGCCCCTGTGCTGCAAACTTGTGAATACACAGTTACTTGACTTGGATAAAATTAAAATTTTCATGAGAAATGGCTTCACGCTACTTCAATTTTTATGGCAACATACTGTAAGTATGTCTCGTGATCCATAGTTAATTTTGTAATACGCAAATTCATAGTCACAGACTTTGAACTGGTCATTCACTCTGCAATTTAGTTTTATTGTTATCCGCCGTGAATATGTCCCGTGCCGTCTTAACGAATCTTACTGTTATTATATGAATATCTTTGACGTTTATTGTGAGGGCAATCCATGTTTGTGTAGTTATTATGCTTTGATTTCCTTCATGGTGTCTGTTAGAGAAGATAATGATATTATAATGAGTATTGCTTTATTATCGGTTCAAGTATGTTAGTATTGGTTAGAAAGATTCTTATCTCCCTTTGAGATAATAGTGAGCAATAATATTGAGGCGTAGGTATAACAGAAGTACTGCATTACTGTATATGATAAAGGATCGAAACATTTCAAGTTGAAGCTAATTTCACGGTGCTCATCCCATTCAATCTGCTCCAATTAGCAAACTATTTTGAGCAAAGCCATGTTCTTATCTCGTCAGATGTGACAGGGTTGCCTTTTCAAGGCTATAGTAAATACATGCGAGGCTATAATGTTTCTGTTGGCCAGTAGTATTAATGTATTGTAACTAACTTGTACCGTTATTGTCGGTTTACATTGTTGTCATTGTTGATGTGATATGTTAAACTGTCCTATGGAAGGAAGTAGGAAGAAGGTAAACAACATATAGAGACAGCGTAATTGCGCACGAATATTTGCGTGCATGTAATGTACACGTTTAGTGGTTTAGTTTGGTCTGCATAGGGGAATGATGTAGTCAGTAATAGAATATATTTATTTCATTTAGTAGTAAATTGTGTGAGTTGAAGAGATTGATTAACTTATTATTTAGTCGAAAATCCCATTAGGCATCATATTATAACTAGACATGCATTTTCACAGTAAATGTATTTTTGCTTTCTTTATAAAATGTGGCTAAAATGCTTTTTAGATTGTCTCCTTATGCGACTCAAGGCAGGGTTAGGAATTTACTGAGTTCATTTTGAGGGAGACCATGAGAAATGAAGTGATGAGAATGGATGAATTAGGTTTCCTTGTTTATGAATGATGTGAACGTGAAACGTGCATGCATAACGATTTTGTAGGTTGTTGGAGACATTTGAAGATGGACGCATTGTTCACTATAGAATAAATAAGTGGTGGTATTTAACAAAGTTGAAGTGAATGTATGGGGCTCAACGTGGGAGAGAAAAAGGAGTATTTTGTAGATGTATATTTACATGAATTATTTATAAATTACTAAGGAAGACACTTAATATGAAAAATAGAGAAAGAAGTAGAAAAACCTTCAAATGCATGCTGATTGTACCTTTGGTCCTGACGGGCCTATTAGCTGCTATTGAAAATTTGTTCTGTTCAAGAGGTCCCAATATTATTATTCCTTAGTGGTTTGATTTCCTAATTTTTTCTCTAGAGGGATTAGAAAAAAATATGGGATTGGGTTTATCTATTTAGTATGCAGTGTATTGCACTCAATTATTTTTTCCTTGTCTTTTATTTTCCGCAGTGTCAGTTGTAGTTTATCTTTATTCCCCTGCAAAGACATTGGGTGATAGGGGTTGCACAAAGTTTGAACTGGAACGTTGATGGGTTGAATACAATTGACATTTGGTTGGATGCTCTGATTCCATTTTAGTTACTCATCCTTGGTTTCAGTTTAGTTAGTTAGGGAGGCTATTTGCTTTTTTGTTGCTACTACTTGAAAAAGTGGAAACCTAAAGCATATAAGGCATGGATCGGGTGTATTGAATGAATTCAATTGAGCTGTTGAGTTGTCTGCTATATAACCCTGTGGAATGAATGGAAACAAAGTTTTGATTATGAAATTGATAGTGGTTAGGCAGTTTACGTAGGGTAGATTTCTCAGATGATATTATTATTTATCAGTTCTGCTTTTCAGGATTATCTATATCACGTATTTAATAGCATGATTTGTATGCGTTTTTAAGTTGCTTTTATTCCCGTAAGAAAGGTGTCTTCGATGTTATCAAAGCCTACAATTTGTTATGCACAGACTTCCTGTTATGGACTTGATTGTTAAGACAAAAGTGCGTTAAAGTTAACTTCCTTCCAGTAGGCTTGATCATACAGGATTTGTGACGCAAAATTATTGTTAAAAATAACTAGACCATGCAACCCTAGATTGCCGGTTGATTAAGATCCCCTCTAAACATCAAAAAAGGGATTACATTAAAAATTCATTCAATAGTTGATATAATAGAAGCTGATTTACACGTCAGTAGGTTTTGTACGTTTTTGTTGAATGTGAATTCACATTGAACTTGTTGTATCGTTTTTTTACTGAATTTTAGAATATAGAATTGAGTAGCAAAAAATTGTGCTTTATGAGCGTGCAATTGTGGAAAATGATTTGATCCCATCAAAACGGTCACGACTTGTTTTGACCAACTTCTTAAGGAATGGTCAAGACCTTGAATTTAGTCGTTTATGATGATTTAAGGTTGTAATTATGAAATTAATGAGGTGTCTTACTTTGAGTAAATGAAGCATCCGTATAAATTGTTATCCTTATTTGAACATATTGAGGGATTGGCTCTGGAAGAATTTCATGACTTATTCATTCTTTTTCTATTTGTTACCGCACATTTACTTGTAAATTTGGTTTTGCTAGTGGGTGGGAGTGAATGCGAGTAGACAAATTAATGGTAGGTGGATTAGAAAGATTATGACGAGAGTGTATAAAAGAAGATTGATACGTATTTTCATCCTTTTTTTTAGATCTTTAGAATTCAGTATCATGTATACTAGTTAGTATCGAATGTGGGATGTTTCGTGCTGTATTAATGAGTCTGTTTGTAAATATATGGCCTTTTTTACAAGGGTTGTGTTGTATTTTTGACCAGAGTAGTGGGTTCCTTATTATGAATTAATTCATTGATAATCAAGCAGGACATTACATGCTGTGTGATTTATAAACTTAAAGTTCTCCATAAAAGATCATTCTTTGTCGTTTACTTTGTGATTTACAACGACTAAAGTTTTAGTTTGGTTGATTGTTTTAAATCATGCTAACTTTCAAAAGAGTTAAAAAGAGTAAAGTATGAATGATTTAGCATAAAAGTGTTTACATCTCATTATGTATTGGTTACGACATAATTACTTGCAAGGACTTGAACGGGGCTTTAATAAAAAATTCCAGGTCTGATTTATTCATTAAGGCTGGTTAGGGCTGGTTCAATAATACAGAGAGAGTTTGTTTCTATTTTATGCTCCTATGTGTTGATCATTTCATATTTACAGCATGGCTCGTGTGTACTATGAATGACACACCGTATTTATAATTTGTGTTGTAAACTAATATCCAATTACAAATTAAAAATGCCACAGTACAACAACTTGTAAACATTTCAATGAAAACTAAAAGCAGCCAAAGTAATGGATTTTTTTTGGATGTTGGAAGTATTTAGTGTATTTTGTAATAGTTTTTTTTTGTAGCGTTTGCTTTATTTGCTATAAGAAGAAATCGTCTTTTTTAGGAGGTAAATCCCGAGACTTTGTTGACACTAGGCGAACACGGTTTATCCTATTTACTTGCTTAAAGTTGTGCTCTGTTGTAGTCTAGCGAAGTTAAGAGGAACAGCAATCTTGTTCTTTATGCTGCTAATGGGTGTGCTTATACTGTTGTCAGTAGGTTGACAAGAGTTTCTTCAACACGAGAGTGTCATATAAGACCTGAAAAGTCTTTCCAATCACCACATAGCCTTATGTTATATGTAACAACAACAGCACTTCACTCCCATGAGCTGCAAAAAAAAAAAAGGGAGCAACATTTGTTTCATGTATAGTATTGGACTTTTCTTGTGAGCACTCCTAGAGCTGAAGTCCAACTCCATCATTATTAGTATTAAGAAGTATTAGGAAAAAGCTTTAGTTTTGAGACTTTACGAACTAATACTCCAATATTACTGTGGCCCCTATTACTTATTTGGATTGTAGAAGCAGAGTTTTTTTTTCTAGCTCAATGTATTAGTTTGTAAGTATTGGTAAAATCGGCTGACTCTCCCAGTAGTGTTGACATGAAACAAAAAGTCAAAGACAGACTTTTGTGGTACTTTTGTCTCTTTAGTTTTACTAGATTGTTTTTTATATTGTTGTTGCAGTTCTCAGGCGGACTAGCCAGTCTTTAGTTTTAGGATACATGTTGTATTAATGTGCTGTGATACTATTGAAGGAAATTCGAATAACTATTTTTCGGATATCTTTTGCATTCTCCACCAAATTAAGGTGGTTCAATTTGTTGACTGTTAAGAATTTGAGATTTTTCACTGAAACTTTGTTTATTACGAAGCCGAAGGCTGAGTCAGGTAATTACCATCGGGAGCGCCCTATGCTGCACATGTTAAATGGAAAATCACCTGAAAACGCAAAATGAAATTTGTGTTAGTAAACTCTGTTTGGAACGGGGTAAAAGTTGTGTGCGCAGTTTTCAGACAGGTTTTAGAATAACCCCAACCGTGACCAAAATGGTTTAATT
>Ga0210040_10001086_pt1 | contig 42380 bp, 39 predicted proteins | sample CryGeyCG12114_NA_FD_185462 | JGI IMG/M metagenome (GOLD analysis project Ga0210040, IMG submission 185462) | Groundwater microbial communities from aquifer - Crystal Geyser CG19_WC_8/21/14_NA (SPAdes) (version 2) | ecosystem: Environmental > Aquatic > Deep subsurface > Groundwater | place: USA...
GCCCTGGCTGGCCGCCAGCATCGTGTCCAGCGCGTCGTTGAGGGTCGAGCGCAGACCCACGGTGGGCAGCCGCTCGTCGACGGTGGCGGGAACCGTCGCCGTGCGGGCGAGCTCGGCCAGCGTCGGCCAGCTGATCGCCCGGCCCCGCTCGTCCACAACGACGACGTAGTCGTCGCCGGCCGCCCGGGCCGCCGCCACGGCGGCCGCGGAGTCCGAGCCGACGGGCGCCGTCGTCGGCTGCTCGAGCTGGACGTCGCCGACCCGGGTGAGCGTGAGCTGCTTGAGGGTGGCGCCGGCGCCGACGAAGTCGGCCACGTACTCCTCCGCCGGCTCGGCCAGGATCCGCTCGGGGGTGTCGTACTGGACCACCCGCGCGCCCACGTCGAAGACGACGATCCGGTCGCCCAGCTTCACCGCTTCGTCGAAGTCGTGGGTGACGAAGACGATCGTCTTGCCCAGCTCCTCCTGGATGCGGATCAGCTCGTCCTGCAGGCGCTGCCGGGTGATCGGGTCGACGGCGCCGAAGGGCTCGTCCATGAGCAGCACGGGCGGGTCGGCCGCCAGCGCGCGGGCCACGCCCACGCGCTGCTGCTGACCGCCGGAGAGCTCACGGGGGTACCGGTCGCGGTAGCGCTCGGGGTCCAGCCCCACCAGCTCGAGCAGCTCGTCGACCCGCGTGGAGATGCGGCCGTCGTCCCACTTGAGCATCTTCGGGACCAGGCCGATGTTGGTGGCCACCGTCATGTGCGGGAACAGCCCGCCGGCCTGGATGACGTAGCCGATCCGCCGGCGCAGCTGGTCGGGCTGCTGGTCGGTGACGTCCTCGTCGCCGAGGTGGATGCGCCCGTCGCTCGGCTCGATGAGCCGGTTGATCATCTTCAGCAGCGTGGTCTTCCCGCAGCCCGACGGGCCGACGAACATCACGGTCTCGCCGGCGGCGATCTCCAGCGTCACGTCGTCGACGGCCGGGGCGTCCTGGCCGGGGTAGCGCTTGGTCACGCCCTCCAGCCGGATGGGCACGCCGCTGATCTGCCGTTCGCCGCGGCCGCCCAGCCCACTGGCGGAGGCACCGGTCGGAGAGGCGGCGGAGGACGGAGCGGGCAGGGTGTCAGACACGGATCCCCCTGGGGGTGGTCAGCCGGCCGACCAGCACCAGCAGCAGGTCGAGGACGAGGGCCAGCAGGACGACGGCGATCGTCCCGGTGAGCGCGGAGTTGATGGCGTTGGCACCGCCGAGGCGGGACAGGCCGGTGAAGATGAAGCCGCCGAGGCCGGGCCCGAGCACGTACGCGGCGATGGCGGCGATGCCCATCACCATCTGGGTGGACACCCGGATCCCGGCGAGGATGACCGGCCAGGCCAGCGGCAGCTCCACGCGGAGCAGGGTGCGCGTCCGGCTCATCCCGATCCCGCGGGCGGACTCCACCAGCGACCGGTCCACGCCGGCCAGGCCCACGACGGCGTTGCGGAGCACCGGGAGCGCGGCGTAGAAGGTGATCGCGATGACCGCGGGCGTGATGCCGAACCCGAACGGCGCCAGCAGGATGCCCAGCAGCGCGAACGACGGGATGGTCAGGCCCACCGCGGAGAACCCGTTGGCGGCCGCGGTCGCCGCCGGGCTGCGGTAGACGAGGACGGCCAGGCCGACGGCCAGCAGCGAGCCCAGGACGACGCACTGGAGCACCAGGCTGACGTGCTGGAAGGACTGGAAGGCGATGAGGCCACGGCGCTCGACCACGTAGTCCCACATGGGTCTGCACCTCTCCGGGCCCCGGCGGGGCCGTGCACTCGTCGTCGTGACCGCCCGTGTGGGCCACCGTTCCGCGGCGGCCGGTGGACTGCTCCCCCCGGAGCAGCCCGCGAATCGCGGTTCCCGACGGTTGCACGGCCTGACCGGTGTAGCGACTCGAAGATCATTACGGTTCGGTGACGACGCCCGGTCGGGTGAACGGGCGGCCGCCCGCGCGCTCGACCCCGACGCGACGTCAGGGTGTTGCCTTCACCTCGTCACAGGAGGGAGGACGCGCCCCGCCGGAGATGCACGCCGGGTTGGGCCGGATGCACGGAGCGGACGAGCGGTTCACCGCGTGCTACGAGCGGCTCGCGCCCGGCCTGGCGCAGTACGTGAGCGCCGCCGTCCAGGCCAACGCCGCCCGCTCCGCCTGACGAAGGACCCCGTCCTCCTCACCCCTCGCTCCGCTCGGCGCGAGCCTCGGGACGGGGCCACCATTCGTCACCGTGAGTTCAACCACCTGCACGAGCAGTGAGGGGCCGCAGGCCTCATCCTGGGAGGAGATGAACCGCATCCTGGCGCTGCTGCGCGAACCCGGGGTCCAGCGCGGCGTCCGAGCGGCGGTCGCGGCCGGCCTGGCATGGCAGGTGGCGGTGCTGCTGCCGCCGATGCTGTCCGACTACGCGTACTACGCGCCGCTGGGCGCGGTCATCGCGGTGCTGCCGACCATCGCCGACTCCGCCAGCGCGGCCTGGCGCAGCGTGCTCGCGATCCTCACCGGCTTCGCGCTGTCCGTGCTGGTCTACGAGCTCACGTCGGCGGTGCCCAACGCGCTCACCGTCGCTGCGATCGTCGCGCTCGCCGTGCTCGTGGAGCAGCTGAAGCTGTGGCGGGAGCAGGCCAGCTGGGTCAGCTTCGCCGCCGTCCTGATGCTCACCGTCGGGCTGGACGACCCCGACACCTACGTGCTGCGCTACGCCGGGCTCACCATGCTCGGCGCGGCGATCGGCGTGCTGGTCACCACGGTCCTCTTCCCGCCGCTGCAGCTCACCCGCGCCGTCGAGCAGATCACGCAGACCCGCGGGCTGCTCGCCCAGCACCTGGTCGAGCTGGCCGCCACGCTGCGGGACGGCCGGGTGCCCGACCCGGACGAGTGGACCGACCGCAACCGCCGCCTCGACCGCGCGCTGGACCGCATGCGGCTGGCCTCGACCCGGGTCGAGCGCGCCCGCCGGGCCAATCCGCGCGCCCGCCGCTGGCAGGGCCGTGCCTCGGAGATCCGCGAGGAGGCCCGTGCCGTCGACCGCGTCGCCGTCCTGGTCGACGACCTCGTCTCGCTGATCGTGGAGTTCCACCCGCACCGCCGCGGCATCGACCAGGTCGACGCGGGCACCGGCTGGGTGCTCGCCGACACCCTCGACAGCCTCGCCGGCGTCGTCTGCACGCCGTACCACACCACCGACGGCTCCACCCCCGACGAACGGGACGAGCAGATCGCCCGCGCCGTCAGCGCGCTGCGGCGGCTGGTCAGCCTGCTGCGCGAGTCCACCGCCGAGGACGACGAGGGCTTCTTCGCCCTCGGCGCGGTGGCGGTCGGCGTCCGGCGCAGCCTCGCCGCGCTGCAGGCCGAGGAGCCCCGCGTCGCCGTCCCCGCCTGAGCGGGCTCAGACCCGGATGAGCAGTTCGCCGTGCATCATCCCCAGCCAGCCGTCCTCGGCGTCCCGCCAGGCGCGCCACGCGCCGGCGAGCTCGTCGAGCCGGTCCGGCGTCGCCAGCCCGTAGGCCACCGCCTGCTCCGCGAAGGACGACGAGGTCGCCCGGCCGGCCCACGAGTCGCCCCACCACGTCCGCTCCTCCGGTGCGGCGTAGCACCAGGCCGACGCCGTCGCGGTGAGGTCCCGCAGCCCCGCGGCGTGCGCCCACGCCCGCAGCCGGCGGCCGGCGTCGGGCTCGGCGCCGTTGGCCCGCGCCACGGCGGCGTAGAGCTCCAGCCAGCGGTCCAGCCCCGGGTCCGCCGGGAACCAGGTGAACGTCGCGTAGTCGACGTCCCGGACGGCGACGACTCCCCCGGGCCGGCACACCCGCGCCATCTCGCGCAGGGCGGCGACCGGATCGGTGAGATGCTGGAGCACCTGGTGGGCGTGCACGACGTCGAAGGAGGCGTCGGGCAGGTCGAGGGCGTAGACGTCGCCCACGTCGAAGGTCACCTCGACCCGGGCCTGCTCGGCGGCGGCGCGGGCCTCCGCCAGCGGATCGGCCGACGCGTCGAGCCCGAGCACCCGCCCGGGTGCCACCCGCGCGGCCAGGCCGGCGGTGAGCGTGCCGGGCCCGCAGCCCACGTCCAGCAGGTCCAGGCCGGGGCGGAGCAGGGGCAGCAGGTAGGCCGCGGAGTTCTCGGCGGTGCGCCAGCGGTGCGACTGCAGGACGGGCTCGGCGTGCCCGTGCGTGTACGTGTCCACGGCGGTAGTCCTACTCCGCCATCCCACTCAGCGAAACAGGCTTCCCGGCCAGTGAGACGGGTCGCTCAGCCCTCCTCGGCGAGCACCCGCTCGGCCACGGGCACCGCGCGGGCGCGGTCGGCGGGCACCAGGCCGAACCGGGTGCGCCGGTCCAGCAGGTCCGCCACGGTCCGCGCACCCTCGGAGCGGACGGCGAACCGCAGCTCGCCGACCGTCTCCGGCCGTCCCGCCACCACCAGCTCGGGCCCGAGCGCCTCGACCTCCGGCGCCTCGGTGCCGTACCGGGCGACCAGCCGGGCCGGCGCGGCGAGCGCGTCCAGCGCCGGCCTCGGCGCCGCCCCCACCAGGGGCAGCCGCGGGGTCGTCGAGCGCGCGGTCCCGCCCAGCCGGGCGACGACGGCGTCGACGGTCTCCTCGGCCATGGCGCGGTAGGTGGTGAGCTTCCCGCCGACGACGGTGAGGACCGGTCCGTCCCACGTCAGCAGGTGCTTGCGGGAGAGGTCCGCCGTCGCGTCCCCGGGCCCGGTGCCGGCCGACTCGGGCAGCACCAGCGGCCGGTAGCCGGCGTAGGCGCCGACCAGGTCGTCGCGGGTGAGCGGCTCGGCGAGCACCTGGTTCACCGTGTCCAGCAGCTGCTGGACCTCGCCGTCCGAGGGCTGCGGGTCCTCGTCGGGGACGGGGCCCTCGATCGGCTCGTCGGTGATGCCCAGGTAGACCAGCCCGTCGGCCTGCGGCAGCGCGAAGACGTACCGCGACCGCGAGCCGGGCAGCGGCACGGTGAGCGCCGCGGACGGCGAGCCGAGCCGGTCGGCCCGCAGCACGAGGTGCGAGCCCCGCGAGGGCACCAGCCGGATGCCCGGCGCCAGCCGCTGCGCCCACACCCCGGCCGCGTTCACCACCGTCCGCGCGCGCAGGGTCAGGGCCTCGCCGTCGACGTCGGCGTGCACCTCGGCGGAGCCGAGCGACGGCGTCGTGGCGCCGTCGACGGCGGTCACCGTGGCTCCGGTCAGCACGCGGGCCCCGTACGCCGACGCCGTGCGGACCAGCGCGACGACCAGCCGGGCGTCGTCGCTGAGCTGCCCGTCCCAGAAGACGACGCCACCGCGGCCCGGCCGCACCGCCGGCACCAGCCGGCCGACGGCCTCCGCCCGCACCCGCCGCGTGCGGGGCAGCGATCCGCGCCCGCCGGCGACGGAGAACCGGACGAGGTCACCCAGGTGCCCGCCGACCCCGCCGAGCGCGCTCACGTCGCGACCCGCGGCGTCGGGGATGAGGAACGGCAGCTGACGGACCAGGTGCGGAGCGGTCGTGCCCATGAGGACGGCGCGCTCGCGGGCGCTCTCCCGCGCCAGCCCGATCTCGCCGTGCGCGAGGTAGCGCAGCCCGCCGTGCACCAGCTTCGAGGACCAGCGGCTGGTGCCCGCCGCGAGGTCGGTGCGCTCCAGCAGCACCACCGACAGCCCCCGGGCGGCCGCGTCCAGGGCGACCCCCGCGCCGGTCACCCCACCGCCGACCACGACGACGTCGACCAGGGATCCGGCGGCCGACTCGAGGTCCCGTCTCCGCTGCGCAGGCGACAGCGAGCCGATCGGTGACACATCCCGCAGGGGCACCGGCAGACTGTAGCCGTGCCCGAGCAGCCGGAACTGACGATCCAGGGATGGGGACCCCGCCCCACCGGGAACTCCACCGATCCCGCGGGCGACCGCGCATCCGATCTGGAGGCGGCGCTGCCCAAGGCGGCCCGCCGCCATCTGGCCCGGGAACTGGGCTGGACACCGCGGCACACCCCGCCGGTGCCCGTGCCCGAGATCCGGCTCGCGCCCTCGCGCCTGCCCGAGGCCACCCGCCTGGCGCTGGTCGAGCTGCTGGGCGAGGACAACGTACGCACCGACCGGGAGTCGCGGCTGCTGCGCGCCGGCGGCAAGAGCTACCTCGACCTGCTGCGCCGCCGCTCGGGCGACGCCTCCGACGCGCCGTGCGCCGTCGTCCTGCCCGGGACGACGGAGGAGACCGCGGCGCTGCTGGCCCTGTGCAGCGAGCACGACGTCGTCGTCGTCCCCTTCGGGGGCGGGACGAGCGTGGTCGGCGGGCTGACCGGTGTCGATCCCGACGACCGGCCCGCGGTCGCCCTCGACCTGCGCCGGATGGCCTCGGTGCAGGAGCTCGACATCCCCTCGTCGCTGGTGACCGTGGGGCCGGGCATGCGCGGGCCGGCACTGGAGGAGGCGCTGGGCCGGGAGGGCCTGACCTTCGGGCACCTCCCGCAGAGCTGGGAGTTCGCGACCGTGGGCGGATACGCCGCCACGCGCAGCTCCGGCCAGGCCTCCACGGGGGTCGGGCGGTTCGACGAGCTGGTCACCGGGCTCACCCTGGCGACGCCGTCGGGCGTGCTCGAGCTGGGCCATCCGCCGGCGTCGGCGGCCGGGCCCGACCTGCTGGGCCTCGCGCTGGGTTCGGAGGGGACGCTCGGCGTGATCACCGAGGTCACCCTGCGCGTGCGGCCCAAGCCGACGACGACGTCGTACGAGGGCTGGTCGTTCCGCACCTGGGCCGAGGGGCTGGCCGCGCTGCAGCGCCTCGCCCGGCACGACCTGCTGCCCGACGTCGTCCGCCTCTCCGACGTCGACGAGACGCGGGCCAACCTGCTCATGTCCGGCAGCGCGGGTGCCCGGGTCCTGCGCGGCACGCTGCGTGCCCGCGGGCGCGGGGGGGGCTGCCTGCTCGTCGTGGGCTGGGAGGGCCTGCCCGATCTGGTGCGGGCGCGCATCCGGGCGGGGTCCGCGCTGCTCCGGGAGGGCAAGGGCGTCCGGCTGGGCCGCACCGTCGGGGAGTCGTGGCGCAAGCACCGGTTCGGCGCGCCCTACACGCGCGACACCCTGCTGGACGCCGGGCTCATGGTCGAGACCCTGGAGACGGCGGCGACCTGGGCCGCGCTGCCGAGGGTCTACGACGCGGTCCGCCGGGCGCTGCGCGAGTCGCTGACCGGCTCCGGACGTCGTCCGCTGGTCATGACGCACCTCTCGCACGGCTACCCCACCGGCGCCTCGCTGTACTTCACGGTGCTCGCCGACCGCGACGAGGAGCTGCCCATCCAGCAGTGGCTGGGCGCGAAGCGGGCGGCGACCGACGCGCTGCTGGCCGCCGGCGGCACGCTCACCCACCACCACGCCGTCGGCGCCGACCACCGCCCGTGGCTCGATCGCGAGGTCGGCGCGCTGGGCGTCGAGGTGCTGCGGGCGGTCAAGTCACGGCTGGACCCCAAGGGCATCTGCAACCCGGGCGTCCTGCTGCCCGACTGAGCCGGACGGGGGACGCCGGGCGCGGGTGATGCCGGATCCGGCCGCGGTGGTGGGATCATGATCCGGATGCGTCCCTTCCCCACCGCCGCGGTGCCGCCGACCCCCGGTGCGCCGGCTGCCCGACCACCCGGCCCGGCTCGGCCGTGACCCCGGACGAGCCCGGCCGACTGCCGCCCCACCTGGATCCCCGCCGCGCGCCGGCCCCGAGGGAGCCCCGGCAGCGGACCGGGGGGCGGGTGCGGCCCGCGGTGGCGGCGCGAGCGGTGGCGGCGGTGCTCAGCGGGCTCCTGCTCCTGGGCAGCGGGTGGGGGTGGCACCTGGTCCGGGTCGCCGAGGCCAGCGTGCAGCGCACCGACGCCATCCCCTCCTCGGGCAACGAGGACGCCAGCGGCACCGGCGAGGCCCTGAACCTGCTGCTGGTCGGGATGGACGTCCGCACCGGGCTCACCCCCGAGCAGAAGGCGGAGTTCAGCACCGGCGACGCCGACGGCGTGCTGAACACCGACTCGATGATGCTGGTGCACGTCCCGGCCGACGGCTCCGCGGCGTCGTTCGTGTCCCTGCCGCGCGACACCTACGTCGACATCCCCGGGTTCGGCGAGGGCCGGCTCAACTCCGCCTACGCCCGCGGCTTCGCCGACGCCGAGGGCAGCGACGCGGAGAAGCGGGCCGCCGGGGCGCAGCGGCTGGTCCAGACCGTCAGCGGGTTCACCGGCCTGGAGATCGACCACTTCGCCGAGGTCGACCTGCTCGGCTTCATCAACCTGAGCACGATCGTCGGCGGGGTCGAGGTCAACCTCTGCCAGGCGACCAGCGATCCGCTCTCCGGCGCCGACTTCCCCGCCGGCGTGCAGACGATCAGCGGCGCGGACGCCCTGAAGTTCGTCCGCCAGCGGCACGAGCTGCCGCGGGGCGACCTCGACCGGGTGGTGCGCCAGCAGGTCTACATCGCCGGGATGCTGCGCAACATGCTTTCCTCCGACCTGCTGCTGGACCTCGGCAAGCAGCGCGAGATCGTCGAGCAGGTCGGCAGCAGCGTGACGCTGGACCGGGGGCTCGACGTGTTCGACCTGGCCGCGCAGCTGCAGGGCGTCCAACCCGGCGACATCACCTTCCAGACCATCCCCGGCCTCACGCAGGCCCGCATCGACGGCGCGGACGTGCTGGAGCCGCCGGCCGCCGACGAGGTGCGGAGCTTCTTCGCCGGACTCGCCGCGGAGCCGGCCGACGAGCCCGCCGCGCCCGCGACCGAGGAGAGCTCCGTCGACCCCGGCTCGGTCACCGTGCAGGTCTTCAACGGCTCCGGCGTCTCGGGCGCTGCGTCGGACACCGCGGCCGCGCTGACCGACGCCGGGTTCGGGGCCGGCGCCGAGGGCAATGCCGAGGCCACCGCCACCACGACCGTCAGCCACCGCAGCGGGGACGAGGCCGCGGCCGCGCTGGTCGCCGCCCAGGTGCCCGGCGCCGCGGTGACCGTCGACGACGAGCTGCCGGAGGGCACCGTCGCGCTGGTGATCGGCGCCGACTTCACCGGCATCGGGCAGGCCGTCTCGGCACCGGCGGCCGGCGGGGACGAGGCCCCTCCGGCGCGCACGGCCGACGACGCGAGCTGCATCAACTGAGCGTCCGCAGCCCCGCGGGCCCCTGACCGCACCGGTGAACCCGGGCGACCCACCACGGGGGCCGGGTGGGTCGCCCGGGTTCAGTGGTCGGCCGCGCTCAGGTCGCGATGCCGCCGTCCACCGGGATGATCGTGCCGGTCAGGTAGGAACCGGCCCGCGAGCTCAGGAAGACCGCGATCCCGGCCATGTCATCCGGGCGGCCGATCCGCCCGAGGGGGACCCGCTTGGTCATCTCGTCGCCGGCGGCGGCGAGCGTGGCGGCCATCATCTTGGACTCGAAAGGCCCGGGGGCCACCGCGTTCACCGTGATCCGGCGCGGCGCGAGCTCCTTGGACAGGTTGCGGGTGAGCTGGTGCACCGCGGCCTTGGACGTCGAGTACGAGTACGTGCGTGCCGCGGAGGGCTGCAGGCCGGCGATGCTGCCGATGTTGATCACCCGGGCCGGGTCCTCGTGCGAGGCCGCCTTCTCCAGCAGCGACAGGAAGGCGCGGGTGACGAAGAACGGCGCTTTCAGGTTGAGGTCGAGGACCTTGTCCCAGGCCGACTCGGGGAACTTCTCCAGGTCCTCGCCCCACGTGGCGCCGGCGTTGTTGACCAGGATGTGCACCTGCTCCTCGCGCTTGCCCACCTCCTCGGCCAGCCGGATGCACTCGGCCTCCTTGGAGACGTCGGCCGGGATGGAGACCACGGTGCCGAACTCCGACAGCTCGGCGACGGCGGCGTCCCCGGCGTCGGCCTTGCGGGAGCTGATGTAGACGCGGGCGCCGGCCTGGAGCAGGCCCCGGGCGATCATCATGCCGATGCCCCGGGTCCCCCCGGTCACCACGGCCACCTTGCCGGTCAGGTCGAACAGGTCCACGCCGCACCTCCGTCGTCGGGCTCCCGGCTGCGCTGCCGGCCCGTACCGCACCCTAGCCAGCCGCGGCGCGGCCCTCCCGCGAGCGGGCGACCGGCCCCCTTGTGCCAGCCTCGGCGCATGACCCCCGCCATGGGCGCGACCAGCGAGGTCGGCGCGCTGCAGACGGTGCTGCTGCACCGGCCCGGCAACGAGCTGCGGCGGCTGACCCCGCGCAACAACGACCAGCTGCTCTTCGACGGCGTCCCGTGGGTGGACCGCGCGCAGGAGGAGCACGACGCCTTCGCCGAGGCGCTCACCGGCCGCGGCGTGGAGGTGCTGTACCTCGACCGGCTGCTCGCCGAGATCCTCTCCTTCCCCTCGGCGCGCGCGGAGCTGATCGGCGCGGCGGTCGACGACCCCCGCCTCGGTGCCAGCCTCCAGCGCGCCGCCACCCGCCACCTGGCCTGGCTCGGGCCCGAGGAGCTGGCGGCCACGCTCATCGGTGGGCTGGCGCACGACGAGCTGCGCGGCGGGCGGGGCCTGGCCTACGAGGTGATGGACCGGTCGGACTTCGTCGTCCCGCCGCTGCCCAACCTGCTGTTCACCCGCGACTCCTCGGTCTGGATCGGCGACGAGGTGGCGGTCACCTCGCTGGCCATGCCGGCCCGGCACCGCGAGAGCACCATCACCGCGGCCGTCTACACCCACCACCCGCGCTTCGCCGGCGTGGAGCAGCTCTACGGCGCCGGCCTGGAGCACCTGGAGGGTGGCGACGTCCTGCTGCTGGAACCGGGCGTGCTGGCCGTCGGCGTCGGCGAGCGGACGACGCCCGGCGGGGCCGAGCGGCTCGCGCGGAGGCTGTTCGCCCGCGGCCTGGCGCACACGGTGCTCGTCGTCCCCATCGCGCAGCAGCGCGCCACCATGCACCTGGACACCATCGCCACGATGGTCGACGCCGACGCCCTGGTCATGTACCCGGCGGTGGCCGACTCGCTGCAGGCGTGGACGGTGACCGCCCCCGACGGCGTGGCCGACGACGCCGACCCGGTGGAGCTGTCGGTCACCGGGCCGCGCCCCTTCGTCGAGGCGGCCGCCGCAGCCATGGGCATCGACAAGCTGCGGGTGATCGACACCGGCCTGGACCCGGTCACCGCCGAGCGCGAGCAGTGGGACGACGGCAACAACACCCTCGCCCTGGCCCCGCGGCTGACCGTCGCCTACGAGCGCAACACCGTCACCAACGCCGCGTTGGAGGCCGCCGGCATCGAGGTGGTCCGGATCGCGGGCTCGGAGCTGGGCAGCGGCCGGGGCGGGCCCCGGTGCATGTCCTGCCCCGTCGCCCGCACCGCCCTCTGAAAGGACCCCGCTGCCCCCCACCGCTCGCCAGCTCGCGATGGGCCCCTGCAGCGGGGCCGATCAGCGGATGGTGATCTGCCGGGAGAGCAGACCGGCGCGGGCGCGGCGCTCGTCGGCGTCCAGCGGCTCGGTGACGGTCAGCGCCTGCTCGAGGCGGGCCTGCCACTGGGTGGCCGGCTCGGCCCAGTCCTCGGCGGCGCTGTCGGCGGGGAGGTCCCACACCGGCACGACGAGGCCGTGCGCCCGGAACGCCCCGGCGTAGCGGGTGCCCTCGCCCAGCAGGATGGACTCGCCCGCGGCGCGCAGCCGGGCCAGCGCGTCGAGCAGCTTCTCCTCGGGCTCCGGCCGCACCCAGCGCAGGTGGGCCCGCTCGTCGCCCGGCCGCACCCAGTACGCCGCCTCGAGCCCGGCCAGTCGGACGGTCGGCAGGATCGCCTCGTTGGCGTGCTCGAGGCCCGCCTTCGCCGCCGCGTTGGGCTCGGTGCCCTCCAGCCAGAAGCCGAAGTCGTCGTGCACGGTCACCTCGAGGGGCGCCGTGGTGTCCAGCACCTCCTGCAGCCGGGGGCCGGCAGAGCCCGCGCCCCCGATCGGGCCCGGGTCGACGGGCGCGCCGGACGGCGCCTCGAGCGCGGCAGCCAGCGCGGTGCCGAGGTCGCGGCTGACGTCGTCCGAGGAGTTCTGCAGCTGGACGCCGAGCATGATCTCGCCGTTGGCCCGCACCAGGGCCGGGGAGCCGCCGGGCAGCACGCTGGCGAGGGTGACCTCGCGGCCCTCCGTCGTCCGCAGCGTCGCGGTGGCCGCCGGCACGAGTTCGCGCAGGGCGACCCAGTCGGCCTCGCCGGGCAGCCCCTCGAAGGAGCGGATCACCGGGGGCGCGTAGCCCGAGCCGTGGCAGTGCTTGTAGCGACGGCCGGAGCCGCAGGGGCACGGCGCCTTGGGGTTGATGCCCTCCGACGCGGCGGCGGGGGCGGAGGAGCGCTTGCGGGAAGCCATGCGGGCCAGCGTATGCGGGCGCTGCCTACGCTCGTCGCCGTGACCCTGGCCGCCCCCGTACCGCTCGACCTCACCGACCCGGCCGTCGTCGCGGACCCGTACCCGTCCTTCGCCCGGGCGCGCACGCAGGCGCCGGTGCAGTGGCACGAGGGCATGGGCCTGTGGCTGGCCTTCGGCCACGCCGAGGCCAACGCGGTGCTGCGCGAGCGGCGGCTGGGCCGGATCTGGCGCGACAGGGCGCCCGCCGAGCGGTTCGAGAGCTTCAACCTGATCCACCGCAACGCCATCCTCGAGATGGAGCCGCCGGAGCACACCCGGCTGCGGCGGCTGATCAGCGCGGCGTTCGCCCGCGGGCACGTCGAGCGGCTGCGCCCGTGGGTCGAGGAGCTGGCGCGGACGCTGGTCGACGAGCTGGTCGAGCGCTCCGGCGGCTCGGAGCCGGTCGACCTGCTGTCGGGCATGGCCGAGCAGCTGCCGGTCGCCGTCATCGCCGAGCTGCTGGGCGTCCCCGAGGCCGACCGCCCGCTGCTGCGCCCGTGGTCCAACGCGATCGTGAAGATGTACGAGTACGGGCGGACGGCGGAGACCGAGGCGTCCGCCGAGCGCGCCGCCGAGGAGTTCGTGGCCTACCTGCGCGAGCTGGCCGCCCGGCGCCGCACCGATCCGGGCGAGGACCTGGTCAGCCACCTGGTGAGCCTGCGTGACGCCGACGGCGACAAGCTGACCGAGGACGAGCTGGTCACCACCTGCATCCTGCTACTCAACGCCGGCCACGAGGCGACGGTGAACGTGAGCGGCAACGGCACGCTCGCCCTGCTGCAGCACCCCGGGCAGCTGCGGCGGCTGCGCGAGGACCGCGCGCTCCTGCCGACGGCGATCGAGGAGTTCATGCGCTACGACTCCCCGCTGCAGCTGTTCGAGCGCACCGCCACCGACGACGTCGAGATCGGCGGGATCACCGTCGCGCGCGGGCAGAAGATCGCCGCGCTGCTGGGTGCCGCCAACCGCGACCCCGCCGTCTTCACCGAGCCGGACACCTTCGACGTCGGCCGGGCGGAGAACCCGCACATCACCTTCGGCGCGGGCATCCACTTCTGCATCGGGGCGCCGCTGGCCCGCGTCGAGCTGCAGGCCACGTTCCGCGCGCTGCTGGACCGGACGACGACGTTCGAACTCGGCGGGGAGCCGGTGCGCCGTCCCGAGTTCGTGATTCGCGGCCTGCAGACCCTCCCCGTCGTCCTCGCCTGAGCTCGAGCCTCAAGGAGCGCTCCGGAGGAGCCGTAGTAGCTGCCATGCTCACTCAGACGGCGTTTCGCCGAGCAGCGAAGGCAGTTCTGCTGGTCAGCGCAGCCTTCATCGTGGTGCTTGTCGCAACCGTCGTAGCGGCAGCCCTGGCGCCATTCATCCCGGACAGCTGGAACTGGAAGGCACCCAAGACGTTCTCGGTCCTGGGCAGCCTCGCGCTCGCTGCTGGCGCGTTCCTCCAGGCCTGGCGAGACAGCGCCGACGCACCCGCAGATGACGACACCCTGAACCTGTACTCGTGGGCCATCGTGTGCACCGGTGCGCTCGCCGTACTGGTAGGGGCCGTCCTCGCCTAGGTCGCGCAGCCAGCACCGGGCCGAGGACCCGTGGCCTCGGCTAGATCGTGAGCGCGGTCACTGGCAGGATTCCGCGCATGCGCGGCCTGATGCAGGACAGCCCCCTCACCATCGACACGATCTTCCGGCACGCCGAGCAGCACTACGGCGACGTCTCGATCGTCACCAACGGACCGAAGGGCGTCACCCGGTCGACCTACGGCGAGTGGGCCGACCGCACCCGCCGGCTCGGCGGCGTGCTGGACACCCTCGGCATCAGCGCGGACGGCCGCGTCGGCACCTTCGGCTGGAACAGCCAGCGGCACCTGGAGCTCTACTTCGCCGTCCCGTGCACCGGCCGCGTGCTGCACACGCTCAACATCCGGCTGTTCCCCGAGCAGCTCACCTACATCGCCAACCACGCCGAGGACGAGGTCGTCTTCGTCGACCGCTCGGTGTTCCCCCTCTTCTGGCCGCTGGTCGACACCATGACGACGGTCCGCCACGTGGTGGTCATGGAGGACGGCGGCGACGCCGAGCTGCCCGACGACCCGCGGATCAGCGACTACGAGACCCTGCTGGCCGCGGCGTCGCCGGTCGAGTTCGACGTCCGGGACGAGTCCCTGGCCGCCTCCATGTGCTACACGAGCGGCACCACCGGCAACCCCAAGGGCGTCGTCTACTCGCACCGCTCGACGGTGCTGCACACCATGGCCGCGCTGTCGCCGAACGCCTTCGGGCTCAGCGTCCGCGACGTCGCGATGCCGGTCGTGCCGATGTTCCACGCCAACGCCTGGGGCATCGCGCAGGCGGCCCCGGCCGCAGGGTCCGCGCTGGTCTTCCCCGGACCGATGATGCAGCCGGAGAACCTGGCGACGCTGATCGTGGACGAGGGCGTCACCTTCACCGCCGGCGTCCCCACCATCTGGCAGGGCGTGCTGCCGCACCTGGCCGGCACGCAGCACGTGCTGCGCGAGATCGGCTGCGGCGGGTCCGCCGTCCCCAAGGCGCTGAGCGAGGCCTACCGCGAGCAGGTCGGGCTGCCGATCCTGCAGGCCTGGGGCATGACCGAGACCTCGCCGGTCGCCTCCTCCGGCGTGCTGCCCCGGCGCCTCGAGGACGCCGACGACGACGCCAAGGCCACCGAGCGCTCGCGCGCCGGCGTCCCGCTGTTCGGCGTGGAGGCCCGCATCGTCGACGCCGACACGCTCGAGCCGCAGGTCTGGGACGACACCGCCACCGGCGAGCTGCAGGTCCGCGGGCCGTGGTGCGCGAAGGAGTACTACAACCCCGACGCCGGCACGCAGCTGTCCACCGACGACGGCTGGATGAAGACCGGCGACGTCGCCGCCATGGACTCCTACGGCTCGATCCGCATCGCCGACCGCACCAAGGACCTCATCAAGTCCGGCGGCGAGTGGATCAGCTCGGTCGACCTGGAGAACGCGATCATGAGCCACCCGAAGGTGGCCGAGGCCGCGGTCGTCGGGGTGAAGCACTCGAAGTGGGACGAGCGCCCGCTGGCCTGCGTCGTGCTCAAGCAGGGCGAGGAGGCGACGCAGGAGGAGATCCTCGCCCACCTCGAGCCGCTGGTGGCCAAGTGGTGGCTGCCCGACGCCGTCGAGTTCATCGACGAGGTGCCCAAGACCAGCGTCGGCAAGTTCTCCAAGAAGGACCTGCGCGCGAAGTTCGCGGAGTACTCGCTCGAGTCCTGACCCACTCCGACGAGTCACAGAGCTCAGGCTCCAACTCATCGCTGCCGATCACGAGGAGACCAACCACCCGCTTCTCGAGGAGTTCCGATGCGGCGCTCAGCTGCTGCTCTGCTGGCGTTCGTCATCCCCGTCGTCGTCACCGGCTGCGGCGGGGACGACAACCGCCCCACCGCCGCCGAGACGGAGAGCGACCGCCCCGCAGTGGCGCCTTCCACCGCCGCCCCGACGTCGTCCCCCGTGCCGGAGCCGTCGTCGTCCGTCGACACGTCGAGTGATCCCGAAGTGGCACGGCTGCTGGATCTCGACTGGGCCAACGAATCCGTTCCCTACATAGCGAGGGGGATCGAACGTAACGTCGTCCAGTTGTCGGAAGGCCACCACGACTACATCTACCGCGTAGGTATGGGCAGTGAGGTGCAGCTCCTCGACGTGTTCGCCGGTCGACTCGGTGGGGTGCCCACCGCGGTGGTCCTCCTGCAGCAACATGCCTTTTCCGATAGCGGCGACGAATGGGATGTCCAGGCAGTGCTCTACCAGCCGGGCGACCACCCGACGCAGCCGTACATCCACGCGGGCTACATCCACAACGACACCCCGGACGCCACCGAGGGGGAATACGAGTTCGCCTACCGGATGGAGGCCGACGTCCTCACCCAGTTCCGTCGTCCCGCGGGGGGCAGTGCGTGGAGCCCCTTCTCGGCGAGCATCATCGACGGACAGCTGGTGGCCGCCCCCACGCCGGAGCCGCTGCCGCGGGCGAGTGACTGGAAGGTCACCGGCGCCCTCTGACGCCCGCCCTCTCGAAGTCCGAGGCCGGCCCCGCGTGGCTCACGCGATCGATCATCGGTGGATGGCCCCCGGCTGCCTCGCAGGTAGCGTGACGCCCATGCAGCTGCTGTGCCCGAAGTGCCACAACCTGATGGCGCAGTACGAACGCAACCGCGTCCTGGTCGACCAGTGCACCGAGTGCAAGGGGCTCTTCCTCGACCGCGGCGAGCTGGAGAACCTCATCGCCGCCGAGCGCGCATACCTCGACGCCGAGGAGGGCCGACCGGTCGCTCCTCCGCAGGCGCCGCGCCCGCCGGTGCCTGACCCGTACGACCGCGACCCGCGGGACTACGGCCAGCACCGCTACGACGAGCGGTACTACGGCCGCGGGTACGACGAGAAGTACGCCAAGAAGAAGCGCCGCAAGAGCATCTTCGAGGAGCTTCTCGACCTCTGACGAAGGACCCCGTGCCCCCCGCCGCTGGCCCGCTCGCGGCGGGACCCTGCACGGGGCCGTTCCAGGCTCTCACCTGACGAATGGGGCCTCGCCGGTCTCGCTCACCATGGGCCGGCCGGCGGCCTCCCAGTCACCCATACCGCCGGCGACGTTGACCGCGTCGTAGCCGTTCTGGTTGAGCCACGCGGCCACCCGTGCGGAGCGGCCGCCGCCGCGGCAGGTGACGTAGAGCGGGTCGGCCTCGGGCAGGTCGTCCAGCCGCGAGGGGATCTGCCCCATGGGGATGTGGGTCGCGCCCTCGACGTGGCCGTGCAACCATTCGTCGTCCTCGCGGACGTCGAGGATCACGGCGTCCTCGGGCAGATCGCTGACAGAGACGGTCGGAACCTGCTGCGGCATCACGCGCTCCATCGTGGCACGGCCGCGCGAACGGCCGGGCCTGCGAGGATGGCCGCGATGACCGTCGCCCCCGCTCCCGTGCGCGAGCCCGCCTGGTCGCTGCCCCGCACGGCCATCGGCCTGTGGGTGACCGAGAGCCTGATCAGCGCGCTGTTCACCCTGGTGGTCGTCGTCGCGCTGCTCATCTGGGTGCCTAGCGACGTCGGTGGGCCGGTGCCGTTCCTGCGCTGGGCCGTTCCGATCGTCGCCGCGCTCGAGGTGCTGGTCAGCGTCGCCGTCCGCCCGTGGCTCAAGCACCGGGTGTACCGCTGGGAGGTCACCGGGGACGCCGTCTACACCCGCACCGGCTGGCTGAGCCAGACCTGGACGCTGGTCCCCGTGTCCCGCATCCAGACCGTCGACGTCACCCGCGGCCTGCTGCAGCAGCTGTTCGGGCTGGCCACGGTCGCGGTGTTCACCGCCTCCAGCCAGGGCACGGTGCGCATCTGGCACCTCGAGCACGGCGTGGCCCAGCGGGTGGCCGACGACCTCGCCGTCCGCGCGGAACGGACCCGGGACCAGGCCACGTGACCGGCCCCGGCGAGGCGACCGGCCCGCACCGCGCGACTCCTCCGGCGGTCGCGCGCCGGACGTCGCGGCGCATCGTCCTGGTGCACACCGCCACGTTCCGGCAGGCGCGGCAGCTCGTCCCGGTGGCGATCCCGGCGCTCGCCGGCATCGGCCTGGGCGGCGGGCGCTGGACCGTCGTGGCCCTCGTCGTCGGCATCACCCTGGTGTCGCTGGCGACGGCGGCGCTGTCCTGGTGGCGGTTCAGCTACCTGGACGGGCCCGCGGCCGTCGTCGTCACCCGGGGGCTGGTGTCCCGCTCCACGCGCACGGTGCCCAACGACCGGATCCGCGGGATCGAGATCGAGGCCCCGCCGGTGCACCGGCTGCTCGGCCTGGTCCGCGTCCGCATCGACGCGGCCGCCGGCGGCTCCACCAGCGCCGGACGCGGCGCGGGCACGGACGAGGAACTGCTGATCGACGGCGTCCCCCGCGCCGAGGCGGAGCGGCTGAGGACGGCGGTGCTCACCAAGCGCAGCCACGTCCCGGCGCCCTCACCCGACCCCCTGGACGGCGGCCCGGCACAACAGGAACCGGCGCCCGAGCCCGAGGAGGAGCTCGCCCGGTTCGACAACCGCTGGCTGCTCTACGCACCGCTGGTCGGCGGCTACCTCGCCGTCCCGGTCGCGGCGGTGGGAGCGCTGTCCCGGATCGTGGACGAGCTGCCCGACCGGCTGCTGCCCGACGTGGACGGCCCCTCCCTGGACTCCCCCGTCGTCGCCGTCCTCGCCGTGGTCCTTGCGCTCGTGGTGCTGGCCGTCGGCGCGGTGATCGGCGCCGCGGTGGTCAACTGGCGCTTCCGGTTGGTGCGGCGCGGCGGCTCGCTGATCGCCGTCCGCGGCCTGCTCACCCGGCGGCACACCGAGCTGGAGATCGACCGCATCCGCGGGGTCGCCGTGGCCGACGGCGCCGGCATGCGGCTGGTCGGCGCGGCACGGGTCAACGGCCTGGTCACCGGCCTCGGCGACGCGCAGCGCCGCGGCCAACTGCTGCCGCTGGGGCCGCGCGCGCAGGCCGAGGAGCTCGGCCGCCGCCTGGTCGACGACCCCGGCCCGCTCACCCCCCACCCCGCCGCGGCCCGGCGCCGGCGCATCGCGCGGGCGATGACCGCCGGCCTGCTCATCACCGTCGCGGGAGCGGTGCTCACCGCGACCGCGGGCTGGTGGCCCCTGCTGGTGGCCGGCGTCGTCCTCACCGTGCTGGGCGTGCCGCTCGGCCTGGGCCGGTACGCCTCCCTCGGGCACGCGACCGGGCCCCGCTCCTTCGCCGTCCGCGTGGGCTGGCTGGTGCGGGAGCGAGCGGTGCTGGAGCGCCGGGCGGTGGTCGGCTGGCAGGTCACGCAGTCGTGGGCGCAGCGTCGCGCCGGGCTGGCCTCCGTCGTGGCCTGCGTCGGGGCCGGGCGCGGCGGCTACATCGCGATGGACATGGCCGCCCACGACGTCGCCGCCTTCGCGGTCGGGGCATCGGAACCGTGGGCCACGCGACTCGTGCCCACCCCATCCGGAGAAGACGAGACGAACCGTTCCTGAACGAAGGCGTGAGGATCACCCGGGCGGGTAGCTGGGGCCCCGATGAGGTCGCGCCCCGCTCAGCCGCCGGCTGCCCGCGTGTGCCCGCCCGCCCCTTTCTCCAGCCCGACCCTGCCGGCCAGCGCGGCTGCCTCCACCCGCGTGGCCACGTTGAGCCGGCGCAGCAGGTGCGCCACCAACCGCTTCGTCGTGCGCTCCGAGACGTGCAGCGTCGTGGCGATGTCCACGGTGCTCGCGCCGTCGGCGACCAGCCGCCACAACCTCCGCTCGTCGGCGGTCAGCTGGTCGGCGATGGTCTGCTCGCCGGCCGGGGTGGCCTCCTCCAGCAGCTGGCGCAGCAACGCCTCGGGCAGCACCGACCAGCCGTCGAGGACGGCGAGCAACGGCCGCACCAGCGACTCGGGATCCGCCGTCTTCGGCAGGAAGCCCGCCGCGCCGGCCCGCAGTGCCTCGATCGCCGCGTCGGCCTCCGCCAGCCCTGACAGCGCCACCACCCGCACCATCGGGTCGGCCCGGCGGATCGCCGCGATCGCCCTGGTCCCCCCGGGTGGCGGCATGTGCAGGTCGACGATCGCCACGTCCGCGTGGTGCCGTCGCACCAGCGCCGCCGCCGCCGACGCGTCGTCCGTCGTCCCCACCACTCTGACCTTGCCGCCGCTCAGCCCCGGCAGCAGCAGGCTCAGCCCCCGGGTGAAGAGGGGGTGGTCGTCCACCACGACCACGTCCACCGGGGCACCGCGTTCAGCAGCGAGCGCGCCGTCGATCTCCGACATCAGTCTCCCGTCGGCCGTCGTCCACCGGCGTTGCTGACCGGCTCCATCCCAGGAGTGCCCGTGACCCTTGCTGCTGACGCACCGATCTCGCATCCCGTCCGCGGACTTCTCCCCGACCTCGTCCGGGTGCTGCGCACCCACCTGCCCCGACGCCACCGCCCGGTGGACGCCGCGGACGAGCCAACCCCCGAGGACGCCGTCCTGCGCGCCCTCTGCCACGACATGCGCAGCCCGCTGGCCTCGCTGGAGGCGGTGCTCGGGTCGCTGGACGGGCCGCCCGATCGCGCCCGGGAGCTGCTCGACCTCGCCCGCGCCCAGACCGCCCAGCTCTCCTCGATGCTGCGCACGGCCGACGCCACGGGCGGGGCGGTGCGGCGCACCGGCCCCCGGCTGCTCCGCGACGTCGTCCTCGCCTCCGTCGCCGCCTCCGGGCTGCCCCGGAGGCTGCTCACCGTCGAGGTGCTCGACGGCGCCGGCGAGGTGCCGGTGGCCGACGCCCGGGTGCAGCGCATCCTCACCAACCTGCTGGAGAACGCCCACGGGCACGGCGGAGGCAGGCCGGCCCGGCTGGAGCTGACCCTGCGCGCGGGCTGGGTGCGCCTGTCCCTCTCGCAGGCCGGGGTGCCCGTCGACCGCGTGGTGGGCCACCTGCGGCAGAGCCGGCCACCGCTGGACCTGACCGGGCTGGGGCTGTGGTCGGTCCAGCGGCAGACCCGCGAGCTGGGTGGGCGGATCACCTGGGACGACGCCGGCGAGGAGTTCACCCTGACCGTGTGCCTCCCGGACCGCTGAGGCCGCTGCAGGTTGGCACCCGGGGGCCAGGGGACGGCACGAGTGGGCCACCGGGGGCGGGCAGATCCCTGGTGTCACCGCATCGGCGGTGGCGCGACGACGCACCAGGGAGTCCGCATGTTCACGCACACCCACGCTCTGCAGTACGAGGCCAAGCCCGACGGTCCCGACCCGGACTTCGCCCGCAAGATGCAGGAGGTCCTCGGCGGTCAGTGGGGCGAGATGACCGTCGCCACGCAGTACCTGCTGCAGGGCTGGAACACCCGGCTCCCCGGGAAGTACAAGGACCTGCTCCTCGCGATCGGCACCGAGGAGCTGGCCCACGTCGAGATGATCGTGACGATGATCGACCGGCTGCTCGACCACATCCCGCTCAAGCCCGACGCCGCCGACCGGACCAAGGAGGCTGCCGCCGGCTACGGGCAGCACAACCCGCAGCACCCGATCGCCAACGGCGGCGGCGCCAGCTACATGGACAGCATGGGCAACCCCTGGACCGGCGCCTACGTGACCGCCAGCGGCAACCTGATGGCCGACTTCATGTACAACGCCACCGCCGAGATGCAGGGCCGCCTCCAGGTGGCGCGGCTCTACAACATGACCGACGACCCGGGCGTCAAGGACATGCTGCGGTTCCTCATCACCCGCGACCACTACCACCAGCAGCAGTGGCTGGCCGCGATCGAGGAGCTCAAGGAGGACGGCCTCGAGGGCATCCCGGTTCCGGAGGCGTTCCCGCTCTCCGAGGAGATCGGCGACCTCGGCTACGTGTTCATCGACGCCTCGGACGGCCCGCTGGCCGCATCCGGCCGCTGGGCGTCGGGCCCCTCCATCGACGGGAAGGGCACGTTCTCGGCCCGCCCGATCGAGGCGACCGCCGACGCGCCGATCCTGCCCCCGGGCGACCCCCGCCTGTACGGGACCCCGCAGACCGACGCCTCCACCATGCTCCAGAAGGCCAAGGACCTGCTCAAGTAGGCCCCTCGGGTCTGCTCTTCCGTTCCACCGCGCCGTCGCCGTGCCGGCGCCCGGACCCCCGAGGTCCGGTCGCCGGCCGGCGGGACGCCCTCCCCGGAGGTCCTGCCGTGCACCTGCACCTTCCGCACCTGCCCGTCCCGGCGGTGCTGCTCTCCGTCGTCTACGCCGCCGCGATCGCGGTCGCCGTGGCCTCCCCCGGCCAGCACACCCTCGCCGCCCTCGTCGTCCTCGCGGGGCTCGTCGCCCGGTGGGCGATGCGCAGCCGGCGGCCCGTCCACGCCGCCGGCCCGGTCGTGCTCGCCGTCGCGAGCAGCACCGGGGACGCCGTCCTGGCGCCCGAGCCCGCCGTCGCCCCGGCCCCCGCCGCCGCCTGACGCCAGCCACGGACGCTCGACCACGCGACACCGCAGCGAGGCGCGCCGTCGACCGCGCGCCTCGCTGCCGCACCGCGAGGACGACCCCGCCCACGGGGGTGACGGGGTCCTCCTTCAGTGCTGGACGGCCTTCTCCGCCCCGATGCCGGTGAACGCCCGCACCTCCAGCTCGGCGTTCTTGAGCTGGTCGGGCTCCTCCTTCGACAGCTTCGTGCCCAGCCAGCCGAGGAGGAACGATGCCGGGATGGACACCAGGCCGGGGTTCCGCAGCGGGAACCAGTCGAAGTTGGCGTCGGGGAACATCGCGCCCTCCACGCCGGACACCACCGGCGAGAAGATGATCAGCCCGACGCAGATGATCAGCCCGCCGTAGATCGACCACAGCGCGCCCTGGGTGGTGAAGTTCTTCCAGAACAGCGTGTAGAGGATCGTCGGCAGGTTGGCCGAGGCCGCCACCGCGAAGGCCAGCGCCACCAGGAAGGCGATGTTGAGCCCCGCCTGCAGCGCGAGGATGCCCAGCCCGATGGAGACCGCTCCGATCACCACGGCGGTGATCCGGGCGACCTTCACCTCGCCGTTGGGCGGGACGTTGCCGCGCTTGATCACCGACGCGTAGACGTCGTGGGCGAACGAGGCCGACGCGGTGATCGTCAACCCGGCCACCACGGCGAGGATCGTGGCGAAGGCGACGCCGGCGATGATCCCCAGCAGCACCGTGCCACCGAGCTCGAAGGCCAGCAGCGGAGCCGCGGCGTTGACCGCACCGGGAGCGCCCAGGATCTCCGCGGGGCCGACCAGCGCACCCGCTCCGTAGCCGATCACCAGGCTGAACAGGTAGAAGATGCCGATCAGCCAGATGGCCCAGACCACCGAGCGGCGAGCGTCCTTGGCCGTGGGCACGGTGTAGAAGCGCATGAGCACGTGCGGCAGACCGGCGGTGCCGAGCACCAGCGCCAGTCCGAGGGAGACGAAGTCCAGCTTCGTGGTGCCCGTGAGCCCGTACTGCGCACCCGGCTCGGCCACGTTCCGACCCTCGACCGCCAGGTCCTGCGCGCCGCCGATCAGGGACGACAGGTTGAACCCGTACTCGCCCAGCACCCACACGGTCATCACGAACGCGCCGGCGATCAGCAGCGTCGCCTTGATCATCTGGACGTACGTGGTGCCGCGCATGCCGCCGACGAGCACGTAGAAGATCATCAGGGCGCCGACCAGGGTGACCACCAGGGCCTCCGCCGCGTCACCGCTGACACCGAGCAGGAGGGCGACGAGTCCGCCGGCCCCGGCCATCTGCGCCAGGAGGTAGAACAGCGAGACCGCCAGGGTGGAGATGGCCGCGGCCATGCGCACCGGCCGCTCCCGCATCCGGAAGGCCAGCACGTCGGCCATGGTGAACCGGGCGGTGTTGCGCATCAGCTCGGCGACCAGCAGCAGGGCGACCAGCCAGGCCACCAGGAAGCCGATGGAGTAGAGGAAGCCGTCGTAGCCGTAGACGGCGATGGCCCCGGCGATGCCGAGGAACGAGGCCGCCGACAGGTAGTCCCCCGCGATGGCCAGGCCGTTCTGCGTGCCGCTGATGTTGCGGCCGGCCGCGTAGTAGTCCGCCGCGCTCTTGTTGTTCCGGCTGGCGCGGAACGTGATGAACAGCGTGATCAGCACGAAGGCGCCGAAGATGGAGATGTTGACGGCCGGCTCGCCGATCGTGGCGTCGGCGGCGAGGAGCTCAGGCACGGGTGGCCCCCTCGGAGGAAGCGGTGGAACCGGGCGCGAAGTCGTGCCGCTCGAGACGCTCGCGCATCTCGTCGGCGATGGGGTCGGTGTTCCGGTTCGCGTGCGCCACGTACAGGTGCGTGATCGCGAAGGTGGTCACGAACTGGGCCAGGCCCAGGAGGATGCCGAGGTTCACGTTGCCGAACACCTCGGTCGCCATGAAGTCCGGCGCGTACGTGGAGAGCAGCACGTAGAGCAGGTACCAGGCGAAGAACGCGAACGTCATCGGGAAGGCGAACCGCCGGAAACGGCGCTTCAGCTCGGCGAACTCCGGTGAGTTCTGCGCCTCCAGGTACTCCTCGGGCGTCAGCAGACGCCGTTCCGCGGGATCGGTCACCGTGCGACCTCCTGGTCAGGGTGGGCGGGGCACACCCACGGGAATGTGAGCGCTGTCACGGTAGGAGGACGGCCCGGGGTGCACGGCAGGTGCGAGCCGCGGCTGCGCCGAGCGGTCACCGGCGTTCGGTGTACGGCAGGTCCGGCGGGACGAGCGGTCACCCCGCGGACCACCGGCCGGATCAGCGGGGCGGGTGCCCGCGGTCGAGCTGGACCGACTCGGGGGTGTGCAGCCGGACCATGGTCCGGGCGGCGTGCAGCGGCACCCGCCGCGGAGTGGCCAGCGAGACCCCCACCATGGTGAGGAAGGCCAGCGGGACGGTCCAGGCGGCGGGCTGGGCGAGCAGCGCGCCCGCCCAGCCCGCGGGTCCCACGCCGAGCAGGGTGGCCAGCACCGCGCCGCCCGCGCACCCCCCGCCGACGAGCATCCCGGCGATCGCGCCGGCGTCGGTGAGGCGGCGCCACCAGATGCCCAGCACCAGCAGTGGGCAGAGGGTGGAGGCGGCGAAGGCGAAGGCCAGCCCGACGGCCTGGGCGACCCCGACCCCCTCGGTGAGCACGGCGAGACCCAGCGGGACCAGCACGGCGACGACGGCGCCGGCCTGGAAGGCGCGCACCCCGCCGAAGCGGCGGCCCATCACGTCCTGGCTGATCACGCCCGCCACGGCGACGGTCAGCCCGGACGACGTGGAGAGGAACGCCGCGAAGGCCCCGGCCGTCGTCAGCGCGGACAGCAGGTCGCCCGCCGTGCCGCCCAGCATGCGCGCCGGCAGCTCCAGCACCACCGACTCGGCGCGACCGCTCGCGACGAGGTCCGGCGCGTACAGCCGGCCCAGGCCGCCGTACACGGGCGGGAGCAGGTAGAAGAGGCCGAGCAGCGCCAGCACGAACAGGGTGGTGCGGCGGGCCGCCGCGCCGTCGGGATTCGTGTAGAAGCGGACCACGACGTGCGGCAGACCCATCGTGCCGAGGAACGTGGCGATGATGATCGAGTACGTCGTGTAGAGCTCGTGCTCGGCTCCGGCGAGGGGCGACACCCACGAGTCACCGGCCACGCCGACGTCGCCCAGGTCGACCGAGGCGGGGGACACCGCGCCGTCACCGAGCCAGATCGCGGCCATGAACAGCAGCGGGAAGAGCAGCGCCGTGAGCTTGAGCCAGTACTGGAAGGCCTGCACGAACGTGATGCTGCGCATGCCCCCGAAGAGCACGTTGACGAGCACCACGGTCGCGACCAGCACGCCCCCCAGCCACGGGCCGGTGCCGGTGGTGGAGGCGAGCGCCAGGCCGGCCCCCTGGAACTGCGGCATGAGGTAGAGCCAGCCGATGGCCACGACCAGCAGGGCCGACAGCCGCCGGACCCCCCGCGACTCCAGCCGGCTCTCGGCGAAGTCGGGCAGCGTGTAGGCCCCGGAGCGGCGCAGCGGCGCGGCCACGAGCACCAGCAGGACGAGGTAGCCCGCCGTCCAGCCCACGGGGTACCAGAGCATCTCCGTGCCGAAGGCGAGCACGAGGCCCGCGACGCCGAGGAAGGACGCCGCGGAGAGGTACTCGCCCCCGATCGCCGACGCGTTGAGCCCCGGCCGGACCGTGCGGGAGGCGACGAAGAAGTCGCTGGTCGTCCGGGAGAACCGCCAGCCGTACGCGCCGACCGCCAGGGTCGCCACGAAGACCCCGGTCACCCCGATGACGCTGTACCCGGCCGCCGTCATCCGCGGTCGCGCACCCCGGGCCCCGGACAGCGGAGCGCACGCGGGGTCACGTGCGGTCCAGCACGTCGCTGAAGGCGCGCTCGTTCCGCTCGGCCGCGCGGACGTAGAGCCAGCCCACGAGGAACAGGAACGGGTAGACGGCGAAGGCGAGCAGGAACCACGGCAGGGGCACGGCCAGCACCTCGACGTCGGAGAGCCCCGGGAAGACCCAGAACACCAGCGGGGTCCCGCCGACGAACACCACGAGGGTGGCGAGGGCGAGCAGGGCCAGGCGCAGCTGCGACCGCACCAGCGAGGACATGTACACCTCGCCCAGCCGGGTCTGGGCGTCGATCTCCCGGGCGGCGGGCACCCGCTGCGCGCGGGCGGCGCTCGTGCGCGGGCTGGTGACGCGCACCCGGCGGGGGGAGCTCTCCGACACCGGTCACCCCCTGCCCGGGGTGCCCGGTCGCGCGCGGCGCACGAGCAGGTCGCGCAGCTCCCGGGTGTGCCGCCGGCTCACGCCGAGGTGCGTCCCGCCGACGACCACCGTGCACCGTCCGGCGTCCATGCGGACCTCCTGCACGTGCTGGAGGGCCACCAGCAGCGACCGGTGGATCCGCACGAAGCCGGCGTCCTTCCACGCCTCCTCGAGCGTGGTCAGCGGCACCCGCACCAGATGGCTGCCGGTGGCGGTGTGCAGCCGGGCGTAGTCGCCCTGCGCCTCGACGTACCCGACGCTGGACCGGGGCACGAACCGCGTCACCCCGCCCAGCTCGACGGCGATGTCGTCGGCCGCCGAGGACGGCGGGCCACCCGCCCGCGCGCCGACCACCCGGCGGACCGCCTCGGCCAGCCGGTCGTCGCGCACCGGCTTCAGTACGTAGTCCACGGCGCCCAGCTCGAAGGCGTCCACGGCGTGGTCGTCGTAGGCGGTCACGAAGACCACCGGCGGCGGCGCCTTGAACCGGGAGAGCACCCGCGCCAGATCGACGCCGCTGAGCCCGGGCATCCGGATGTCCAGGAAGACGGCGTCGACGCCCCGTTCCTGGAGGAGGCGCAGCGCCTCGGTGGCCGAGTCGCAGGTCAGAACCGACTCGATGCGCTCGTCCCGCTCGAGCAGCCAGCGCAGCTCCTCCAGCGCCGGTCGCTCGTCGTCCACCACGAGGACGGTCAGCCGCTCCGTCACGGGTGCACCCCCGGGGCGAACTTCGGCACCCGCACGACCACCCTCGTCCCCGCGCCCGGCGCCGTCTCCACGACGAGGCCGTAGTCGTCGCCGAAGGCGGTCCGGAGCCGTGCATCGACGTTGCCCAGGCCCACGGAGTCGACGGACTCGTCGCCCGCCAGCGCCCGCCGCACCTTCTCCGGGTCCTCCCCCACGCCGTCGTCCTCGACCGAGATGCGGCACTCGCCGCCCTGGTCGGCCGCGATGATGGTCACCGTCCCGACACCCTGCTTGTGCTCCAGCCCGTGCCGGACCGCGTTCTCGACCAGCGGCTGGAGGCAGAGGAACGGCACGGCGACCGGCAGGACCTCCTGCGCCACCCGGAGCGTGACCTGCAGCCGGTCGCCGAAGCGGGCCTTCTCCAGGACGAGGTAGCGCTCGATCGACCGCAGCTCCTCGGCCAGCGTCGTGTACTCGCCGTGCCGGCTGAAGGAGTACCGGGTGAAGTCGGCGAACTCCAGCAGCAGCTCGCGGGCCTGCTCCGGATCGGTCCGCACGAACGACGCGATCGCGGTCAGGGAGTTGTAGATGAAGTGCGGGCTGATCTGCGCCCGGAGCGCCCGGACCTCGGCTTCCATGAGACGGGTGCGCGACGCGTCGAGCTCCGCCAGCTCCAGGTTGCCCGACACCCAGCGCCCGACCTCGGCCACGGCCCGGACGAGCCCGGCGGACGCCGAGGTGGTGAACGCCTGCAGCGTGCCGACCACCCGGTCCTCCACCACGAGCGGGCTGACCACCACCTGCCGCAGCCCGCAGCCGGCGTCCGAGCAGGGGAAGTCGGCCCGGTCGCGGACCACCGTGTTGCCCGACTCCAGGACGCCGGCCGCCAGGGCCGCGGTGTCCCGCTCGTGGTGGCCGGACCGGCCGTCCCAGGCGAGGGTCGCCACGGTGTCGGTGAGCGCGACCGCCGGCACCCCGAGGAGGTCCCGCAGGTGGCGGGTCGCGCGCTCCGCGGAGCCGCTGGTCAGCCCCTGGCGCAGCTCGGGGGCGGTGAGGGAGGCCGAGTGGAGGGTCCGGAAGGTCGCGTGCTCGGCTTGCGTCCCCAGGTGGCCGCGTCGCAGCCAGCGCAGTGCATTCCGCATCGGCGGTCGGGGCGGCGCCCCACCCTCCCTTCCCGGATCGCGTCCGGCCGTCCCCGCGGGCGGGACGGCGGACAGCGCACCGTAGATCGTGCGACCTGCATCACACCACCCGCCACGGCCGGCGATCCCGCGAGGACGTGCGCGGGCCGCCCCACGGGCGTAACCGGGAGGCAATCCCGGCCTGGTGCACTACGGCATGGGGCGCAGCGAGGCGGGATCGACGGGCTGGTTCGCGGTGGCCCGGGCCACCGAGGTCGGGACCACGCCGGTCCCGGTGGCCGCCGGGAGCCGCCCCTACGTCGTCGTCCGGCTGCGACCCGGCGGGGAGGTCGACGCCTTCCCGGCCCGCTGCCCCCACCGGCTGGCGCCCCTGGCGACCGCGACCGTCGTCGACGGCCGGCTGCAGTGCGCCGCCCACGGATGGCGCTTCGACTCCGAGGGTCGGTGCACCGCGATCCCCTCGCTCGGCGCGGACGGCACGCCTCCGCCGCGTGCCGACCTGCGGATGCCCTGGGCGGTGGAGGAGCGGTACGGCTGGGTGTGGATCGCACCCGAGCGGACGTCGTCGGCCCCTTCCCGGCCGGCGGGCCTGCCCGCCCTCGAGCCCGCGGGCCCGGCCCACCGGCCGCAGGGCGCCGTCTTCGGCAACCTCGACCCGTCGCTGCGGCACGCCTGGCACCCGGTCGCGCTGTCCCGCGAGCTGCGCACCGGCGGCTGGCTGCAGGTCCAGCTGCTCGGCCGCACCTGGACCCTGTTCCGGGAAGACGGCGTGGCCCGTGCCGACCCACCGGCGTTCGGCGTCCGCGAGCGGCTCGGCGTCCTCTGGCTGGCCCCGGCCGAGCCGGCCGACGTCCCCCTCGAGGTGCCCGAGCTGGACGACCGGTCCACCGTCGGCGCCTGGCTGCCACCGCTGCGCTCCCCCGGCCCCGCCGGTCCGCTGGCCGACACCTTCCTCGACGCGACGCACGGCCCCTTCGTCCACCCGACGACCATCGCGGCGGTTCCGGAGATCGGGCCCTACGAGCTGATCCGCGAGCCCGGCGGCTTCCGCAGCGTCCAGGAGCAGGAGGTGGACAACCCGGCCGACCCGCAGGTCGGCGCGGGGAGGAGGCCCCTGCGGCAGCGACGGCGCACCACCTACGTCCACCGCGCTCCCTTCCAGCTGCGGTTGCGGCAGGAGTTCCTCGACTCCGGGGCGACGACGACGCTGCTGTACCTGCTGCAGCCCGAGGACGCGGACTCCACCCGCATCTACGTCTGCCTCGTGCTGGCCGCCGGGCCGGGTGAGCGGCTGCCGGCGGCGGCCACCCTGGCCGAGCAGGTGGCGCTGCAGCAGCAGGTGCTGGAGGAGGACGTCCGCTCCCAGGCGGCCCTCCGGCTGCCCGGGCTGCCCCTCGACGTGCGGGCCGAGGTGCACGTGCCCGCGGATGCCCGCGGCGTCGCGCTGCGCCAGGCGCTCTGCGACTTCATGGTCCTGGGCCGGCAGCGGGAGCACGCCGCCTGACCCGGTCGTCGGCGTCGGTCAGACCTGGGGTGGACGCGCGGTTCCGTCCCGGGGACGACGAGATCGGGCCGCGCGCTCCCTAGGCTCGGCCTCGTGGACGGCACCCTCGACACCCCGATCGAGCGGCTGCGCCGTCATCCCTTCGCCGTCGACGCGGCGCTGGCCGCGGCGGTCTGGTTCTGCACCGTCGTGCTGCCCTCGACCGCGTACTGGGAGAACCCGGCGCGCGTCTTCCTGGTCGGCTCCCTGCTCACCGTCCCGCTGGCGTGGCGACGGCGGGCACCGGTGCCGGCAGCCGCGGCGGTGGTGGCCGCCGGGCTGCTCGAGCTGCTGGTCGTGCCGGACTTCCTGGCCGCCAACGTCGCCGCGCTGTTCATGGTCTACGCATTGGCCGCCTACGCGCCGCGGTGGGCCGGCCTCGCCGGGCTGGGCGCCGGGTTCGCCGGCGCCGTGCTCGCCGGCCTGCGCTACTTCTCGTACGCATACGGCGTCCCCCGCCTCGATGTCGTCGTCACGGCGGGCGCCATCGGGGTCGCCGTCCTCGCAGCCTGGGCGCTGGGCAACCTGCGCCGGGCGCGGCTGCAGCAGCTGGCGGCGCTGGAGGAGCGGGCGCAGCTGCTGGAGCTGGAGCGCGACCAGGAGATGCGCCTGGCCGCGACCACCGAGCGGGCGCGCATCGCCCGCGAGCTGCACGACGTCGTCGCCCACTCCCTGTCGGTGGTCATCGCCCAGGCCGACGGCGGCCGGTACGCCGGCAAGGCCGACCCGGCGGCGGCCACCGACGCGCTCGAGGCCATCGCCGCCACCGGCCGGCAGGCGCTCACCGACATGCGGTCGCTGCTGGGCGTGCTGCGCGAGGGCGGTGGCGAGGAGTACGCACCGCAGCCCGACGTCGCCGCGATCCCCGCCCTGGTCGAGGACGTGCGGGCCAGCGGGCTCGACGTCGACCTGATCGTCGAGGGTCAGCCGCAGCCCCTCGCCGCGGGGCCGCAGCTGGCCGCCTACCGGATCGTGCAGGAGTCGCTGACCAACGTGCTCAAGCACGCGGGCCCGGCCTCGCGCGCCTGGGTGCGGCTGCAGTGGCGCCCCGACGCCCTGGAGCTGTCGGTGCTCGACGACGGCCGCGGCGCCTCGGCCGCGATGGTGGCCTCCGACGGCAACGGCCAGGGTCTGCGCGGCATGCGCGAGCGCGCCCAGCTGCACCGCGGGCGGCTCGACGCCGGGCCGCGGCACGGTGGCGGGTTCGGCGTGCACGCCGCCCTGCCCTACGGTTCCAGGCGATGAGCCAGGCCGTGAGCGCACCGATCCGGGTCGTCCTCGTCGACGACCAGCAGATGGTCCGCGCCGGCTTCCGCATGGTCATCGACTCCCAGCCCGACCTCACCGTCGTCGGCGAGGCGGGCGACGGCGCTGCGGCCGTGCAGCTGCTGCGGAGCACCGCGGCCGACGTCGTCCTCATGGACATCCGCATGCCCGGCACCGACGGCCTCGAGGCGACGCGGCAGGTGACCGCGCTGCCGGACGCGCCGCGGGTCGTCGTGCTGACCACGTTCGACCTCGACGAGTACGTCGTCGCCGCCATCGGGGCCGGGGCCAGCGGTTTCCTGCTCAAGGACGCCCCGCCCGAGGAGATGCTCGCCGCCGTGCGCACCGTGCACGCCGGCGACTCGGTGATCGCGGCCAGCTCCACCCGCCGGCTGCTGCAGCACGTCGCGCCGATGCTGCGGGGCGCGTCGTCGTCGGCCCCCGGGGGTGGCGACGACGCCGCGCTGGCCGAGCTCACCCCGCGGGAGCGCGAGGTGCTGGTGCAGATGGCGCTGGGCGCCTCGAACACCGAGATCGCGCGGACCTTCGTGGTCAGCGAGGCGACCGTGAAGACCCACGTCGGGCGGGTGCTGGCCAAGACCGGCTCCCGCGACCGCGTGCAGGCCGTCGTCCTGGCCTACCGGACCGGCCTGGTGCAGCCGGCCGACCTCCTCCGCGACGCCTGAGCCTGCTTTTCCGCGGAAAAGCATGGCGCCTTTCCGCGGAAAAGCAGAACGGGGCCAGCCCTGGGGACTTTCGGTACCGAAAGTCCCCGGGGCAGCGCGGACTTCCGGTACAGGAAGTCCCGGCTCCGCCCCGGGGATGACGGCAGGGTCCGTCCGGGGGAGCACGGACGGCGACCGGAAGATGGCCCTCCGCTCCGACGCGGGAGGACGGCCCGGAGCGGGAGCGTGATCTCCGTTGCCGCATCCCCCGTACCGGAGGTCCGAAGTGTCCGTCCCCGTCATGACCGTCCCCGGAGAGCCACGCGCCGCCGGGACCACCGCCGCCGTCCGCGCCGCCGGTCTGCGCAAGACCTACGGCACCGGGGAGACGGCGGTGCACGCCCTCGCGGGGGTGGACGTCACCTTCGCCGCCGGTGAGTTCACCGCGATCATGGGCCCCTCCGGCTCCGGCAAGTCGACCCTCATGCACTGCCTGGCCGGCCTGGACACCGCGACCGCCGGCGAGGTGTGGCTCGGCGACACCCCGCTCACGAGCCTGCGCGACGACCAGCTGACCACGTTGCGCCGCAAGCGGATCGGCTTCGTGTTCCAGTCGTTCAACCTGCTCCCGGTGCTCGACGCCCGCGAGAACATCGTCCTGCCGATGCAGCTGGGCGGCCTGCGGCCCGATCCGACCTGGTTCGACGCCGTCATCGCCCGCCTGGGTCTGCGCGAGCGCCTCGGCCACCGCCCGCACGAGCTCTCCGGCGGCCAGCAGCAGCGCGTCGCGATCGCCCGCGCCCTGCTCCCCCGCCCCGACGTCGTCTTCGCCGACGAGCCCACCGGCAACCTGGACTCCCGGTCGGGTGCCGAGGTGCTCGGCCTGCTGCGTTCCAGCGTCAAGGAGACCGGCCAGACCGTCGTCATGGTCACCCACGACCCGTCGGCGGCCGCCTACGCCGACCGCGTGGTGCTGCTCGCCGACGGCCGGCTGGCCGGCGACCTCGCCGACCCGACCGCGGAGTCCGTGCTCGACGCGCTGCGCGGGCTGGGGGCCTGACCCGATGCGCACCGTCGTCCTCGCCCAGCTCCGCACCCACGCGGCGCGGCTGATCGCCTCCTCGCTGGCCGTCGTCATCGCCGTCGGCTTCGTGGTGGCCACGCTCGTGCTCAACGAGACCTCCCGCAGCACCGTCCTGGAGACCGTCGGCGCCCGGTACGTCGGCAGCGCCGCCGTCGTCACCTCCTCGTCCGGCGAGTCGCTGGCCGGCGACGTCGCCACCCTGGACGCGCTCGACTCCGTCGGCGCCGTCGCCCCCACGTACGAGACCGGCGTCCAAGTCGAGGTGCCCGGGCGCGGTGGCTCGCAGTACCTCTCCGTGCAGTCGGTGGCCGACGCCCCGCAGCTGCGCTGGGAGCAGCTCTCCACGGGCCGGCTCCCGCGCGGCACCGGCGAGATCGCCGTCAGCGACCGCGCCCGGGCCCAGGTGGGCGACGTCCTCACCGTCTCCACGTACGACGCGGACGGCGAAGCGATGACGTCGGAGATCACCGTCACCGGCCTCGTCGACCTGCGCGGTGACCCCGAGGCCGGGCTCTACGCGCGGGGCTTCGTTCCCGAGCAGACAGCCCGCGAGTGGGGCGCCACCCACCCGACCGAGCTGCGGATCGCCGCCGGCCCCGGCTTCGAGAGCGACCAGGTGGTGCGCGACGTCACCGCCGCGGTGACCGGCGACGTCGTGGTGCGCACGGGCGAGGAGCAGGCGGAGGAGACGGCCGCGGACATGATGGGCAACGCGACCGCGCTGGCCTCGGTGCTGCTGGTGTTCGGGACCGTCGCCGTCGTCGTCGCCGGGCTGGTCATCGCCAACACCTTCGCCGTGCTGCTCGCCCAGCGGACCCGCGAGCTGGCCCTGCTGCGCTGCGTGGGCGCCACCGCCCGGCAGGTGCGGCGCAGCGTGCTCGGCGAGGCGCTGGTCACCGGGCTCGTCTCCTCCGGGCTGGGGGTCGCCGCCGGCATCGGGCTGGCCGCGCTGATCTCGGCCCTGGTGGGCAGCAACTCCGCCATCCCCCTGTCCGGCGTCGCCGTGCCCTTCCACGCCGTGCTCGCAGGCATGGTCGTCGGCACCCTGGTCACCGTGCTCGCGGCCCTGGCACCGGCCCGGGCCGCCACACGCGTCGCCCCGCTGGCGGCGCTGCGGCCGGTGGACCCGGCGCCGCTGCGGTCCCGCCCGGGCGTGCTCCGGCTGGTGCTGGGGCTGCTGGTCGCCGTGCCGGGCACGGCCCTGCTGGTGGGCGGCGCGGTGATGGGCGAGGTCCTGGTCGCCCTCCCCGGCGGGGTCCTCAGCTTCCTCGGCATCGTGCTGCTGGCCCAGCGCGCGGTGCCGCCGGTCGTCGCGGCCGCCGGCCGGCTGGCCGGGCGGTTCGGCGGGGTGCCGGCCCGGCTGGCGGCCGGGAACGCCACCCGCAACCCCCGGCGGACAGCGGCGACGGCGACGGCGCTGCTGATCGGCGTCACGCTGACCAGCGCGTTCGTGGTGGGGGCGGCGTCCACGCGGGCCACCGCTCAGGCAGGGCTGGCTGCGGAGTTCCCGACCGACGTCGTGGTCGAGGGCTTCTCCGGCGAGCTCCCGGGAACGCTGGTGAGCACGCTGACCGGTACCGAGGGCGTGGAACGGAGCGCCTCGGTGCTCGCCGGCACCGTCGCGGGTCCGGACGGCGAGCCGGTCGGCGCCTTCGGCGTCGACCGCGACGAGGCAGCCGCGACGCTGCGGTCCACCGAGGACCTCGTCCTGCCCGGACCCGGGCAGGCGTCGGTGCCGGAGTGGCTGGCGGAGTCCTGGGCCCTGCGCGACGGCGACCGGCTCGCCCTCGGCGGGGTGAACCCCGACCAGGAGGTCCCGGTCCGGGAGTTCACCGTGCGGGTGATCGATGCCGACAACCCGCTGCTGCTGGACTCCGCCGAGCTGCGGACGCTGGCCCCCGACGCCTCCCTCGGCCAGGTGTGGTTGCGCCTGGCCGACGGCGACCCGGAGCGCCAGCTGGATGCCGTCGACCGGATCACCGACGTCGTCGCCGAGGCCTCGCCCGACACCCAGGTGACCGGGCTGGTGACGGTGCGCGCCGAGATCGACGAGATCCTCGACGCGCTGCTGCTGGTCGTCACCGGCCTGCTCGCGGTGGCGGTGGTCATCGCGCTGATCGGGGTGGGCAACACCCTGGCCCTGTCGGTGGTGGAGCGGCGGCAGGAGAACGGGCTGCTGCGGGCGCTCGGCCTCACCCGGGGACAGCTGCGCGGGCTGCTGGCCTGGGAGGCGGTGCTGGTGGCCGGTGTCGCGTCCGTGCTCGGGGTCGTGGTCGGCGGCTCCTACGGCCTGATCGGGGCGGCCTCGGTGCTCGGCGAGGTGGGCGACATCGTGCTGGACATCCCGTGGCTGCAGGTGGGCGCGATCGTCGTCGTGGCCACCCTGGCCGGGCTGCTCGCGTCGGTGCTGCCGGCCCGCCGCGCGGCGCGGACGTCCCCGGTGGCGGCCATCGCCGCCTGACCCCTCCGCGAGGTCTGCACACTCGTGGCCATCAGCCCCCTGGCGCGCCCGAGTGTGCAGACCTCGTGCACGAGGCGTGAGGTTCCACGGGAAACAACGGCCCGTTCCGCTCCGGCTGGAACACTGGACGACGTGCCGTCCCACCTCCTCCGCCGCGCCGCCCTCACCGCCGCCGTCCTGGCCGGGCCGGTGGGCTGGGTGACCGCCGCCGCATGGGGCCTGCCGACGGCCCTCGGGGCGCACCGCCGCCGGCTGCGCCCGGTCGTCGCGGGGTCCCCGCACTTCTCCGACGGCACGTTCTCCAACACGCTGCCCACCCCCGCGCTCGCCCCGGCCAACACGCGCGACGGCCTGCTGCGCCAGTGGCACGAGGAGCGGCACGTCGGCCTGCCGGGCGGCCCCGTCCCACTGGCCCGCCCCGAGCTGCCCGCCGAGGCCGCCGAGCTCGCGGTCACCTGGTTCGGTCACGCGAGCGCGCTGCTGGAGATCGACGGCCGGCGGGTGCTGGTCGACCCGGTGTGGGGGTACCGCGTCTCGCCGTCGCCGATGTTCGGGCCGACCCGGCTGCACGAGCCGCCCCTGCCGATCGGGGAGCTCCCCGCGGTGGACGCCGTGCTGATCTCCCACGACCACTACGACCACCTCGACCTGCCGACCGTCCGCGCGCTGCTGGCCACGCAGACCGCGCCGTTCGTCGTCCCGCTGGGCATCGGCGAGCACCTGCGCAAGTGGCACGTGCCCGAGGACCGCATCGTGGAACTGGACTGGGACGGCACCCACGACGTCGCGGGGCTGACCCTCACCTGCACCGAGGCGCGGCACTTCTCCGGCCGGTACTTCCACCGCAACACCACGCTGTGGGCCTCGTGGGCGATCACCGGTCCGCGGCACCGCGTCTACTTCGGCGGCGACACCGGGTACACGCCCGCGTTCGCCGGGATCGGGGCACGGCTGGGCCCCTTCGACCTCACGCTGCTGCCGATCGGCGCCTACAACGACGCATGGCACGCCATCCACATGGACCCCGAGGAGGCCGTCCGCGCACACGGCGACCTCGGCGGGTCGGTGCTGCTGCCCATCCACTGGGCCACGTTCAACCTGGCCTTCCACCGCTGGGCCGAGCCGGTCCAGCGCCTCCTGGCCGCCGCGCGGCCGCGGGACGCGACCGTCGTCCTGCCCCGGCCCGGCGAACGGGTCGACGTGCTCGCTCCCCCGCCGCTGCGCGACTGGTGGACGGCGGTCGGCTCGGCCGCCGACACCCCGGAGCACGACGGCCCGGCCGGCGTCGGCAGCTCGGTGCTGGGCCGCGTACTGACCCGCTTGACGGCGCTGCTCGGCTGAGCAGTCAGGGCCGCGTGGTGACCAGCATCACGAATGTCCAGGTTTGAACCCGCACAACACCTGCCGGAGACGTTGCCAGCAACCACATCGGGTGTAGTCACCCAAGTCTCGACTCATTTCTGCAGGTCAGGCCGCCGATGACAGGGGCATGACCACGCACCGAGGAGTCGAGTGATGCTGCAGTTCGGTCGCCGCACCGCACCCGCCGAACACCTCGCGGCGGCGCAGGAGGCAGAGGCGAACGCCGCCGCGATCACCGCCGTCGTCGGGGTCATCGGCGAGGCGACCACCGCCGCCGTGGCCGTCGCCGCCGTCCTGGACGTCGTCCGCGAGCGCTTCGGCTGGGCGTACGCCTCCTACTGGCGGGTCGACCCGGCCGACCGCGCGCTCCACTTCGTCCAGGAGTCGGGGGACGCCGGCGCCGAGTTCCGCCAGGTCACCCTCACCGCTTCCTTCCGGGAGGGCGTCGGCCTCGCCGGGCGCGCCTGGAGGACCCGCGACCTCGTCTTCGTCCCCGACCTGGGCCGGCTGGCCGACTGCGTGCGCGCCCCCGCGGCGCAGCGCGTGGGCGTGCGCAGCGGCATCTGCTTCCCGCTGCTCGAGGACGGCCAGGTCACGGGGACCATGGACTTCTTCTCCACCGAGACGCTCACCCCGTCCGCCCAGCGGCTGGAGACCCTCCGCGCCATCGGCCGGCTGGTCTCCCAGGCGCTGGAGCGCGTCGTCACGGCCGAGCGGCAGGCCGAGGCGGCCCAGGACATGGCAGCGGTCAACCTGGTCCTGCGGCAGGTCTCCGCAGCCTCCTCGCCGGAGCAGGCCATGTCCAGCGCCCTGGACACCATCCGGGAGGGCTTCGGCTGGGCCTACGGCTCGTACTGGCGGGTCGACGACGCCGACCGCACGCTGCGCTTCGTGCAGGAGTCCGGCACCGCCGGCGAGGAGTTCCGGGCGGTGACCCTGACGGCGTCCTTCGCCGAGGGCGTGGGTCTGTCCGGGCGCACCTGGCGGGCCCGTGACCTGGTGTTCGTGGAGGACCTCGCCCAGGTGACCGACTGCGTCCGGGCACCCGCCGCCCAGCGCGCCGGCGTGAAGTCCGGCGTGTGCCTGCCCATCGTGGTGGGCGGCCAGGTCGTCGGCACCATGGACTTCTTCACCACCACAACCGTCAGCCTCTCCCCGGGCCGGGAGGACGCGCTGCGCAATACCGCCTTCCTGGTCGGCCAGGCGCTCGCGCGGTTCACCGCCGCTGCCAAGCTTGAGCGGGCCGGACGGGAGCTGCTCGAGTCCATCACCGAGGTCGAGCGCAACGTGCTGACCTTCTCGACGGTCGCCGGCGAGGGCCGCCGGCTCACCGCTGAGGCCAACGAGCAGATCGCCGGGCTGGGCGAGTCCAGCGCCGACATCGGCAAGGTCGTCAAGACCATCCGCGGGATCGCCGATCAGACCAACCTGCTGGCGCTCAACGCCACCATCGAGGCGGCGCGCGCCGGCGAGGCGGGACGCGGGTTCGCCGTCGTCGCCAACGAGGTCAAGGAGCTCGCCGCGGAGACCGCCCGGGCCACCACGGACGTCGACGCCAAGGTCTCGGCCATCCAGGGCCAGGTCGACCGGGTGGTCTCGGCGCTGGCCTCCATCAGCTCGGCGGTCGAGCGGATCAACGAGACCCAGACCGTGATCAGCGGCGTGCTGACCGAGCAGTCCGCCGTCACCCGGGCGATCCTCGAGTAGCTAGCGGAGCAGCTTGGACATCCGCCGATCCGCCAGCGGCTTGCCGCCGGTCTGGCACGTGGGGCAGTACTGCAGCGAGGTGTCGGCGAAGCTGACCTCCCGCACGGTGTCGCCGCAGACGGGGCAGGGCAGCCCGGTGCGGGCGTGCACCTGCAACCCGGAGCGCTTCTCGCCCTTCATCGTCGCGGCCCGCTGCCCCACCTGGCGCTCGAGCGCCTCGGTGAGGGTGGCCTGCACGGCGTCGTGGAGACGGACCAGTTCGTCGTCGTTGAGCTTGTCGGCCATCTTGAACGGCGAGAGCCGCGCGGCGTGCAGGATCTCGTCGGAGTAGGCGTTGCCGATGCCGGAGATCAGCGTCTGATCGGTGAGCGCGCCCTTGAGCTGCCCGGATCGGCCGCCGAGCAGCGCGGCGAAGGTCTCCCGGTCCACCTGGAGCGCATCCGGGCCCAGCCGGGCGATGCCGGGCACCTCCGACGGCGACCGGACGACGTAGATCGCCAGGCCCTTGCGGGTGCCCTGCTCGGTGAGGTCGAAGCCGTTGCCGTCATCCAGGTGCACGCGCAGCGCCAGCGGGCCCTTGCCCGGCTTGGGTGGAGCGGCCGGCAGGTTCTCCCGCCAGTGCAGCCAGCCGGCGCGGGCCAGGTGCACGACGAGGTGCACGCCGGAGACGTCGAGGTCGAGGAACTTGCCGTGCCGGCCGGCCCCGGTGATCTCCAGGCCGCCCAGCGCGGACAGCGGCGGGTCGAAGGTCTTGATCGCCTGGACGGCGGCCAGGTCGGCGCGGGTCAGCACCCGGCCGACCGCGCTGGCGCGCAGGAAGGCGGCCAGGGCCTCCACCTCGGGCAACTCGGGCACCCGACCATGATCGCGCGGATCGCCCGCCTCCGCCGTCCCCGATCAGGGGACTTCGGTACCGGAAGTCCCGACCCTGCCCCGGACTACCGGTACCGGAAGTCCTCGGAGGGCGGGCGGCACGGATCGTTCCTACGCTCGACCGGGTGCCGACGTCCCTGCTCTGGTTCCGGCGCGACCTGCGCCTGGGCGACCATCCCGCGCTGCTCGCCGCCCGCGACGCCGCCGGCCCGGACGGCGATGTCGTCCCCGTCTTCGTCTTCGACGACCGGCTCTACGGGCCCTCCGGCGAGCCCCGGCGCCGCTTCCTGCTCGACTGCCTGTCCGCCCTGGACGCGGACCTGGCCGGCGCGCTGGTGCTGCGCTCCGGGGACCCTGCCCAGGTCGTCCCTGCGCTGGTCCGCGAGGTGGGCGCGACCTCGGTGCACATCAGCGCCGACGCCGGGCCCTACGGCCGGCGCCGGGACGCCGCGGTCGAGCAGGCGCTGGCCGACGTCCCGCTGGTCCGCACCGGCTCGCCCTACCTGGTCACCCCCGGCCGGGTCACCAAGCGCGACGGCACCCCCTTCCAGGTCTTCACCCCCTTCGCCCGCGCCTGGCGGGAGCACGGCTGGCGCGCCCCGGCGCACTCCCCCGACGGCGTCCGCTGGCGCACCGGCGTCCGGTCCGAGGACCCACCACCGGCCCCCGACCCGGGCGGTGCCGTGCTGCCGCCCGCCGGCGAGCAGGCCGGGCTGGCCGCCTGGGCCCGGTTCCGCGACGAGCGGCTGCTCGGCTACGCGGAGGGGCGCAACCTCCCCGGGGCGGACGGCACCAGCCGGTTGTCGGCCTACCTCAAGTACGGCTGCGTGCACCCGCGCACGCTGCTGGCCGACCTCGCCGCGCAGGACGACGGCGGCGAGGCCGTGCGCCGCTACACCGACGAGCTGGCGTGGCGGGACTTCTACGCCGACGTGCTGTGGCACCGCCCCGACTCGGCACGCGAGTACCTCAAGCCGGAGCTGCAGGGCATGGGCTACGACAGCGGCCGGGACGCCGAGGCGCTGGTGCGCGCGTGGGAGTCCGGCCGCACCGGCTTCCCGATCGTCGACGCCGGGATGCGCCAGCTGCTGGGCGAGGCCTACGTGCACAACCGGGTGCGGATGATCGTCGCGTCGTTCCTCGTGAAGGACCTGCACCAGGAGTGGACCCGCGGCGCGCGGTACTTCATGCAGCACCTGGTCGACGGCGACCTGGCCAGCAACCAGCACGGCTGGCAGTGGGTGGCCGGCACCGGCACCGACGCCTCCCCGTACTACCGGGTGTTCAACCCGATCACCCAGGGCAAGAAGTTCGATCCGGACGGCACGTACGTGAAGCGGTGGGTGCCCGAGCTGCGCGGACTGGACCCGACGCACGTGCACGAACCGTGGACCGCGCCCGGCGGCATCCCGGCCGGCTACCCCGAGCCCGTCGTCGACCACGCGCACGAGCGCCGGGTGTCGCTGGACCGCTACGCCCGCGTGCGCGCCGGCTGATCAGCCCGGGCGCAGGGTCGGCGCCGTGAGGTCGAGCGCCCGGCCGGCCGCGGCGTCGGCGGCCAGCCCCCGGCCCCACGCCACCAGCCCCGCGACGTCGATCCCGTGGGGCGGCGCGTCGACGTAGGGGGCGGCGTTGCCCACGCCCCGCTCCAGCAGCGTCGTCGCCCCCCGGGCGTTGCCGCGTGCCGCATGGGTGAGCCCGACCGCCAGCTGGGCCAGCCCCCGCCACAGCTGCCGCTCCTCGGGCACCGACGACTTCCAGGCGTCCTCGAGCACCTCGTGCGCGTGGAACGGGCGGCCGGCGTCGAGCAGCGCCTGCGCCTCGGCCAGCGCGACCAGCGGCTCGCGGACGATCCCCTCCGGCGCGCGCGGCTCGCCCTCCGCGCCGTGCGGCAGCGGCCGGCCCAGCGCGTCCCGGGGGCGGGCGTTGCGGGCCCGGCCCTCGTCGTCCCGATCGCGGCTGAGCACGCCCCCATCCTGCACCCCGCCGGGCGGGGAAGGAGTTCGGAGTCCGACTGCATCCGTTTCCGAGAGGGCCCCGGAAGAGGGGGCGCAGGCACTCCCCCCACCGGAAGGGCGAACCATGAGCGCCGTGCGCACCCCCGGCAGCGCCGCCGGCGCGGCTGCCGTCGTCGGCGGCCTGGTCCTCGTCGCCACCCCGGCGACCGCGGCCGACGCCCCGACCGTCTCGATCCTGTGCGGCGTCCCGAACACCCCCGTCCACGTCCACGCCGACGGCGAGCGGCTTCTCGACGACGCGAGCCGGGCACTCCGCAGCTACCGCGACGACGTCGTGGTGGTGGCGGAGCCGGCACCGAGAGCGGGGCATCGGCCCTCCGATGGCCCGCCGTGGGTAGCGTTCGGTCCGTGGACCAGGTACCGGGGACGCGCAGCAGCGTCGATCCGGACGACGCCGAGATCGGCCGGCGCTTCGCCGCGGGCGAGGAGCAGGCGCTGGCCTGGGCCTACGAGCGCTGGGCCGGGCAGATCCACGGCATGGCGGTGCGCGCCTTCGGGTCCGGCCCCGACGCCGAGGACGTCACCCAGCAGGTGTTCGTCTCCGCCTGGGCCGGCCGGGCGCGGTACCGCCCGGACGACTCGCCGCTCCCCGCCTGGCTGGTGGGCATCTGCCGGCACAAGATCGCCGACGCCTGGGGGCGTCGCGACAAGCAGCGCCGGGAGGCCGAGGCCGCGATGACCGAGGCGCAGGCGCGGCCCGGCGGCCCGGTCACCGCCGGCGTCGACACCGCCGCGACCGACCGCGTGCTCCTGCTGGACGAGCTGGACCACCTGGGTCAGCCGCAGCGGGGCATCATCGAGCTCGCCTTCTTCGAGGACCTCACCCACGCGCAGATCGCCGAACGCACCGGCCTGCCCCTGGGCACGATCAAGAGCCACATCCGGCGCACCCTCGAGCGCCTGCGGAGCCGGTTGGAGGTGGACGGTGCAGCACTGCACGCCTGAGCAGCTCGCCCTCGCGGCGCTGCGCGAGCCCCTGCCGCCCTCCGACGCCGCCCACCTCGACGGGTGCGCCACCTGC
>Ga0210040_10001087_pt1 | contig 42345 bp, 23 predicted proteins | sample CryGeyCG12114_NA_FD_185462 | JGI IMG/M metagenome (GOLD analysis project Ga0210040, IMG submission 185462) | Groundwater microbial communities from aquifer - Crystal Geyser CG19_WC_8/21/14_NA (SPAdes) (version 2) | ecosystem: Environmental > Aquatic > Deep subsurface > Groundwater | place: USA...
CATAGTACTTATGTAATGGTCTCACTTTCATTTTCAATCCTGCACAAACAACCGACCTTGACATAGATTTACCAAGTGTATTTTTTGCTCTAGCAAAAGAATGTAACCATTTTTTACCCTCTGTGGTAAAATAATGGGCATAATATTGAAATACTTTACCCTGGTCCCGTTTGTAATATGCATGAAAACTCACAGATATAGCTTAAACACAAGTGCTGTAATTAAATTGTCTCTTGTAACAAGTAACTAACTAACAAACTAACTACTTAGCTGACTAATTGACATTTGTCAGCTTTGAGATGGCCACATTTGTTAATTGGGTGTCGACAATGGTGCATTGGAATTCAATGGAGGAGAAGATGATACCAATAAGTGTCTATATATATTGCAAACACGCACTACAGACTATTACTACTTGGAATTAAGCAATATGACCAGACAAGAAAGTTGGTAAGTGGACTTGACATCCAAATTCAACTTACATGAGCACTACTCGAGTCGATCATTAGATTTCATGGGATGGGATGACCTACCCTGTCTAATAATGATAGCATCTTTTGTATCTAGTTAGTTACTTACATAGTTGGTTGGTGTCACAATCAATGACCAGTTGGGCGGGATTATTTTTTATCAGATGGCTGAAATTAATAAGCAGCTTATAACTCATTTCAGACTATAATATCTGAATTCAGCTGAACTCAGATGTTATCTGGTTATCAAACTTTAATGTGATTAAATTGCAACTGTCCTTGTACAAAGCCGTATTTTTAGACTTGTTTTGCGTTGCTACAACGGTCAATATAGAACGGGCTGTTCATTTTAACAAACCTGTTGATAGCAAGCTCTATGTACAAACTATATACATGATTTTGATTGTATCAGATGGAAGGAATCGTGATAAAAATCTGAGTTTGTAATGAGTGTGCCGAAGCCGAAACCAATTAACAAATAAATTAGTTCTCACTCATTTGTTCATCTTCAGTGTGCATAATTAATGGCTTGTTTAACAAACTGGACTGAGTGACATAAAATAAATCAATCACACACATCTAACAAGCAAACTAAGTAATGCATTTGTTTACTCTTGTGGTTTCTATAATTGGCAGTTGTGCAACCCACTAACACATTAGTGGAATGACATTTTTTACTCACTGTCCGTACGCAAACTAGGCACACATGAATTAATGACGTGTACTTTATGTGACAAATTTGTTGAACAAAAAAATCTTGTTTGGAAACTAATATTCGGCCAGACATGTGAGATGCGTGATACTATAAATTACTTTATTGACCTCACTTTGATAACTATATGTCGGTCTTGAACCACTTTGAAGAGGAAAAAGGATTTAATTACATTGTTTACATGCAATCTAAGTGAATAACTTATTCACATTTCATGAAACAAGATATTTGTCATTTGCGTGTTTTTATTTCAATCAAAATATTTTCATTTAAATTCTGTCCTCCATTTTATGATTCGCATAGTATTCTTGTCTCCATGTTTCCACCTGTGGTTTCTATGGCACGCAGTCGTAGGTCGGAACAAACTTGAACTAAAAATTGCAATTTGATCTCAAATCTAGGCAGTTGAACTTCACATTAGCTACAGGTGAATGATTACATTACACTATTTTGAAAACCCCATAAAAACATCACACAATGCACTCCAAAAAAACAAAAAGGAGTACATACCAAAAACGGGACAGGAATTCGGAAACTTCGTCCCATTCGACTAACAAGACCCCAGTTTCGGACCCAACCAATGCCGTCGGAGTAGATATGAGTGCTGTAATGAATTCAAGTAATGCGGAACTAGAAGTGCAAATGATAGAAACTATTGGAGAAGATGGGCAATGTGTCAAAGTGCCCAAAAATCCATTTTTATTCACCCGAAGTTTCCCCAAAAAGGATGACGGAAGTCACGAGTATTGTGAGCATGGAAAGCCACCTCATATTAAGGAGGTTAGAAAATCGACTACCTCAATACACGTAGACTATAGCAAAGATAGAATATCTTTTGTTTCGACAAAAAAGATTTAATTTATTCTGTAGATTTCACTAGCCGAAGAACGGAAGCTTTTGGGAAGAATGCCCCTGATAACCCTCTTTCATGCTGAATCCAACAGAATTCGAAGAGGACCAGATGACCTGGGCTTGGAAGATGAAGATTTGACCGCAGCAGATGGAGTTGTCCGTCATACGCGTCAACAAAAGGATCACAGTAAACCTAAAGATCGGCATTCCATCGTCTACGATAATATCAAGATCACAAAAGGTGATTTTGTCTTCCCTCATCGAACATACAGGCCCAAAGTTCAAGTAGCCTTTCGAGTACCGACGGGGCAAGCACCACAAGCTGTAGTTATGGAACGATTGCATAGATTGTATCGGAAATCGGATATCAATTTGGTTTTGCAGCAGCTAGGCGTAGAATTGGAAGATTTAGTTCCTCCGCTTAATTACGGAGAGAATAATGAACGATTTTATCATGAAGCTATGTTTAGAAGTAGAATTAAAATCAATGGAGTGGATAAGAAAGAATTTCTGCAAAAGAAAGCTCGGTAAGGATATGGTGCATTAATTTTTTGCATTTATACGCCATTTCTAAATGTACACTGTGTAGTTTGCATTTTTTGCATTAAGCTACCGCTTTGTCTGCTTGATTAAAAAGTCGCCTGTGAAATTACAACAACCATAATCAATAATTGCACCCCATTGCACCTAAGCTTCAGCGCCGTACATAAATAATTTTCAACTTTTAATAAATGATCGTACGACAATGTATATGTCTAAGTAGAAGAATCAAAAGGACTCGAAATAAAAAGTTTACCACAGTTAACCACCAATTTTAAACGATTAATGCCGTTAATTAATTTGAATTAAGGTGAATCAAATCTTCCTTTGAATTTGGATCCCCTAATTTGTATTACATAGGGTGTCCAGATTGCCAGATGAAGACGGTTACACAAATGAGATTGAAGATGAAGAAGACGATGGTGAAGACAAGGACAAGGAGGATGAAATACACCATCCGAAAGAAGATTCATTGTCGTACGGGTCGTCTACGTCTTCAGCAAATAAAGGATCTCCGAAAAACGAGAGCAGTGAATCTCTTCATCCATTCATCAAATCCAAGCCTCCGTTTGGAGCAATGTTGCCCTTAGAATTCTTTGACGATGAAGAATTTGATATTAGAAGTGGGGAGGATTGGATTAGATTGGGTTATGATGCCAAGGAAGATATCAACTACCCCATTCCTGGGAAGGCTTTCCTACCATTTATCAAATCTAATGGAGAAGAAGAGCATGAAAATAATTTAGCTATTTCCCAAGTCACCTATGAACAGCTGTTGAAAAAAACTCCTAGATTAGAAAAATTTCATCAGCAGTTGGTCAGAGCTAGGTTCAATCGGATGCTCCAAAATGCAGGAATTGATCCAGCAAAAGGTAAATAGAAAATCTTCGTTTTCGAATGGAATGATTCAATTCTGTCCAAAACCATAACGCAATGATGTTTGTTTTGTAGTGAAAGCATACCCAACAGAGTTGGAATTAGGACAAATAGCTCGTATTGGATCTACTGTCCCAAGTCTTTTTGATATAAACATAAATTCGTCGGTTGCTCCGTCAAGCACTGGTAGAAAACCTACTGTCACCCAAGTGAAAAGGGAAAATTCTGAAGAGTCATTTTATTCGTCTATACGCACAATTTACTCTGCTGGAGAGATTAGTTTTGCATCCTCTGCGGAAAATTTGGTAGAATCGTCGATAGGGCTTATGGCTTTGGATGGGGATGAGGGGGAAGAAGGGGGTCGAGTTTTTCTCCCGTATTGGAAAGATCCCCCGTCCCCTTTGCCCATGGAGAGTGCAAGTGCCATGAGTTTGGTAACACCAACATCTTCTACTGAGCGGCAAGGCTCTGCTAATGATGAAGAAGCTAAGTAAGAGAACTCCGTAAAACCATTTCTACGATTCCCGCAATCGTCTTGTAATTTAATTTTTCTGTTTTTTTTTTACTCTAGGAAACTTATTGAAAGCACTAAAGCTGATCCAAATAGACCATACCAATCTGAATTGGATACCAGCTTTCCTGTAAGATTGTTAATTGATTGATACACTGACAGAGTTAAGTAAATACATGATATCAATCTCGGTGGCGCTCACTCGGGGCAAATTGAGAAAACTACCCTTCAGTTTTTTAAAGAAATGGACCATATATTTTAAGCTACAGCTTGTTATTAGCTAGTTAGTTGTTTTTTTCAGAGTTTATTAAACCATTATGAAATCCGATATTCATTTGTCATTCAGTTGGGCAAAGAGTTACGTCAACCCTCATCAGTACGTTCTCTGCCCATGGATATCAAAAAGACTGACGTACATTTCAGTGACTACTCATACCAAGGATTCTACAGACCAGACAAGGAACTAGATTTCTTGCGTGGAGACTTGGCAGGTTTGATCCCTGGAAGTCCAGATATCGACCCTTTTGAAGATGGTTTCGAGACGTATGTGGTGGACTTTGACAAAATGAGGAAAACTCATATCTACGACTGGCGTTGGGCCGATGTTGCCGTATTTGATTACAATGCCGAGACACGAAAGTAAGATATTTGGTAGCGTGAATTTGAACACTCACTCACTTTAAAATAAGACTTGCGACGATTAGAAACTTGATACTCTAATTTTACCCTTGGTGTGCATCGTGTCATAAAAAGGCGTGTAAAGTGTAGGATGTCTTTATGCCACGTTAATATGACATATTCTTTTTTATGCATTCCATTATTTTGTACTTTTCTCCACCAAAGGAATTTACTCTGAACTAATTAAACGCATTATTAATTTGCGCAAGCTTGGATAATAAATAGTTAGTTGCAGCAAGAAGCACCTTGTTTGGTCAATTAGTGTACAAGATTCCATCTGCGAATGTAGTTTTGACGAATTAGTTAGCTATAGTTAGTAATCATACTGTCGCAATGAAACAGTAATAGTAATATATGAAAATAGTAAATGCTTTTTGCTATGCTTGTAGATATTTTGTGCGATCCATACACAATCCCATAGTCTACGCTTGGGTTAGTAAAATTCATTTGTTGTTTGATGGGGAGAATCCTAATAAGCATGGACAAAGGATAAGGGATGCAATCATCCGTAGAATCGAGTCAGAGAGTCTAATGAGATACAACTTGTATTTGGATTGTCTCCGTGTGGACAATTTCCCGGTTCTGGATCCTAAAATAATCGGCATTATTGAAAGGAAAGTCTTGAGTACTTGCAAACTTAAAACTACGGATGTGTTAATCAAAAGGGTAAAAACAATATATTCTATAAGGTTAGAAGACAAGTCGTAAGTTGCTAGTAACTTGTATGCTATCAATCAATTCCAATCTAGACTATAGAAGAAATTCAACTGGAATTCAAACGATGCTTGGCCAGTAAACAATTCGAACTAATTGTACAAAAACATCCAAGATTGTACAAACCTTGGGTAGTTATTCCAGAAAAGGAAGATGACTGGCACAAAGAAGTCAATTGGCAGCCTGTTGCTGAAAGATATGAGGACACTAGTAGGAGCACATTTTCATACAAAGTAAAAGCTATTCAAAAAGCGAATGTCATTTATCCAAAAGAGCCATTTGAAGCACTCAAGGAAGTAGTGGCGCACTGTAATCTAGCTAAAGAGAAAAAGTTACTTTTGACTGATGAACTTATGCCAAAAAGTCTTCCAGAATTTGACACTCTTCAAAGGGCAAATATTAAAGAGGTCGGTTCATTTGATAAGCGAATTGTGGTAATTGGCAATGAATTTTGAAACGAAATTTTGTGAACAGGTGATCGACTACTTGAAATCTGAATGGTTCGATAATGTGTTGGGCAGTGTAAGAGATCATTTAAAGAAAATTCCCCAATCTTGGTACAATCTGAATGAAAAAAATTACGATGTTTTCGCTATGTCAAAACTAGCCAATTATTTGAATCTCATTAAGCTAGTTATGCAGGTACGGAACATGAAAATGCATACAATGCAATTTTCATGCCCATTTTTATGTATTTAAAGGATGTATGCAATGTTTTTAGGATACGCTGCGATCCATTGTAGTAGACTCGGTGCATAGATTTGCAAAGCATATAAAAAATCTGACGCGAGACGTTGACCTAGAAGATTTAGAAAACGACGATGGCTGGGGAGATGATTTAACGCACGAATTGTATCCGCCTCCGAAAAACATGCATCCCGTTTTCGTATTGGATTTGATAATGGACACAGATGGACCCAGATATACTCAACCTTTAAATCGATTTCCTAAGATTGCTACCTCAATTTTTAGCTATGCTGTCTCCTGTTTGTCTGAAATGCCTCAAATTCTTCCTATGCTCATGCCTCAAATTCAAACTACAACTCAATCTTTTTTGGGCTCTGTTCAAGAGAGTGAGGCCGAAATTCGGTCTTTAAAAATAAAACTGGGGCGATATGTGAAACGGGGAGCTGCTCCAGCTGACTGTTTTGGTCGCAAATTTCACAAATACAATCATATTTGGAACATGGACATTGATGAATATGTACAGTAAGTTCAATTAGTTAACTTTATCGGTTCTTTGAGCGTCTAGATTCAAATTTTAAGAGCCCAAATATAAAATACGGTTGGAATGATTGGCCACATAATTTAGACAATTCCAAGGCGAAGATGTAACTGCACAACAAATCCAACGAGAAGCACGGAGACACATTGCCGAGCTAAAAATCCTAGAAGACGAAATTCCCAAACACATGAACATTACTTGTTTTAAAGTGAATCTAGAAGTAGCCCGAGATGGAATTTTGAAGAAGAAGAAGCAAGTCTATACTGCTTTGCTGGATAGCTATGCTGCCAGGCTAAGGGATAGGATTGCTGAAGTAAAATATTTTCCATACAGTGCTGCAGCCAATTTTGTCTTACCTTCTTTCTTATGCGCAATTTCACAATATTAATGTAGGTCCGAGATGGCTACAGTGAAATCGAACGGAAACTAACCACTCGATCTGAGGACATTGAAGAAGTTATGCAATTGAAAGAATACGTGTCAAACGTGGCTGCCCAAGTGATTGAACTTGACACAATCACAGCAGCAGTAATAAAGGACTATGATATTTTTGACGAGTTCTTGTATTCCATTTCCAATGAAGATGTGCATGCAAAATGGACAGCTGCCATATACTCTGGGAAGATTCTTCGAATGGCCAAAGAAGCTGCCAAATGGCTTGATGATGATTATGATAGTCTTTTGAAAGTGCAACAAGGAGATTTGACGGCATTGAGTGACCAAGTGGACTCAGCTACACTCACTGTAGCTGGAATGGTGGCTTTCACAGAATTGGAGAAGGCAGCCGATGTAGCTGCAAGGGTTAAAAAGATTTGGAAGACAGTGAAAGAATTACAAGAGCAAAGTACGTTGCTCAACAAACGTCAAAAGATTTTTGGACTCCCAATGGCTCAAAATGAGGCATTGAATCGGCTTGTAAAAGATATTGAGCCTTTCAAAAACTTATGGTTCACTGCCGCAGGTAAAACAAAATGAATTTTCAATTCGCATCGATATTTTTTATGCATTGTAATTTTCAATTTGGTATTTAGACTGGCTGAAAATCCAGGAAACTGTATTTACTGGAACACTGGACAAAATTGATGTGGACAATCTTGTGAAAACAATTAACGAAGGCAGTAAAGTCATTCGCAGATGTATAAAATATTTCAAAGGGGCGGACACTATTCAACATATTGCTGAAACGGTGAGGCATCAGGTGGACGAATTCAAGCCATTGGTTCCTCTGATTCAAACTTTGAAAAACAATGGCATGAGGCAAAGACATTGGGAAGCAATTTCTGATGCTTGTGGTAAGTTATGTTTTGAATGTATGAAAATTGTCTTGATAATAGGGTTTATTTTACGGTAGTCACTTTACCGCAGGATTTACTGTGGTCGCAAAGGGTAACCAGTCTTTCAAAAAGCTGATGGAACAAGGAATTGCCGACCATATTGATGAAATCACAGAAATTGGGGAGATTGCAACGAAGGAATACTTTATAGAAAGTAGTTTAGACAAAATGGGTTACGATATCATGCAGCACAAGATTCTGACATCTGTGGACGAAGAAACGAGTAAGCTGCAATATTATTTGCATGCAAAAAGAAAGGATGTTCTAGCTAAATGCTATTGCATTTGTGCGATCAAAGGTGGCATTCACTAACTGCAAGTTTGTTTGTTTTTCAAACGCATTTTCTTGGTTTGATTTCCTTCAGATATTCCAATCTTGGTACTTTCTGAGAACACATTGAAAGTCATCTCGGATTACATAGATAAAACGAACCTACTCGTGGCTAGCGAATATAATAAACCGTTTGAAGAGAGATTGTCAATCTGGGAGACAAAAATTAAACTGGCAAAGGCAAATTTGGAATTGTGGTTTAATAATCAAACGTTATGGCTAGCGGCTCAGTCAGTTTTTACTTCCCCAGAAGCGATAGAAAAGTATCCGGACGAGTATTTCATTTTCGAAAAATTGCAAAGAATTTGGAAAAGGCTTCATCGACTGGCGAGAGATACACCTGAGGTGTGTAGTGTATTAAAATTTAATTTTCTAATATAGTTTTATTGCCTCCAGTCGTGTAAAAATATTTTAAAATTTTGTATCATGTTTGCAGCTTATTGAAGTGGTGTCAGATTCCACGCTTCAATTTAGTTTGAAGCAATTTGAATCCTTCATTGGAAGAATTATGCACTTGGTGAAGGGAAACGCTTAAATATTTTGACTAGGTAAAAAGGACCCATATGTTTCATTTTGCAATCGCTTTTTTCATGCTAATAAAAACTGATTAGAAAAATTTAGCGATGCACTCATTATTACACAGCTTTTCATTGGAGACTAACTAATAAGTACAGAATTCTGAAAAAATTGTGTTTAGTAAGTGAGTTAATCATATGCTATTCATTCCATGTCTTTCAAAAATGTATGAATGAAAAAAAGTTTTCTGCAGCTGAAATCTGATACTCTCTCTTCCCCTAGTGCATTGGTACAATCCATTGGAAAGATAAACCGTGCTCGTGCTACACTGTTAATAAACTATGAATGGAACAAAATCATTTGTTACTTTTATGATACACAATACATTACTCGCAGGAACTTGTTTACTATCTTAATTTTTTCTTTTGCTGGATAAGTAAATGAATTTGAAGTCATGCGTTTTGAATTCGAAATCACGAGACCTCTTCCTATTCTTTACGTAAGTAAGTTGTGAATTCTATTGTTTCGTGTAAAGGAGGCTACTCCTCCCTACTTAACTAACTAACTAGCTTAAATATTCAGTAATATGACCAGAACATAATAACCGTGCTCTAGAAACCCAGCTCGCTCGCAGCATAAGCATGTAAATATTTTGGTTTCGATATGATGAGTCTATTCATTCCTAATGTGACGGAATAATGAACCGCACTTTACTCACATTGTAAGGGTCCATTAGAATGAGCTTGAGCTGCATCCTTCTCACAACTTATGATCTTCTTAAGTTTTCCCTTTTCAAGTTGACCTCTGACTAGTTGTTTCTTGCATTGTTTATTTGGTGAAAAGGAGCTCATCCGGATGATTCTTATTATTGTTGTGGGACAGCTGAGGGGACCTCATGATCTGATCGCCATTTAGTTAGCCATGGTGGAAAAAACAGTTTTTGGTTACATTTACATTATTGTGAGTGATCAAGGGTGCGGAAACGGTTTGAAAGAGTGGAGCCAAAGTATCGTTTTCGGTTATGTAAACCTTTGGGTATCCTGCATTAGCTAATCCGCTCAAAATGAGCAACAACTGTTATTTCAGATGAGATTAGGCACGCTTCCATTGCCTAGTTTGGGAATGAAAATTGCTCATTTTTCGGCAATCTGGATTCCATCCTTAAGTTATGGTCTCATGGTGTATAAGAATAGTATTTGTAGGCTCGAATAGAAAATTAGAATGGAAATTGAGAAAATTTTTTAATACAAAACAGCTGTAAATTTTGAGCATGGATTGTTTCTCACTGAATAATTTTAGATCTGGATTCATGTCATTGAACCAACCGTTGTGCAAGAATTTATAATTAATCACAAAAGGAATTGAAAGAAAGTATTTAATCAAAGTCTAGTTTTTCACGACCTTTTACTCATCCGTTTTTTTTGGCTTTCTTTACAACTATAAAATTAGTTTGCTTAAAATAGGTCAACAAAGGTGCACAACACAAGAAATTTTGACGCCGTTTAAAATTCAAATAGACTATAATTTTTCTCAGGTAGGAAGTGCTTCTGCTAATGTGCTATGAAAACAAGAAGCCGTATTTAGTTTGTACTCTCAATTCGCTAAAAATAACGTTTTCTTGTCCTCAATACAAACTAACCAAACGACATCAGGATAATTTTTCAATGGATGGGCGAGCGAGAGATAATTTCAGCTCTCCAAATGATTTTGGCTTGAAAAAATTCATTTCATTGCATGTGACCTGTCTCAAGTCTCGAGCAACACTTCAAACGCTATTTCCTCATTCAATTTTGAAGCTCTTGGCTTTAATTCTCGCTATATTATTACTTGATCAACAATGTGTTTTGTCCAAAATTATATTTTCAGCCAGCCATATGCATATTAGAGAGTCAAAATCTTTCACAACGTACATTTAACTGTGCATAAATATGTTAATATTAAAATTTCTATTACTATATCAAAGACCTTACATTTGAAATTGTGCATACTGTCACTAGCTAATAATTTTATGCATTTTCTATTCATTCCCATCCTAATTAATTGAAATGTACACATCTAATGATAAAATTATAAATCTCCTGAAAAATTGTCAATGTCAACAAACCGTACATGTTGTATTTAGCTTGAAGCTCTCATAGTCCCATTTGTGTACCTACATATTTGTACACAAGGATGATGATACTTGATACTTTGGCTGACACAATTTGTTATTCCAATGACTGCTTCCGATCATCACATAATCTACCAATACCCTAACTAACTAATGAGAAAGGATTGGAATACAAGGTAAAATCTTGTGAACATGAGAAAAAATTCCAACCAACTTTTAATAACCTGAGAGTTTTGTCTCTGTCTACTTAATTGTCTGCTCCCAACGTTCCTTGTTGTAATGCCGTAAAAGCTTGCACTATCCTCCCCTCATACTCATTATGTTTACCACAAACCATACTATTTTACCTCCTGGTTAAGTAAAGGGCTCCTAACTAACTAACTACCAGTGTTGCTCGTATTAGCTAATAACTATCTCATCTCTTTTGTCATCTGTTGGTTCGTGGTATACATCTTTCTCAATGTGGAATTTTTGAACCACTAGTAACTAACTAACTTACTTACTCGGGTTACGCTATGTATGATGAGCATCATTATATTAGCAGTACATAAACAAATAGACAAACAAATGAGCAAAGGGATTGTGTACTGCTCATCGTATCACTCAACTTGTCAGTCATTTTTTTCTCCCTGTTTGGTAACTACGTATAAACTAACTATGGATGGGCTTCTCATTTTAATGGACTTGTAATCCTCTTCTCATCTTATTCGCATGAACGGAGCTCTTTATTTGTCCGCTACAATGAACTGGATGGACCGGCCTCCAAACTCTTTCAAAGGCCCAATCACAAATCACTTGATTGTTTTCAAGGGTCTTCCCTAGCTATCTGTATTTATTGAGAGATAAAGCTAAGGGCTGAAATTTTGAAATAATGGCCTCAGCTGTGTTTTCCCAAAACATGGTTGAATATTTTCGATTTTGTATGTTATGTGTGATTGTTTTTCCTTTTGAGTTAATTTGGCCAGTTAGGAGTGAAACAATTTTGAGAGACCAATTGTATAGAAATATTTGTATTCACGGCAATAATTTGTACAACATGAAGAACAAGTTGCAGATTTTAAGCCACAGCCAGGTTTCCCAACGGAGACAAAAGTGAGGGAACGAAATCCGCCCTTGTGGTTACATTAAGTAGATGTTTCGGTACCATTATGGATGAAGCTTTTGATTATCTGTCAATGTATCTACTACTGGATAAAGCTTTGGTGGTTTCGTCTCGTTTTAAACAATGGTGTACAACATGATGTTTTCGGAACAAGAAAAAAACTATATAACATCTGTCAACACTGACTACCAGATCCAGTAACGAGATAAAGGGCGTGTGAGGAACAAACTAACTAGCCAGCGAAAATTTTACATCTCACTCAACATGGCGTCGGTTGTTGAATATAGGAAACACAGGAATTCGGATTTCAGCATTGAATCTTTGCTCAAAGGAACCACTACTACTACGAAAAATGTGAATTTGTTTGAACATGAGACTGAAAGAAGTGACGATAATGATAAAAATTTTGATTCCGATAAAGAAAGTGATGAGCAGAATTTTTCTTGGCTGCAGTGCACTCGTTTTAAACCTCCCAAGTTACCCAGTAAGTAGTTTACAGTGACTTGTGTACAGAAAAGGAAGCAGTGACTGTAGATTAGCTACATTTTTACGAGGAAAATATAAATTGCTAAATTTTGTGTATTTTTTTTGTGATTTAGGAAATCGAAAACGGACCAAAACTACAAAAAGACAAGGCAGAGGTCCAAGGATTCCATTTTCACCCTATCAGATTTCAGTTCTAGAAGGGACATTTAAAGATTCGCAGTATTTGAGCAGTGATTCCATACAAGAGCTTGCTAATGTCTTACATTTGAGTGAAATTCGGGTAAATTTCTCCTATTAAAAAACCATTTAAAGCTCCCTTGAGTTTATTTGTAAAACTAATCAACTTCATTTCATATCTCTCCAGGTAAAAATCTGGTTTCAAAACCGTAGAGCTCGATTCCGCCGTGAAAAAGAACCCAGTAACGCCACCAACCAATTACTGAAACCAACTCGAGCCGTCTCAAAATGTGAAATTTTTCACGAATCCACTAAAAGTCACGAATTAGTAACATCTAATTATGATGGCCAGAAAATGCCGCAACAAAAGCAAGTGGTCGTGACCTCTCCCAAAATCTCAGTTAAGACAAATGATTATAGTAATAGTAAAAGTAGTAGTATAAATAGTTGGTCCACTACCTTGACTTGCTTTGGTAGGAATGCCCCAATTGTTGACTCTAGAGCACAATATGATAATAACCGAATGTTTGTTAACCCATTTCACTCTGTAGATAGTACTAGGTTGCACAATTTCACAAATAGTAGTAGTAGTAATAGTAATAATACTGTTTGCTCAAAGTTTATGACCCAAGATAGTATTATTAGTTGCGATAAAATTCGTCCCATGGAATCACAAATGCATTCTAGACAAATGGCGTACTATTTTCATCTTTTTGGTCCAGACTATTGTAATAAGCTTGTGAATAGTATGCGATCCTAGTTTGTGTGTTAGATTATAACAAGTTTTTTCTGTTTGTTATATGATGCGAGACATGTGAGTTTTTTGTTTGGAAAGTAGAGTGACTAAATTGTGTGTAAAGTTGATGACTTTACTTTCAGGTGTTTATATCATTTTGGTGTGTGAAAATTTAAAATAATGAAAGTGGTTGTATTTATGGTTGTTTAATCTGTTAATAATGTGAATAAAGTTGTGTTTGTTTAGTTAATTGGAGCGCGTTTTTATGGCTTTTATTAAAGCATTGACAAATTGTTACTTTGGGGCATTGTTAGACAATTCGTTTGAGAGATCTGAGTCATGGTTTGGTAATTTTCCGACTAATAAATGACATTTTTTAACCTCATTTGTTAAAATTTGACTTTTAGTGTATAGGTTAGCATCTTTAACCTTGCAATTATAATGGTTAGTTTAAAAAATTTTGAAATTACGTACCTCAACTTGCCATAACTAACCAACTATCCCCTTTTTGAAACTTCTGTTATCTTGAGAGTCAAAGCAATTAATATTTCACATAAAACTCACAAAGTAATCAACCTATCAAATGGTAGTTAATCACATGAGAAAACGAATGGATTGAGCCCTTACAATATGTACATACTAAAAGTGAACAGCGCAATTCACACAACGTGTCCATAAATCCACTTTGATTATGAAATTGTACCAATACATAATGAAAAGTGAAAAAAGAGTTACCACCTACAATCATCTATTATTGCTAATCGAAAGTAAATTGACGCACGCATTAATTGTCCAGTTCATGAACTCAAGCTTACATTCAACCAAATAATTACCGTGACACGCAGTATAGAGCATGATGAATAGATCAGTAAATTATTGCAAGACATTTTTTTACTTAATAAGGTCTTCATAACGAGATCATCTGAAGAAAAGTACAAGCATGAGACATTTTATTCAATCAAATTTCATAATCTTTTTATGTTGGCTCGTTTTGTCAGTAAACTAGTGAAGTGAGTAACTCACGGTAAAGTACACTTGCTGACAGAAAACATGGATTCAGTATTATGATTGTAGAGTGATCTGATTTAGTTCATGACCAATAGGTCAGCGAACTAACTAACTAACTAAATAGTCCACTTTAGTTTGCAGAACTTTGCTGTGCACATGAATCCAGACAATTTATATTACGCTGTAAGAATTTACGGTCATGTACGGCTATGGCTATTTACGTTTAAGAAATTCAATAATAATTACTAACTAAGGTAGTTAGTTAGAAAAGGTGTAACCAAAAATCTGTCCTTTTATGAAAAACAACACTAAAGTTTTCCTCTCGGCTAACTCACATTTCACGAGCTCAGATGAATGACTGTAACAGGCTTTGTTCGATTTATTATACGATTGGTTTCAATTGTGAAATTCATACCACACCACACCTTTGAAATGGAAAAAATCTGTAGTTAATTAGTTAGTTAAGAATTCATTGTAATCATGTGAAAATCTTGTTTCATCCCTTTTCAGTTTTCAAATTTATTTTACCGAAAATTATGCATTCTTGAATTATCCACATGTCTCAAGCGTGCGTATACTTACTGTGCTGCCAGTGCTGCATCAATTACTTCTGCACTCAGCACCCAAGTGGAACACATTTAAAACTAACAATTTAATAATATGTCCTATTGTACGTACATGCGTGCACCCATATCTGTTTAGGTAGTAAAAGTGAGCGCTCAGATTTGGTACCAAAAAAATCTATACTCATCTCAAAGCTAGCGATACTAATATGGTAACATCGTGTTTGTACACGATTTGGTCGTAGTTATCACAGCACATTGTTGCACTCGAATAAGCAATAATGGTTGACTGACAATTTCACTTTCACTGTAAGAATCTTAAAGAAAATAGTGGATTCTCCAAATACAAATTTGTTTGTGAAACCTTCCCTGAGGAAATTAAATGGTGTCACATTTATACAAACGGTTATTATTATGTAAAGGAAGTAGATATGATACAATGCTGATGAAGAAATTGTAGCGATCAATTATTGTGTTGCCTGAAATTATCAACTCAGCACGTGAAGAGGATTAAAAATATTTCATAATTAATTACTAGTTTCAATCAACAACTGAAACGTGCGGTCAATCAAGTTAATTACTATAGCATTATGCACAACCTGGGTAAGGTTCGTATCTCACCCTATTTAGAGTAGGCACGCGTTTATATTGGAACAAGTTTAGTTAGTTAGTTAGTTACAAGGTATTGTTTACAATTAAGTAAGTAGTTCATCAAAATATGGAATCAGATTGTGACTAAAATATACGTATGGTAGAGGTACTGAGGTACTGATAATGACATTATTAAAAGCCCGTTCTACGCCCGGTCATTTTAAAAAATTGACCTAAATAATCGTTGCTGGATTAGTGCGTGAAACACTAGGGGTACACCCGATGCCGTTGCTGTCGTAGATTTCTACATCCGTTCTTCTCCTAGCCAATCCAATCAGTAGGTTGAAGTTGGTAGTTTGCTCTGATTGGCTGATGGTTTGTAGCATTTGGGGATGAAAAATACGAAATTGAGTTAAAGCTGCAGCAACAAAATGGTGCGTTGAGAAACCTTGGTTTTGTTTTGTTTTGAGAAGAAACTTTTTTGATAATTAATGTCAACATACGATTGCTAAACTATTTTGGTACCTAAAACTGCTCCCTTTGTCCTTATTTACTACAAAAGTTAAGTCATTTACTCCATTAGTTGGAGAGTTGATTATAGTTAGTTAGAGCCCAGCCAATATTAAGAAATAGTGCAAAAATTAGAACTGAGGAAGACACATCTTACGTGTATTTCCCACGCTGCCATGAACTGCGTCCAAACTCATTCATTAGAATGTTAATGAGATTTCAATAAAAATAATTAGCACTTAACTATGATTTAAAAGCCACAACCTTATTTCTTGCCACTTAATTTTTAGATGCTACTGTAACAATGAATAATGTGTAAGGTTTTCAGTCATAAAATCACGATAAAAAATCCCAATTCAATTCCCATTATTGACACGTACAAATGGATTCACATGACAGCTCTCATACCAAATTCCATTGTTTATAAATACAACTATCATTTACAAATGCTTTAACCACAACACAGCTTAAAATACCTTTTTGTTAAGCTAAACGATTCAGAAATCTGAGCTAACTCAGCTCCACTTGTCTTCAATATCCCACCATTTGTGCAATTTAACGCCAATTAAGTTCACAATGAAGAATTGTCGAGTTACACCAACCCGATAATTAAGTATATCATAATTTCATTCCTTCCTTTTTCATTATTCTTCGTCAGCGAGCTAGCTTACTAACTTACTTAACTGTAGGGTCATTGGATCCACTGTAGAAACTCTATGATTATCACATTCATTCTTGCAAACTGCTAACTAATTAACAATAGTAGAATCCTTGTGATGCAAGTTTTAATAATGCTCACAAAATGTCAACCTGTCATTCACTTTGCTCGACTGCTTGTTATTCGCAATACAATGTCCAGAATTCTTTGCTCACTCACCAACTAACTGCCAGTTTATTATGCAATTGGAACTCGTTTTTAGCACAAATTCAATAAGGTAAAGTCATCGGATCACGAAAAAAGCTGTTAGGCATAACATTTGATATAATCGTGAGAATGGTACATTTTGATGCTAAACAGTGGACTAACTGAAACAACAGCATGCAACCATAAAAGTTTCATTTACCCCAAAAGACTAATATTATATTGCACCCTATTGTTTTGTCTACCACAAACAAAGCATTTTATGCTGCGTAAGATTGTATATAAGTTAGTAATAGTCTAAAAATGATAGTGAATCCCATAAACATGGGAGCATCAGTGATCACGTAATCTATATTGTAAGAAAGCGTTAGCATATATAGTAGTAGTAGCATAAGCATTGTTATTAAATAGATCAGTCATATACTCGTTAGTTAGTTACAATTACGATGTAAAGTTAGTTCTCACAGGTAGGCAAAGTGGATGAGTTTCAGCAAAGGTTTGTAATAGGAATTGGCAATTATTATTATAGAGATTTTGTGCTATTACAAAAGGAAAGGATAGTTAAAGCCACATTTCAGTCTTAGTTTGACCGTCAGAGAAAATGGATGTGAAAAGTTCCGTGTTCGTAGTTGGTTTGTGCACAGGGGTTCAAGTTTGTTCACGATTTGAATGAAAGACGAGTAAGGAGTGACTACCTAAGGTGATTTTAGAGTGGAGTGAGAATTAGTGTCAATTTTGATGGCCGGTAAAAAACTTAGCCGCGATATAATGACAAGTAGTATTGGATTCAAGCGTGTTTTTTATTTGTGACCATCTTAATAAAGGCTAAAAATAATTTCAACGTGCTCATAACATACATAAAAGTTAGTGTGTTTAATTCGGTAATGAGTTTTGCCAGGGATTGAATACAAGTCAGCCAGTAGTAGCTGTAGTATACCTTGTCCGCAAAAAGGAGGTAAATTTTATCCTATCCTGCTACACAAATTTATCACACACAGGACAGGAAAAATTTACCTCCTTTTTCCGGATAGTCTATAACAGTTCGTGTGTTTTTTCTGCACATGCTAGAATACGGTGGTTGAGCAAGCAAGTGCAAGTGAACAACAGAATCATTGTGAAGAGAATTTTCAAGTTAGCTACTGTAACAGAAAGATTTACGATTCATTGTGAATGTGAAGATTTTGGAAACGACAGTGATACGAGAAGAATACAATAATTATCAATGTTCATCATGCGGAACGATATGGTGCAGCGGGTGAGTAGGCCAGTTTTTTAGTTAAGGTTTATTCTTTAAATATTAGAATTTGTGGATAATTTTTAGCATAAAAATTATTAAGCCACCATAGATGCAGAAAATTGCAGAAAATCTGCATTATATGCATACAGAGATAATTAGTATGAATAATTTTTAAGCTGTACCTTTTTTAGACACTAGAATTTAGAAGTCCAAGTGTCGATTGATTCACAATATAATTAAAATCCTCTATGAAAATATGCAGATTAAGATATAGGCGGGTGCAAACACCTGTTTGATACGCTTATTACGGATTAAAAAGACCGTACATATAGATTGAGCTTGAAAGTTGTCTGACATAGCAAGAATTTTTTAAATTGGCCTAATTACATTATTTTTAAGTAGGTAATACGATAAGGATAAGTAGACTCTTGAAGCAAACTATGAATTAGATAAAGAAAGTACGGACTTGCCAACTAAAGTACGTCAAAATCGTGTCTTATCATCCTCATTCATCTGTATATATAGTTACAGTTAGATCAACAGAATGAAAAAACAACATAACATACCGTGTGCGTACAGCAGATTGTCCATTGATTGAAATCTTAGTTAGTAGATAGTTACGACCATACATCCCTATATGGTCATCCACTCTTTCATACAATTCTCAAGTTCAATGAATATGGAGCACACAAGTCTTCGTATTAAGATGAATGCTATATCCAATTATGTTTTTCTGTGCACAGCACATGGCTAACTAACTTTGGTTAGTTAGTTAGTTAAAAACCACATTATGTGTATAAATGCATGTGTGCATCACATTTAGAAACTTCACTAAAACCAAACCACGAAATGTGTAGAAATTTTCTTCAGGTGAAATCTGTATAGCACACATGTTGAATGATATTGTCTAATTTTTCAGATTTTTTTGGTCACCCTGTGTTGCATCGTAATTGTCCTGTGTGTATTACCCTCGACGGAGGGGAACAATGAAGTTTCAATTTTTCGAAGAAAACATAGAAGACTTCGACCCAATCAACATGGTGGAGCTCTACGACGAAGAGTCAGAGTCACTGGACAACCTTTAAGTAGAAGTAACTATTTGAATGGGGATAACAATTTGCAGCAGAAGAGAGGAGGGATCCGAAGAATACAAAGGAGGAAGAATAGACTCCCTCTATATAATCGCGGTAATGGGAATGACAATCAGTTTTATAACGGAGGCAACCATTTGGACGGCGGGGATTTTGATAGATTTACCAATAATGGGATCCAGGCGACTCAGAGGGATGATTATCGAGGATTTCTAGGAGGACCAGCAGGACCTCAGGAGGGAGCTCCGGCTTTTTCACATACACAGAATGTAAACAATTTTGATTTATCGATTCAATTAATGTACGTTAAATGTTTTCTAACTCAACGAGGATAAACTATCAATTAGATTTGAGATTGAAGTCACAGTCGGCAATTAGTTTTTGAACGGCATTACAATCAGAGTTATCAGAGTCACTGAACATATCAAATCCGCAGCGATAAGAATTTTAGCCAGCTCTTTGCTCTTTGTCTTTGGCAGTCTGCTGGACATCATATAATCTTTACATATTCGGAAGCCCACCAATAAAAAATCCTACTGCTCAGAAAAATCGTTCTACTTGAAATGACCCTATTTATGCAGTATCGCATTATATTGTGAAGTGAATGGTTTCGAAATTCAACAAATGACAACATTATTGTTTCGTCTATGGGCTAATTCAGTGCGGTTGAAATGGTAAAATGTTGGAATGGCGTTGAAATGTATCTATGATACAATATTTCACTTGCATTTATCCTGTCATTAGTTATAGTCATTTTGCGGTGATTTTCGTCTATTTTTTAATCTCTTGCGTTTCATTTGATTTGCAATCATATTTCACCAACATTATGTATGCCCGGGTCAAAAAAATTCTCTTGGTTAACGGTATAGTGGTAGCAGTAAACTTACATAGAATGGAGATTCATTATTGAAAATTATTGAGAGGCATTCATTGTCATTCACTAACTATTCGACATTCGAGTATAGTAATCATGTAGCACAACAAACAATTAAGGTGCTAAAAGTTTTCTTGATTTCCTAGATGATAAGGTTTTGATTAGACAACTGATGTCTGCGTACCAAAGCTGTAGCAATAGTTAATTAACCATGGATTACGAAACCTTAACACTTCTGCAATTAAAAATTTGACTATAAATGCAAATTACTCTTTCAAGAATAGTTAGCTATACTGACCAGCTTTAGCTTTAGAAGTAACTAATGCACCTACAATTTCTTGTTTCCGCATGCAACCATAGGACCATAAGAACTACGCATTTGCGTACGCTGTACGAGACGGTGATAATGCTGAAGACTTTTCTCACAAAGAGGCTCGCGATGGGAAACTTACTATGGGAGAATACAAAGTAAATCTTCCTGATGGTCGAACACAGGTAAACCACTCATTTACAATTTTCCATAATACTATGGTATTAAACCCAGCGCGTTACATGTTACATCAAAAGTAGACAAAGAGACAATTTATGTCGGTAATTATTATGTATGACTATTTGCTAGCATGCAATGTTTACAAACAGAAGCTGTATTTTCTATGCACTGTGCGTATTCAAAATAAGTCTACTTTCATTTTTCGTCCATGTGTACAAATTTAATTGTATTGGAGTTCCCACGCGGACTCTCCCTTTGTTAAATCATAGTCAGTCAGTAGTAAGTTTCAGTTGCTTATGATTACTATGCAGTGCTTCCTGAGCATTCACAATTTTACATTCATTTTCCATTTATATAATAATTTTGCTGATTTGAGGGGAAACTGTTTGCCATCAATGCGATATTAGATGGAAGCTACAAGCTTGAGAATTGTGTCACAGTCTATAATGACAACAAGCATTTAACTTGTGGTAATAGTTTTTGTAGCATAATATATGCAACTACGACTACCAGTTAACTAACTAAAAGAGTAACACTACCTTAACCCCTTTTTATTTCGTTGATTGAGCGGGAAAACATTTCGTTCGAGACAGCATGTTTAAAGAAGCATGTGGATTTCACGCCATTCAATATGCTATGTGAAGTTTTTAATGGCATTAACACTTGCCAGTGTATAGAACACGGTTTGTCCCTAAGAAAAGCATTTATTAAAAAGATTTTAATTGGCGTGCATATTTCCATTTCAGATTGTGAGGTATACAGCTGGCCCTAAGCATGGATTCAAAGCTGACGTCACATATGAAGGAGACGATCCCAGAAATAAGGAGTTAACAAAACCCCATAAAAGTGAATTCAACAGATCTCCATCTCCATTCCAGCATCATTCTCCAGTACCAGTGGCCCAGCATAGACCCCTTCATCCGAAAACCAAATCCAATCGGCCAACACTATCATTCAAGAAAGCAGATACTCCTATTTATTTTTCTAACCCTTTAAAGGCACAACAGCCGACAAAATATTATAATCATAACGATGAAGATTCCTTTCCCAGTCAAAATTTCCAGTTGTTAGAACCAATTAGAGCGGCGGTAACTACTCAACCACCTCCATCTCCCCCAGCAATTTTTTTCTCATCGACGCCACCTAGTGTGGCAATTTATAATCATATATCGTCCACTCCGAAGCCATATTCTGGTCCCAAAAGTATTTATGACAAAATGCCCCAAGATAAAGGCGGATACAGAAAACCTTTCCCTACAATTGATCCAGATAAGAGTCCACGAGCTGGACCATCAAAGAAACCAAAAAAATATGTTTTCCATCCATCGTCAGGATTCCATGAAGCCCGGAAACCTTTTTACGATGTTTACTCTTCACATGCTCCATCTGCTGAAGACGACAATTCTCCACCTGTGTTCAAAAATAATGGCTATCAATTTAATAAGCCACAGAAAGGGGTGACTACTAAATTGATTTCCCCAGTCCCATCTTTTTTGGACCCTCATACCCTCGTATCGAGTCAATACAGCAATCCACACTTGAGATCTGATCATATCAGCAATGCTCATCCTACAAAAAGCCGGCTGATCCCTGAAGGATATTTTAATCAAGGATTGCAACAATCTTCATCCTTATCTTATCCTGGGAACAAGTACGAAACTATTAGAAAACGAAAACGCAAGAAACACAACAAATCCAAGCAGTATCATGCTGAGGTCACCCCACATTACCATGATATCGACGTTACAACGAAAAAGTCGATATTCCAATTTCTAAATCCCCAATCATCCAGAGGCTATAAGAGTAAAGAGCAAGATAATCGATTTTTCAAATTCCCAGAAACTAAATTCTTTGATCACGGAGATCGACCTGCAGTCAGCAACTACCCTCCTCAATCTTCACTCGCAACTTTTGCAGCTGGACTCCATCCAAGTATAGGAAATGATGATCAATCGGTCCATAGTCAATACTTTTACACAAAAGCTGCTCAACAAACAGGAAGGAAGAAACCCACTCGACCCCCCACCAGTGGTTTAGTGTTTCTGGAAACGCCCGGTACTGGTGAACGACCAACAGCACTTGGAGTCGGTAATGCTATGGAACGACTTCCACACTCAATGACACATACAATCACACATCCATACGAAGTTGGATCAGTTGATTACGGGAAGAATGTTGGATATTCAACAAGCAAAAAAGAAAATAACGAATTAACTGGTGGTGACGAAGACCCAAATTCTCGGTTTTACCGAGATTCCAGCTATTTTAATCGAAGGAGGGGAACCAATTCATTTACACCGCCGGGATATCATGGTTCCTCTTCTAATCGACGAAGGGATTACTTGATTGATAATTCACGGGACACAGTTGTTCAAGAGTCTACAATGAAGAGCGTTGTTTCCAGCGAGAATGCTTCACAAGAACAAAGCAAAAGCAATATTAGCAATACTAACAACGAAGCCAAAAATGGAGACAGTACATAATTAATGTTAGGTTTATTATTAGTGGCTGCGAATTTTACGTACACTACACTGTAAATTAATAATCATGAATAGTGTGTTGTTGAGAGAACTGTTGAATTATTAGGAAGTGATGTAATTATTTGTATGTTGCCCATGTAAATAAAAATATTTTTTTAGACAATTACTCAACTCACTCAAGTTTTATTCGGTTTTATTATTATGGTTTTGGTAAACTGAAAACTGGATTCTTTTCACTACGTAAAGTTAAGCTGGTACAATTGTTTTTAAAATGTATTTAACTACGCGGTTCAACCTTAAAACAAAGGAAAACCATAAAGCATTTTGTTAGGTAACAATGTACACGAGGTGGCCTTTGACGCCATTGTTAGCTTGTTGGGCATTAGCGCTACCTATGGATTTTATTTGTCACTTTTACAAGCTACGCGTCTGTTTTGCTTATGCCTGCCGTTGGCGTGTGTTACTAGCGTTAAAAAACAAAATGAACCACTTCAAATCACATTGAGAAGGGCTTACATATAATATTTATCTCAGCAAGCAGATAAATTAAATAATCTGCTCGATGCTCCATTGTTAGAAAATGCCCATATCGTTACTTAATTCTAGAGTTTTGTTCACGTTTTAAAATCAACCTATCTTGCTGAATTAGGATATTGGGAGATCGACTCAACCATTCAACTTGTACTGTACAGCGCTCAATCTAAAACTAAACAATTGTTGTGAGCGCGTATTCCTAATCCCACCCAGTATCAATCAACAATGAAACTCAAAATCGGAAAATCGTGCTCGATCAGGTATTGAAATAATTTTACAAAAGTTAATAATTGCAGTAACTATACGTACAAGCTAAATAGATTAGATTGAAAATTGAAAGCAGTTTTATACATTATAGGCAAAAGTCAATGATCAAGTAAATTCAATCATCAAGGCCGGTTGATATACATTTGCTTTGTTTATTTCTTAAATAATGTAAGTAAGGGTTTTAAGTGTTAGTTATTCAATTTGTCTCGACAATCGGAGTTAATAGAATCCATCATTTTATTAGTCATGCGTGCAAACTAATCTGGCATGAAAATTATTTCCTTTTCATTTATTCGTTCACGAATATAAAATCAAGGCGTGAAATATACAGTGCATAATATGGCAGCTCAATTGGTTACGTAATTTTTCACTTCTCCAATCTAGCAGCTTTCATGTATATTTATCCACATTTTATTCGTTTAATGCAGAAAAACTGATGTATGGAGGAGTTGATAATACAACAGTTGACTAGTTGACAAGTAAATGGATACGCATAGGAATTTACGCCTGATTTGAGCATGAAATAAATTTGTTACAAATGGCAAATCGAAGTTCGAGGCTATGGGGTCCCTTTTTTGTGGATTGGTATGGAAACTGAGATTTAACAATCCTGTATTGAAATGAAAAGCTTAACTTTTAGCCTTTGTTGTCAATAATGATAATAATATGCTGATAACTCAATTGTGTTTTCAATACTATCCTGGCTGAATTGAATCCGTCATTGTACAACCCTTCAATTGGGAAATGGTGCACCTTGAAAGACCTGCTCGTGTAAGTCACCAAATTTTGTTCAAGTTTATCTGATTTTTTATTCTTTCGACATATTTTTTACACTAAAATATGAAGCATAAAATTCAAAATAGCAGAGAAGAAAACAGGTTTGGATTATGCTGTGTGGCTCCCTTGAGTTTATTTATGACATTTTGATCCCATTTGGTTTCCACTTACAAATGTGAAATAAATTCATTATCAGTACGGCAATGCTGAACAACTTTAAGTGGTTGTCTGAGAGAGTGAGTTAATTTTGGGCGATTCTTATGGGCCCTATAACTAATTTGTGTAAACATGGCGTCTCAAACTCACGCATGATTAAACAATGCGTAGTTTGCACAACTTGATTATTTATTGCATTCTCATCAGAGAAATTGGGCCAGCTGACCACACACACTCATTTTCTTCACCTTCTGGGCATTTATTAATGAAATTCTAACAATTTTTACATCATTCTACTTGAGATTTTTTGATAAATGGTCAAATCAAGCTAAAGTGTTATATTACATCTTAAAAATGTGTTTCCATTTATTAATAAAAGATCAAACAACATATTTACTGACCATCTATCACTTTTTCACACGTCGCGTCATTCATGATTAAAAATATGGATTAAAGCTAATCATCATCATCACCCTTGGAGCATAATCGCTTTCTTCACAAAAAAAGAGCATTTGCAAAATAACGCAAAAAACTTCCTAATCGTATCATTATTGTGACGATTAAATCAAAACAATAGCAACTACTTACATGCATTCATAATTTCACAAGCATTAAAGTGTGGAAGGCAAAGGTAAATGTATAGTAAGTAAAGTGCACTATGTAACTAGGTAAGCAACCTAGAAAAATCGTAGCACCATCAAACCAAAGTGCCAATAACATCTTTCTCAGAAATTTATTGAATCGGAAAACAATGGAAATCACAACAAAAATGAAGGTCTGCTCATTATTAGAGCCTTTCAACCCAAAAATGAAGCAAACAAGGTGGTCTGTGTAATGTCACTGTTACGTGACAAGTTTCAATCTGTACCATCCATCATATTGGACTGGATTGGATAATGCTGGTAATTAATTCACTCATTACCGTCAAAACAGTACATATTAGGGTACAGTCAGTGAACTACAGAAATAATTACACGTCAACTACCAATTTATTGTGGCTAAAAAACGATAATGTTTTTACAGCCGCAGTCACTTATTTCATCCCTTAACGAGAGTGGGCGTGAATACTTTTTTCCCATTCTAAATCTGCAAAAATCGCATAAAAGCATTTGTATAAATGGAATGTCCACCTGTGTATATCATGAAACGACGTTAACTGAATTTAAATTTTTTGTGTCTGTGCATGAAATTTCTTCACTGGACTAAATGTGTAAAATTATAAACCGACAGATAGACTGAATATCTCCATTAGCTATAAAAAACAGCCCAGACTAGTGCCAAGGTCCTATACATTACTGTTTTCTGGTCATAATGTTATTATTACTTAATGATCTGTGCTAGCCGTGCGTATTAAATTCAGTAACAAAAACAAAATGGGGTGAAAATTATGACCGTCCTTACTTGGTAAGTAGGTTTCGATTTTAGCACCTACAAGCGATGATCCCATTACAACTAGCTAGCTATTACATAGTGATAGTGAGTGTCAATGATTAAAATCGGAGGCAACGATGCTATCATTAAGTCATACATTGCAATTTTGTGTGAAACTTGTATTATTGCACATTTTTATGATCACGCCTATAGGAAATACTGCGAACAACAAAAGTTAGTTGAAAAACTCTTTGAACCCAAATGAATACACCATTAAAGCCACATTTTTTAACACAAATCTCATTGCACACTATTAACTAACTGAACTAACGGAATATTGATTGAAAAGAGTTGAGGACACAGAAGTTCACACATTGGTGCACGAACTCACCCAAATTTGGCACTATATTGGTCATAATCGTATTGTTATGATTGCGTTCCCTTGAGATCAGTTAAGAAGGTATTATGTAATGATAACCTACTAATGAAGCCATAAATTATGGAACAAGACTGTGCATAGGGGTAACGCGTGTGCTCTGATTGATCCATTGTTTCCATCTCGGCATCTCAGATAAACGAAATGATAAAACTAATACGTAATGATGATAGCAATGGTCACAAAACGTATGGGCAATCTAGGTGAATGGAATCAGGGTGAAAAGGTTAGATTGGTAGCAGCCAGTGCATGTTGACTTGTGGAAAATGAATGCCATTTTCACGATCCTAAAGCTAACAAGCTATAGTAGTTTGTTAGTTAGTTCACCAGTTGCACCCAAAAAATGTTTTAATGTGTTGTGCAAATGCTGCTGTCATTTCTGCATCGCCACTTTTTCACACAAGATCCACTAATGGCTATTGATTGACTTATTTACTAACTTATCATTACCATTATGGGGCTGACTGACGGACCAGACACGTTTTATGCTCGAAAAAAGTTGTGTTGTCTCAAATTCAAGTAAACAACGCGGGCATGCATGCATAAACTTTTATCGCGGCGAATCTATATCGACTCATTCAAACGAATTCATTTAATGAGTAGCGCGTGCCCACTAGGGAATTCGACAGTATGCTATCATTGTTGTTACTACGTGGTATACAAGTTAGTTAGTAATAATGGTCTAATAAACTTGTCAATACAATTCAACTACTGACTGATGTTAAAAAATTAAATGTTCCTTTCGGCGGCTAATCAAATCGTGCATGGCAAGGTCAAAATTCCCATTCTTTTTTCATCAAACTAAATAAGTAGAGAATCTGTAGTAATCTAAATCTGTTTTCGTGCTACAGTTTTGAGGGTTAAGCTAGCACACGAGGGTAGCTATTTACAAATCGCTTAACATTCCACAGTAATTGGTTTGGTTTTAGAATGCAAATTTTCATATTGCTTTCATCATATGACTATGTAAGTGAGAGAAAAAAAAACGATTTGTAACAGTGTGATCGACTGAAAATAATTCCACATGGGCTTGGCTACAGTTAGTAAGGAACGGATCTCTGGTGGGTAGAATGCAGTGTTATAAAAAAAATGCATATCAAGGGGATATGCCGCCACACTGTAATTTACACTTTACGTGTGTTGACAGCACTTTTAATTTATTATTTTCCTCATGTGCAACCTTTTACTCTGGACGTTTATGCGTTGCTAAAAAATTTACTCTTTTCATCAGTACACCATTGCAATTAAGTGCTCTCATAAAACGCCAGAAAAAAGCATAAGGCACTCCTCCCATACAAATGACATTTTAAATAGCACAGAAGCAGGGCAAGGTCCTGTAGTATAAACCTCATACGTTTTCTTTGCCTTGCCATTTGTACCTGTTTGAATTTTTTTTTCAGTGGATCCAACTGACTCAACCACAATTAAATGTTTTCCTCAAAGGCAATTAAAATTAGGGATCTGTAGTTACTTCACGTTCTTTGTATTCAGGCTCTATAGTGTTTGTTTATGCAATCTTGGGAATTGCAGTCGGTTACCTGCAACTGCAATAGTACTTCGCAGCAGTCAAGCAGGGAAATTTCCCAGACTTTGTGTTATGATTGTTGCCGGCAATTTATTGTTACTATTACTGACTAACTAACTATAGCTACGTGTTCAGCACGGAGTTTTGTACTCAAAACTGATTACCTTGTTTTTGTTTGTTTCATGTTATAATATCCTAGTGGTATTTCTTTCCTTCATAATAATGTGTAATAAGAGCAACTTATTTTGCACTCATATTATGCGTCTTTCTATAATGTAGCCAACTGACTAACTTATATAGCTGAATAAATTTGGTGCTATTGATATGATCGTGATCTGGGATTCGCAATGGCATGCACTAATATACTTTTGTCTCCTTTTTTATCCAATTATTCTATTGAATTGTTAATCTGTTGTGACACATTTGAGTATAGTATATTCATCTGTGCACATCATAACCTACACGTTCTTGGCCTAGAAGGCCTGTGAACATGGAACAAATGAAGTCAAAACTTTGTATGCAGAATTTATTGTTGGAAAATATGGCTACATAAAAAATAGGGCAATGTATTATACACTAATAAATTGAAGTCACTACCACACCAAACCACACGAAAATCTTCTGTATTTAGATTTCATTGTTCCATCCAAGTGTAAACATTGCATAATTTTCAATCCACAGACTCCGCGGTAAAAATTCTTAAAAAAATGCTAAGCTTTTTTCCCTGTTAGTAACTTAACTCACTTAGGATGAGTTCAAGAAGTATTCTAATTCTGCAAATAGCTTCATTAGCTGTTATTATTAGAAAAATAGTACATATATTAGTGTTGCAAAAGGAACTTGTGATTAACCTATTTGGAGCAAAGGAGAGACCTAATTATTACAAGCACACAATTAAATAGACCCAAACAGTATACATGATGAATGTAACTTTCCCTGCTGTTATAACATACTGGTTTGTTGTGGTGACACAACCGAGTCACGTTTGTTAGCACTGTAAAATTCCCCATGATGATTTTATTATTGTGCTACATGTGCAAGTGCAACTATACAGGTAGTTTGTGAGTCGGTCTTGTTTTCTTGGTGTCTAATTGAAACCCACAGGATTTTTAAGCCTTTTCTTGACTCTTGGTCATAACAATTTAAGCAAGAAAACTCATTTGGGACCACGTAGGTGGTATAACAAGCATGCCGCGCAGGATAATCTAGCAACAGCGTCAAAGTAACTAGGAAGTTGAAATAACATATTATTACAACCAGTCAAAAACAATTTGTGTCCAAGATGATCTTTGTTAGTAGTTTAGTTAGTTACTGAATTTTGTAGTCTTGGCTAGTTAGTGATTGCAGTTAGCTAACACTCGTTTTTACGGGTTTCCAGTTTCACAGCGGTAGTTCTTGTTAGTTGGGGTTAGTTAACAATCTAAGTTAGTTACAAACTGACTGACTAACTAACTAGCAAAACTTATGATACATCCAAGTTGAATCCTTTGGTTGAATGAAATGTGACCCTTGAGGGCAGTATTCAGTCATTTTTCGTATCTTTTTCTTTTATTGCTTTCGTACGCCCCCCCGATCATGGATTATCAGCAGTGATTTTGTGGTTTTCCGCGTTTTTGTAAACTTTTGCAGTCATTGTTAAATTGTTGCTGGATTGTTCTCTGTAACCTCTCATTAGATTTAAAGAGGAGAAAGATTACAGTACGATTTTTTACAATTAACTCCCACTGTATTAGCGTACAATATTGTATACCTAGTTTGGCAGTACACTTTTGGAGTTTTCTAAGGTCCCGGGTTGACTATTGGTGAAAAGGAATTGCAGGCGTTAGGTTGAATCATAGAGATACATTGATTATGTGGTTTAAACGAATGTTTTATAAAATTGCTCGTACCTACAAAATAATTACATTTTGGTCCCCAAATCGGCATTACGTATCACTATTATGCCAGATAACTCAAAGTATTTTTGCTTCTGTGTCAAAGCTTTTCTTTCAATCATTAAAACGAAATACAGATGACCAGTCAACTAACTAAAGTCCGTTCCAATTAAATAAAGAACTTTTTTTCGATGTTACATGGCAAGATTTGTTTGGTAACTTAGAGCTCCAGAAATCAAGATTGTTAAAAAACAGGAATAACTTCCATTGAGCCCATAGTGTTTTTCATCCTACACTAAAAATTTATTTAGTTTCCTAGCTGAATATTTTAAACTTTGCAACCTGCTGATTCATCCAGATACTCATATTAACATTAAGAACTCTCTATTTAAATGAAACGGACAGTAACTAAAGTTTCCAATTTTAGATTCAACCATAACATTCCACTGGACACAAAAAATCAACGGCACCCACAGCTCATTTACTTACTTTAGTTAGCATCCAAAAAAACACGTTATCTGACGATCCAACTACTCTCCAAGTTTCCTATCAGATGATACAGATGAAAATATTTTCCTTCCACCTAACCAACTAACTTACTAACTTCATCCGTCCTTGATTTGCATAAGTACTAGTTCACTTACTTTGATACCCATTAGAATTGCACCCAAACTTGCATGCCTGCATTAAAACAGGAATTAATCCTTCCATCATCTCAACTACCTAGCCCTCCAATAAATTCCTACATGCAACAAAGAGCTAGCAAATCCAAGGATCGTTTCGCATCACACCAAAAGACTACCTTTTGACATCCAATCCATAGGTTTAACCAACCTGTTCCCTCCACCATGTTTCAGATTATTATTATCGTCATTACCGTGATGATTATTACACTAATATCGTTATTGAGCCGTCTACCTGAAAATCAGTGAGAGCATCTACTGAGCTACTACAGTGAAAAATTTAAACCACTAGATCTTTTACGAACCAACTAACTGGGCAAGCAAAACTAACTGCTAAATGTATTCGTTTGCTCCTAGTTGTAAAAGTTATGCATGTGCGTACAGTGATTTCGTTTTCGTTTTCTACCTATGTACTAACTTAACTAGCTGACAGCATTAGCTGTATCTGCAAGGGAGGGGTCCCATATAAATAAAGCAAAACAATGTACGTTTCGGTTCATTGTTCTTTGGACCAGTGAGGAGTAACGACGTGTAAACGAAGCAACCAAAAAATTGTCTGTGAGTCTTGTGTTTGATTGTGTGCGTCCTTGTAGCGACATTGGGATTTAAACGCATTACGTTATAGCTTTCCTTCCGTTCAAGTTTTATTTGCCCCGTCTGTCCAAGTGTATTCGTTAAGTCAAATCGTTTTATGGGTAAGGGAAACGACTGTTTTTTTGGGTGCAATAATTCGTAAGGAGTTTTGCGATTGTTTGTGCCTTGGAGCTGTGAAGAGTGGTTTTCTCTTGTGCCAAGAAACACGTTGGAATGATCATAATTGGACCGACGAAGAAAATGGTATGATTGATTCAAATGCTTGATATTGTCTACAGTTTTTGGTTAGGTCGTCAATCTATAGCGTAAGCATGGATATGGAATACAACAGGGTAGGCAGTTAGTAAGTTTTGATCTTTGATCGATTTGAAGATTGGATTAAACTATCTATCGAGTAGTCAAGTTAAGTTAGTAAGATGAGTTTTATGAATCTCGGATTATTTGTTGAACATGACTTGTCACAATTGATGATATAAGCTAGAACGAAAGGCTATTGACATTGTAAAATTGAAAATTTGTTATGTTTTGTGTGTCTGATAGTTTTTGGCTTGAGAGCAATAATGTAACACTTTTGATAGGTAGGTTGTTAACCCAAGGAAGTCAGTTAGTTGGCTCATACATACGTGCGTACACATGGAGCCTGTCAAAAGATCGATTTTGTTCATTTTTTATTCCCTTTTGGATGTGAACTTGAATTTTTTCAGATCCACACGCACACACTTGTATTATTTGGCTGTGCGTATACACATCACGCTTTTATGTGACTGACTAACTAACTAACTGACAGAGAATCATCATCAGATGTGATAGAAAAGTAGATTTTCCGTAGGTCTGCAGTCTAACGCACCGTGATATCTGCATAGTGATAATGATGCTCATCATCACTTTTTCAACCTCTCGACATATTGTTAATGCATGGATTATTATATGTTTGTACCTACAGAAGAGTTCAACATCGTGGCCACGTTTTTCTTCACCTTATGCACTTCTGGTGGCTTCAACATTGGCCTTTGCCCATGTCATCTCAGCCGATCCCAAGTTGGGCTACTATGACTATGATCCATATGATGACCTTCACCATAACGCCGTCGTTCCGGTCAAAAAAGTTGTAGATTATTATGTAAGTTTCCTTGTGTTGCATGTTGTTTGCTGGTAGAGGGCCAATTTTTTAGTTAGTTTGTATTCAAATATTTTATTAGCCAAATTGTTTGTAAGTACCAGTAGTATAGCGAGTATTAGTTGGCGTTGCCAATTTTTAATGAACAATTCAATCATGAATGGTAAGAATGGTTTTTGATCGGAGAGCTGTAAATACATTTATTCAATAAGATCCCATGAAGTCTTGGTACTAGAAAATTTAGCTTGAAATTAAAAGGAAATGGTGATAAGATTGTGTAAATTTTTATCAAAAGTGTCACGATGAATTTATTTTCGATCGGGTCGCCTTCTTTTGTAAATAAAAGATTTCGTGCAACGTTATTTCATTGTTGCTTGCTTTAAATGGTGTCGATACTAAATCAATGAATAAAGTTAGGATTTTATCGTTTTATCTGCAACTAATACACTTCCGTATACATTTGTTTTTCTTTAAAAGTAGATTAGTTGGTTAGCAATTAAGACAGCAAGACCATAAAATAGGCTTAATTAAGCTTTTAATATTGCTAGGTTTTTCATTTTATATATCTTCACAGGTTAGGCCAAAATACGCTTTTGGCTATGAAGTGGAAGACTATTACAACAAATTGTCCCATGGGAGATGGGAAGTTCGTGACGGGGACGTGGTCCAAGGACAATACCGAGTGCTATTACCAGACGGGCGTATTCAGGTATAATTACGTAATGATTATTCGGGATGAAAAAGTTGCATGATAGTTACTGACTGCCTGACTATAGCTTTGTCATGAGCATCTTACTCACTAACGTGGACAACGGCTTTGTTAACTCCCTAAATAGTTAGTGTACACAAATTCTCAGAAAAACTTTGCAGGTATCATATTGTATGTTACTTGCTGCATTGTTAAATTTGTCAGTTTAGTTAGATCAGCAATCATTTCATAGTTTTTGCTTGTCCCGATCAAGTGTAGCGTGTAATTTCTGTCGGAATCCACAAGAGGATAAATGCTGATTCTAACTATAAACTAACAAAGAAATCGTGTGTAATCATGGACAAGAGATGAATGACTTTTGGAAACTGCATGATGGATGATCTTGCTTTGTGGGAGAGCCAGCAAGCATTTATGAGAATTGTTATGCAAATCTTAACTGCAGATAGGTTTATGGTCTTGAAATGAGACGACAAGTTTTTTCTTCTGCTTAGAAGAGGGATGACATATAGAAGACACAACTATTTCGTTTGGGGTGATGTGAGATAGTTGTCGGGTTAGTTAGGTTGTCAAATGTATTATTTAGTCTGTAGATCCCTATGTTACTGCATTAGGTAGTTTAGTGCATGCTCTAGTTTTTTTAGTCGCTGTATTATTTCATGCGAATGATATGCTTAAGAGAATCTACCGCTTTGGTCATAAAATTTGTGAGACAAACCAGCTAACTAACAAATTAGTTAAAGGTTCTGTAGTAAACAAGAGTTGCTGTATCAATTTATGTGAGATCCAGTTTATTTTAGCGGTGTCAAGTTAAGCAGAACGCCAAATAGTTAGGATTAGGAAAAAACGGAAACGAAAAAAGCAATTGACTTTGTTTGTTGGTTAGTTTGCCATTTTTTGGGAATACACGAAATCATATGTAGTCGAAAAAACTGGACAAAAACGATGAAATGAAATATGACTGCATTTGTTGCATGGTTTCTGTTGTTTCCATCCATGGTATATAGGGGTGGGTTTGTACACACTTATCACACATAACGATGACCTGTCATCAACTTTTTCAGTAACTTAAAAAATGAGAAACTTGTGATTGTTGGACTTGTGTAGGCTAGACATATTTGCCATATACTAACAATGTGGGTTTGAACAGGAGTTCTTAATTCCATTAATCTGTAAAATATTTTCCTATAAATTATTCTCAGTTATAAGTTGTTGCCGTTGCTAAATATATAACTCTAAGCAGAAGCAGTGATTTTGAGATAGCTAAAAATATTATTAAAAGTGAAACTGTTTATTATAAACGATAATCCATAACAATAACAACTCTTTAATCTCATTTCCTCATCAAAGCTTAAATTGCAACAAAGTGAATAGGAAAATGACGCAGTTGGGGTCCTCTACACTCGTCATAAATATTTATTCCGAACCCAGAGAACTTGTGTTCACAATGATAAAAGAAATACGCCTTGTTAGTTCATCACACCATTGTCTGTAAATATTGGAGCGCCACTCTCATTTCATCACTAGCCATGCATAATAATAAAATGAGGATAATCAGCTTCATTATTTATTAGAATACTTTTCATACTCTTAACTAACTAACTAACCAGTACTCCCCTTGCTTGCATAACAATAGTGCAGGTTCTTTTAACTTGCGGTAATTTTACAATTAGATTGACATTGAATCACAATCTCCGTATATATAGTTGGTTGGTATCAATTAAACATTTAATTGCGCTTTCTTCTAATGTTAAGGACGGATGGAGAACGTGAAACTAAAAAATAATTATTTCCCGAAACATTTTGACTCCATTGTAAAATAAATTGCTAATTGCAGATGAAAACTAAACTGCTAAATAATTCAATCATGCCATTCACTTGGTCTGTAAATATCATGCCGAACAGATAAAAATGTTGTCCATAGCTTCCTACAGCGATCCCAGAAATGATTTTTTAAAATTATTTTCAGAGTGCTTAATGCGATGCGAAGAAGTAATACCACTCGCTTTTGATGTATTTCAAATGCGAACAAATATTAACCACTAATTCCTTGTCACAAAATCTAACACTTCTTTAATCACGCTTGCACGTGTACGGTTGAAAGGCATTGTCCCCTCTAGACTTGAGATTATTAAATGAATCCTTATTGACATTTTCCCATCATGTGGCCTCGCCACTCACAGATTGTCTCGTACATTGCCGACAAAGGAGGCTACCGTCCCACAATCCAGTACATAGGGAAAGGTGTACATCCCCCACCACCACCGGCGTATGCCCATGTTCAAGTGCCAGCCATTCTGAAAGCCCATCCTGTACCGGCCATACCACAGGCCCACGTGGCGCCCATCATCTTGCCATCACCAACTCCCACAGTAGCCGCCGTAGTGGCAGGTGGTCCACACCGAGTACATGTGAGTCCTCATGAGATCGCACCTTTGGCTCAACATCATCAATATGGTGGATTCGGAGGCCGCATCGATCCCAACCAGTATTATGGTCAACAGCCACATTACTATGAGCCTGTTTTTGCTGGCTCCAAGATTTCTAAAAAGAGGGCTCTATTGTACAATAAGACTTTGTTCCGCAAAGATGTTGAGAAAACGGACCGGAAGAAAAAACGGAATGCATCAAATTAATTCATTTGGAATCGAGTGTTTTTGCAATATTAGTTAGTTAGCAAGTTAGTTGGGTGCTGCCGAAATTAGTATTACTAGTTATATAGTTGGTTAGAATTAGAGTTTACATGTTTTTTAACCAGCGTAATATACTTTTTATGGAGAAAATCTGTTCTCTGATCATGTGACTACACTGTGTATAGCTGTGCGTTTTTAACTGGTCTGGTATAAGTAAGTGCCAGATTTTTTGTACGTTTTCTTCTGTTTGATTAACAATTGAATGGGTGGTAGTTTGCTGGTTGGTTGGTTTGTTAGCTCTGTTTGAATGATCATGGAGAGGGATTTTAGTAGTTCCTTCTGGAAATGCACAGGAGTGTTGGTTTCCCACATTCACATACCATGTACTTGGTAGAGTTGCGGAGTGAGAAAAGATTATGTCTATGATTATTGTTTGTGTAATGGATGAGCAGTAGTAGTTGAAATTAGCTGTACTGTGAATAAATTAGTAGTTGCAAGTTTGAGAAATATTTACAAACATTTGTTCCTTCTGTCGTTCTCACAGTTTTGTGAGTAACTGCCTACCTCCTTTTTTTAAAAGCATGTTCCAGTGAGAAAGTATGCGAGGTGCTGTTTTTATGAGTATTATGGTGGCTATCAATTTCTAACTAACTAACAAGAAGTAGTAGTAGTAGTACATTGTGAACTTGCATATGTAAATTTGCCCACAATAATGTATGTGTAATTGGTTGGCAAGAGTTGAGTCTCCCGGAACGATGAAATGCCATACGCAGTTTAGGTACTTACTCACTAGGTAGTTTAAATCTCCATTCTATTGACTCTGTCCGAAAAATAGTTAGGTTTTATGGCTTGGCTACGCACATGAATACTACATATCTACTTTCCTCCAAGTGGTGATTTCAAGTATTGATAAGGAGATCATAGGTAGCAAATCTGATGGCTATTTATTATGATTATTGCTTTCTTTGTGCATAGGAAAAAAGTAAAATCATCCTCCTACTTTGAATGCAAATACCATTAGTTGTAAAAGTTTGCTCAGTGTGTCTTGTTAGTAAATCCTTGTTTTCCATATGTGAATGTTTGTACTCAACCATGGGATGATCAGCACGTATGTTAATTTGAATGGCTCTTACAAAAGCTATAGAGTAGTAGTATGGTTCATTATTATTGCTATTCGTAATCTATCATGTTTTGTTAGGTTATGTAATACTCTCCAGTTGTACTATGTTCAAACAAAAATAAATAATGAGTGAGATAATAAATCATATGGACTAATAACTTGGTTTGATTTACGCATGATGGTTCTTAATTCGACCTTGATTTATTGGATAACATTCTTTGGACAACTAGCATTGCGTTCACAGTGGAGGGTCTTTTTTTCTCATTAACGTCCTTTTCAGGAGAAACTTCAATTCAGTCAGTGAGTAGAATGTACATTATACATATGTATAATCGCATAGTTAGTTAGTTAGCAAAAGTCAAAGGGATGTGAAAGGATTTGCATTTCAAGACATATTCACACTTTTTTCATATCCCACAAAAAAAGACGAACGTTTTCCATCCGCGTCAGTCAAGAGCACATTCATATGCATCAATTTTTATTGATGAGATTTGAACAAGCGAGTTATCAAGGGTATGGCAAAAAAGCGCACCAACAAAACATGAACTAAAATTGATAGATGAGAAAAGATAACAACTCTGGAGTCAGTGTCCGTGAAAAGACTTACATGTTCACTGTATAACATAAATAGTTATAACATTCACCATCCTCATGGAGTCTTTAGTCAGACTGTGAGTGAGTGAATGCCGGAACAAACAGGTAGCAGCAACAATAATAGCATTAATGATTTTCGTTTGAGAAAAAGAAAAAACGCTATCTGAGTCCAAAAACATCATTACATCTAGTTTGACACATGTTTAAAGTCATTAGTAGTAAAATTCCTGTTCAAGCCATCCGCCTTTGTATTTGCGAAGAAGCCATCGTCTTGATTCATCGTAGGTAAAAATTAAAAGAGCAAAAGGTACTGCTATGAGCCACCATTGGAGTCTGAAAAGGGAAATGAAAGTGAATAAGAGTTCTCCATGTTTATATGCATGCATGGCATGAGCAAATTAGGCTGCTCTTTTCATTTGCTTCCCAGACTCATTACTACATGCATAATGGAAATAAGCATCTTAATCAAGTGAGCGAGTAAAATGGGACTTACTTGAGCGGCATCATTTTGAGAGCCACTTCCATTCCTGGAGTATAGCAGAGAACACAGGCCAGGGCCGTCTCGAATAGAATGGCAAAATTCAGCACCCAATTACTACAAACAGAGAATAAATGAAAATCCGTGAGTCTGAGTTTTTTCCCATTGGCCCGAGTTATTTACGTGACTATTGATAAAAAATGGTATTCCTGAGACTCAATTTATCCCTAGTGATGGTAATTAGGATCATCACATCATTCTTTAACTTGGTTATTTAATTGTATGCGGCAAATTTGTACCCACATACCTTCCTTTAGCCCATGCCGCTCAAAATTGGATAGAGTAATCAAAACTGTGAATTAAAATCTTGATACAAGTTGTACCCTTCACCCAGTCCTTAATTTACATTATGAAAACCATAATATTACTGACAACCGGTAACTGATTAGGCGCCGGGTACTTTTTGCGTAAAGTTTTTACTTTGCATTCAATAGTATTTGAAGCAATGTGACTGGATATAAAAATCCTTATCAGTTTTGCATAAAAAACACCTCCTGGGATAATTAATTGGAAATTTATGAGAGTCAGTTCAGTTTGATAATGTGATGATATAAGGGGAGATTGAAAGACATTGTAAATCTCTAGCAGACTAGAAGCCATTAGAAAAGAATAATAAAATGATTGTTGTACATTAGTTAGTTAGGAACGGAACAATCACTCACTTCATGCCTTTCTTGAAAACAGAGACTCGACGTGTTTTTGAGATCAACAGATTCGCCCATTGGCAGACAACAACAGAAACAAAATAAGCTGTGGAACACGTACTCTCCAGTCTTTTCCTTTGTGAGTATGTCTATATTGTAAGAGAGAAAAAAAATGATAATAAAAACCAGAGATGAATGAATAGTGGAGGTAATTACTCATTTTTTATTATTTCATGAACTATGTGTGTATGTAACGTAGCTTGGGGTAAAGAGGCTCATGCTTAACTGCAAAAACAGGAATGTAGTGAGTGAGTGAATGCACTTGGTTGAATGCATTTGCCACGCATCACATAATAATGGCAATAACATACTCACACAAAGCATAGCATTATTACATCATCATGAATGCGTGCTATTTATTTTCTCCAGGGCTGACTATTTCAAAACTCCAGACTTGTAGTTAGTTTATATAGTTTATATTTATTACTAAATGTTTTTACTTTGCATAGGATTAAAACTTAACTGAAATAAAATGCATGCATTATATAGCCAGTTTAGAATAAAACAACAAACAGTGCATCCAACTAATTTTGTATATAGACAAACGGCATGACATGGTGGCCACGTTTTCAAGTGCTCGTCTTGCATTTTTATGAACTACTGACTCTGACTGAAAACAAGAGAGCGTATGAAGTTCCTTTGTTTACAACCATGTTCTTCTCATGTTACTTGCCATTACAAAACAAACGTCAGTGAATCAAACTCTTTACATTTTTCATGCACCTTTTCTCCAGCTATCAAGTGTCCGGTTAAGCAACGCATTGGGAAACAGCCAAAGAAAAAACAAGGTGGCATGAAGAAGTATGCAATGCAAATAATAAGGAGAAAATAAATAATATCGTTTTGGAATGTGTCTACTAGTAAAAAAATGCATGCCTAACAAAACTAACTAACTAACTAACTACCAAAACACTAACTTAGTATTGTTTGCTTGCTTACCCACTCCTGACCATAGGAGTCTTCCAAATCATTCACAGCGGGAGAATCCCATGAAGCTCGAAGTCCAATCAATTGCATTGGAAGGAATCCATTTTGAGCCATGATGACAAAGTAGGTGAACAGGCCGGCACAAGATTCAATCATCCCGATTTGACCGTAGGCATAAGAGATTAACCTGGAAACAATTAGCAACAAGCAAGGTAATGATCAATTTATTGAAAGCTCAGAGTAGCTAAATTATTTTTCAATGCCTCTTTATATGGTAACTAAAATATTCCTGCATGTAATAGTGCTATAAAGTCATCAACGGATTTTTTGGAACACCATGGTGTTCCTATCTATCATACCAGATCTTGACATTAATGCATGGTTCCTACGTACTTGACTTGTAGTCTGTGAGTTCAGATAAACTTGTTATTGTGTGTGAATGGAAGGGAAACAAAAAGTTTCAACTCGATTATAAATTGAACAAGATATAGGAATTCAGCTCTGGAAAGACAGATTGAGCTGTACGTCTGGACTAATTCAATGAAAAGAAATAATTGAATGTTGAAAGTTACTATGATGAAATTGTAATGATAATAATGATGTTTCTCTGTGAGTTCAAATTAACTTTCAAATTAGCAGTTTTGAGTAGTATAGACAAGTTATCATTTATAGTTAGTTAGCCAGCGTTTTTCCTTAACAGAAAAGCTACTGACGACTGGCTGGGAGAGTAATGGGAGAATCTCTGAGAAAATTATAACAAAATTGATTGCCTTCGTTTGTGCAAGATTTGTTCTAACTTACTGCTTCGTGACAAGTTTGTCTTTCTTTGGATCCCGAGGCGGTCTTCTCATGATATCAGACTCAGCTTTTTCATACGCCAGGGAAATTGCAGGAACCTACAATAAATGCAAGTCAGTCAGTGATCCATGCATTATCCACAAAAAAATAAAATAAAATGCAGTCCCAATTATTTAAGTGAAGGGGAAATGATATGTATTTCTGTGAAAAATGTGGTAGGTAATCATAATAAATGATGCGAGCTGAGGGAAAAGTATACAATAGTCAGTGAGTGGGGTCGTGCATAAAAGAAGAAAAAAGGATGATATAGGTTGGTGAAGCTCACCACATCGGTTCCTAAGTCTATGCACAGAATGCTTATAGTTCCCAGTGGTAAAGGCATTCTGGCCAAAATGAATGCCAAGAACGGGGTGAGCTCAGCAATATTGTCTGTGAGTGTGTAAAAAACGCATTTCTTGAGATTGTCGAAAATGAGTCGTCCTTCCTCCACACCTGTCACAATGGACGCAAAGTTGTCATCTTGGAGTAACATGTCGGCCGCCTCTTTGGCAACATCACATCCAGCAAGTCCCATTGCCACTCCTGTATAGTTCATTATTATCAAGATCAGAGAGAATGCATAGCCCATTAGTATGATTATTTCGTTTACTCTTCGTCATCATAATTTTCATGTGCACGAGCAGACGGAATTCATGAAATAAATGATTGGTATAAATGGTTGCAAATGCCTGAAGTTATCATTAGGGTATTATGAAGAAAATCTCTGCGTCTGATGAATCGATATTTATGTGCTCCGAAAGACTGGATTTGGAAAACAGTTGGATTTAATGGAGGCTTTAGAACAAAATAGATAGAATAAGAGGATATGTTGAATCAATCCTACCTAACTCATGCATCATACTGCATACTGTAATTCGGGCAAATTGAATTGCTTGTAAAATCTTTGTTACCAATATCAGCTTTTTTCAACGCCGGTGAATCATTTACGCCGTCTCCTGTCACCGCCACGACTTCTCCAGCTCGTTGAAAGCTCTCCACGATTTGGAATTTTTGTTGCGGTGAGGTCCGAGCAAAAACTAACTCTGAGTACTTTCTGAAAGGCCACACAATTTTACACAATCATCATTAAAGGGTTTACTCATGAATACTGAACAGCATTCAACTTGAATGCAACGAGTGAGTACTTAACTTCACTACTTTCCATACGTATCACATTGAGAACGAAAGAGCAAGACTTAATTATGATTGCTATATTGCTGGTATATTAACTGCAAGCGTGGTACTTTTATTTTTTACATCCCTCATCAACTTTTTTGCTCACTCACACACCTAATTATTTCATCCAACTGGGCCTCCTCCATGTTAATTAATTCGTTCCCATGAATCACGGCACTTTCAAGCCCCGGTAGATCCAATTTTGTCACAGGAATGCCCAAACTTTCAGCCACTTCATCAGCCGTCTGGTTCCCTTCTAAAATAAAAAAAACTAACATCATGCAGCAGAAACACACTGTAGTTCACGGCCTATCCATAGAATGTAGTAACACTGTATATACTAGGTCGGCCCATGCTCACTTCATGTAAAAATAATCGTAATGAAATAAAAATGCAATGCTGCGGGACTAGTAAGGGCTAAATAGTCTAGTAATTATATAGAAGTAATTAGCATCACTAATAAGTTCTTTTTAAATACTTTTCAGGCCACAAAATCTCGCATCCATAAGATTTTACGGCTTTTCCGAATTTTTTATTTTTGGTTTTTGAGCTTCAAAATCCAACATAATGATAGTAATGATAATCGAATTCGAATTGCACTGATTGTACTTCAGAAAAATCATATTCAGATGTTATCTACAATAAGAATATTTGACTGATTTGAGCCAAAAAAAAGATTCTTGTGATTCTGAATAGTGTAT
>Ga0210040_10001088_pt1 | contig 42337 bp, 39 predicted proteins | sample CryGeyCG12114_NA_FD_185462 | JGI IMG/M metagenome (GOLD analysis project Ga0210040, IMG submission 185462) | Groundwater microbial communities from aquifer - Crystal Geyser CG19_WC_8/21/14_NA (SPAdes) (version 2) | ecosystem: Environmental > Aquatic > Deep subsurface > Groundwater | place: USA...
GGTTCGGTTTTAGAACTTGGGACACCTGAAAAATTTCTAAGTTTTTTCAAACACTATGTTTAGTTTAGGTTAGGTTAGGTTGCAATGTCGGTCAACATGGTGTTTGAAAAAACTTAGAAATTTTTCAGGTGTCCCAAGTTCTAAAACCGGACCCTTGTCTGTTTTTAGTTTTTGAGTTAATCTGAATATTTTGACAGTTATCATTAAACTCGATTTTCTTTACAATTTCATAGATGACGCCTACCTTCAAAGCTGCAGACACGATAAATGGAAAGAAGATTTGCTGGAACTATCGCAAAGGAAGATGTCGATTCGGTCACAATTGTGTGTTCGGACATGACTCCGATGTGGTAGTATCAAAGACCGAAAACGCAACTAAAGTTTTAAAATTATCAAGTACAACACCGAAAGTGGCGGCCCCAATTGTTGTTTCTGCTCCACCTGAAGCTGCGGAGGGCGAGACGGAGGAAAGCTCATTATTAACCTCTGATCATCAAGTTGTGTATCAAGGTGAACACTTAGGAGGCTCTACGCCAATATCTAAAGTAAAAATAGACTCAGAACCATTGAATGAATCTGGCCGAAAGGGCAAAAAGAGGGGAGTTTCAAACCAATTTGAGCCCAAAACCAAAAGAGCAACGCGGTCGTCTACGTCTAAACTTCCGTGAACTTTGAAAGCGTTAAAATTAGACTCGAAGCATAGATCGTAAACTTTCACATTTACTACCTGTCATTTTAAAATGAGTTTTTTAGTCACATTAATTTTGTTTTGTTGTGTCCTTAAAAATTTCTATTTAAAGTTTTTATCTTTTAAGATTTTCAGATTACACTAATACTTTAGTGCTATGCTAAGTTTGGTAACTGGCCAAGTGAAAATATATGCATAAATGCTCCCCACCTTTCAAATTTTGTTCGATTTTTCTAAATGTTTGTATCATTGATTCTCATCAATAATTCTAAATATTGTGACCAGAGTCATTTCTAGAAATCTAGTTTTTGTCACAGTCATGAAAATAATGTACAGTATTTTTTTAAACCCACGAGTACAAATACTGCTTTAGTATGTATAAACTGTGCAATCTGTAACTAGCACTGAGTGTTAAATTCGGAGAAAAAAGGAAATTATGAAATAGACTTCTTTAGTCCATCTGAGAGTGAGTGGGCCATAATGAATATATTTACTACATAACTCCATACCAAAAGAATAGGTCAATCAAACAAAGTTTTTATTATTTCCTGGAGATTTGATTGATTGGCTATTTGTTTACTTGCTTATAAACATTAAAATGAGAGAAAGTCATCTGACTGCCGCCGGGAGTAATTAGTAATGATAACATAGTAGAATGAACGCATTACTTTACTTTTTAGTAGGAAAACTATAATAGGTTTTTTAATGTTATTAAAAAAGGTTTTTCGTGAAATTTTTGGCTCCGTAGTGGTTAGTCTTGCTCACAGAAATAAAGCAAATGGTGTAACGGAGGCCAAAAGGGACGTAATCTGGTGTGCAAATCTTGGATAAAGCTCTTGTGAGCATTGAAACATGTTGTATGTTTTTGGTCATTTTCCAAAGGTTCAAGTTATAGTAAACACTTTGGCAATTTGGTTTATAATCTGTTGTCATATTCAAAGGTATCAGTAAAATAAAAATTGTAGGTATAGTTACTATTTTTAAATTTCCAGCAGATATTTGCATACTAACAAATTTTCTGTTGGCATATACCAGTTAAAGGATATTTAAAAAATTCAGAGATTCAACTATTATATATTGTAAGCTACTTGCTAAATTAGTTCCATCATAACAATTCTTCCAACTAATTTGGAATCATTTAACTGCTTGCCTAAAGCAAAATTCAACATACAAACAATTGTAAACTGAACAAAAAAAGATATTTTTAAAGTAAATATATTCTCCTCGGCTCAACTTGCTAAATTTTTATTTTTTCTACTGCCGAATATAGCGTGCTATGTACTCTCTTTCTAAAAGTTTAATTTATGCATGCATATGGATAACACTAAAAACAAATGACCGCATTAAACGAATAATTAACAATTTTCTAACTTAAATTTTTGTATTACACCTTTGTATGCTACAATATAATTCATAAATCAGACTGGAAACATGAATAACTAGTTAACTAATTTTAGACACTCTTCTGCACCAATTCCATCTAATATTTATAATTAGTAACTCAATATAGATTTCCTATAAGAAATATATAACTATTCCAGTACTTAATTTGAAGATAAACAGGAGCTCCAATGATTTATCTACCTGCCTGGCTGTTCTTCGGAATCACTGGGTCGGACCGTTCCATTTTCTTTCTCTTCAATATCTGAAATAGCCGACAGAAAAATCTCACTCAGCCCCATATCGATCAAAACGCAAAACATATAGTTATCCAGCTTTGAAATCTAACCTGGGCCAGCCAAACTTTTACAAAAGTTCTTATTATTAGCCCAACACTCCTTCAAGGATAAATTGAACATGGAGTAACGTGGATCCCCGGTCACTTCACGAACAATATTCAGAAACTTGGGTAGTCTCTGGAGCAGCTCAGTACCTTGGAGCGTGCTGTATGTTTCCAATAGTATCAACCCTTTGCATCTGCACACAAGTAGAGAACTCAAAACTTGGTCTAGTAGCTTTTCTACTTAATTATCCGATAAATAGAGCCTTTCTGAACCCCATGCATTTGTATACATTATACACATGATGTTTTTGTCTTCCTACCTGGGATGAGAAGGCTCTTTGTACATGTCCATTTGAAAGTACTGATCATTGAGAAGGAAACAACGGCGAGTCTTGTACACAGTGAAATGGTTATGATCTTTCTGTGGAAACATGTTATTGTAGTCTCGTTGAGACAAAGCCGTTTTGACTTCCACAACTTGCCCATGTAGCTCGGGCCTTCGGACCGTATATGTGTAGCTCCAGTTACTCTGCACAGAGTAATTAATAAGAAAAGTGTTGAAACATGAGAACTTGGCTACCTAATAATAATAATACTTATTTTCACTTTGGTTGTAGTTTGGTCCTTACCTTTTGCCCACGTTTTCTGAGCCGAGCTTGCATGCGATGCGGAGCATTGGTTTGCAAATAGTCATGTACGACGTTGAAGTCTTGAAATCCAGCAGGAAACTCGGAGTCTGGAGGTAAAGGACCTTTCACCAAGAATTTCATTTTCTTCGAGTTGGTTTGCAAACGGTCACGAGCATCGATTCCAAGTTTTTGACAAACACACTGAAAGGAGCAGTTCAAACATTATTTTTATCAAATCTATAATAAGCTTACTTCAAAATGTCACATGCATAGAAAACCATAGGTCGTAGACATTCAACTCTCTTGCACTTACGACCGACCAGTGATAGAAGACAATACACTACAAATAGACGGCATCATTACATAGACTATTACGTGTAAAGCACATGACCATGAGCGTACACTAATTCTATAACAGTATATTTTTGTACTTGTATCATCCGACAAAGCTTTGTCTCAAAGTCCGTCGAGTTGTCAACCACATCGAAGTACGGGTGTCCTACCCATGCTTGTGCAGCTTTACGATCCAGTTCACGAGCCAGTTCAATCCCTTCACTACGGCAGATGTGATCCTATGAGCCACAACAAAGGATTCGTTAGAGTAGGGCCGTGCAGTAGTAGTTAGTATAGTGTATGATACTAACATCTACTTCTATGAGTAGAGGGCAAAGTAAAAAATCATCCATATCCATTTCGGGTTATATGGTATTTAGTTAGTAGTTCGTTCGTAGTGACTGACGCAGTCTAATTTACAGTTCTTAGAATCTAATCTAACAAACTACAACGAGTTGAAAAACGCATGGTTGCATGCAAGCATCCAACTACTAACACCCGGTAAAGTTTTAAAGGGAATAAAATATTCGCAAGAGTAGTCACGCAGCCAAAATTACGTGAAATTAGTACGAGTTGAAAGTCTATTAAGCCAAGACGCGCCCCTTTTCCTTTGTACAAGTGCAGAAAAAAGAGAACCGAAGCCAACAAAATGAATGTGTAGGCCTTCAGATAAGCAAACCCAGGCAGTTAGTACACTACACACACACAATCAGTCTCAGTTTCGCTGAACACGTCCAAAAATATTATTTTGCTTCAGAAAATGGCCTTCTGACAAACTATAACTAAATGTCTTCTTTGTACGTAAACAAAAAGAGGATGGTCAATTTTCAGTTACTAGGCAATCCATCATTTTTTCTTGTATTCAACCATGCCTCGTAAAATAACATTACGGAAGGTTTATGCGCAGTGAAAAGAAAATTGGCAGGGATTGCATCATGGCAAATGTGGCATAATGTCCCACATGACATAACAATTTTTGTGCATTAATTTACTGTTTCTTCAGATGTAGTTTGTAGTTAGTACGCTTACTTACACTATTTGACCTGACCCCGTTCCACCCGGATTAGGATATAATTTGGCACAAAGAGGCATTTGGGTAGGTTATCACAAAGACTGACATTTTTGAAACATAGATATAGCAGAGCAAATTATAAGTGAGAGGGGCAACTTGAGAATTTGTATGCGTTGCGTGTATCAAAACATATAATTATATTTTTATGTTGTCCAGTACAAAATCACTACAAGGAACATTCGGAACTGTTGCATCTAGCGTCTTTCAACTTGAGCGTTGGACCCGAATATTTTAGATCGTTTGAAGCCAATGTTTATGTTTATGCCAAATTATAGTCAAATCCGGGTGGAACTATAGGTCTGGTTAAATATTGGTAGTTGCTAGTTACTATACCAGTATCCAGTCTTTTGTGATAGTAAATACTTCTACTCCTTTTCTTGTATTGTATTACAGTGAACTTAACTAACCTCAATAGTGTAGAATGGCTCGGCTCCATTGGCTGCAGATACCATGTGTATGATTTGATTGTACCGAGCATCCCTGATTTCTATTTCGTTTAGACCATTGTTGGCCAATATTGCTTCCCACTTGTCCCGCGGTATAACTGTAAGCATATACCAAAAGCCTTTCAGAAGAATGCTCAATTATAAAGTTTCAAATTGCCCATCTATATTGTACCACCGTATATATGAGTAGTCAGAAAGAAAAAAAATTACCATGCTTCTTGAAAAACAAAAACTTTTTAAAACTTACACTTTTTCTGGAATCCAGAATTGTTACAGAAATTTGATTACAATGTAAAAACCCATCTTAAGATTTTCCTTACATGCTGAAGCGTCCATCGTGCCTCGATCACAGATAATAAGAACGTCTCGATTCACCGTCTCCGCCATTCGGTAGTAGACGTTCTCTATTTGCATCATGGCCCTCAGCAAGTCCTCTTGGAACCGGAGCGCTTTATCATTATGAAAACATCGTTTTCGCTAATAATCACACAAGGATTCCCCAATCAAAAGTAAATTGGTGACAACAAGTACAAGAAAAGCTAGGGGACATTGGACACACTAAATTAAAAAATACTCACATGCCAAAAGAAAATCAAATTGTGCACACTTTCAATCTAGAAGAATGAAGTTACGCAGTTAGACATTACATGAGCTGAGCACAAAAATCTACTCACGCAAAGAAATTCGTATTACACAAGCCAAGTTAAATAAACATCAGTCAGAGTATGCAGTGGATTTTTTTGCACGGCTAGACACCAATTTGCAAATATGAATCCATGTCTCGCTTCTTTGTAAACTAAAAACTATTATCTTCATATTGATCCTTTTATTAGCCCCTTGAATAAGTAAGATGCTGACTATGACGGGAGAATAAACTTTTAAATTATTCTCGAAATCACAACTTTCGTATATTCAGGTAAACTATAGCAAACAACAGGTGTTTTCAACGTGCCCTAACAAGCTGCAAACAAATTTCCGTTCGTTGCAAACTTTTTTAATCAAGCGACGAAAAACAAGAATCACTTGGCTCGTCTTTGCAAAATTACAAGCAAAGTTTTTCTACCAAACAAACACAATGCATGTTATGCATGGGATTACACAATGGCAAACGAAAAGGTGCCGACAAAATAAAAATGTTAAATGCCAATGTTAAAGGGGTCTGTCAAACGCACTTTCTAACAAACTAACTACCCTACTATTTCTTTATAGTATACGATATGCTAGTGCTGCAAACTCATGCTTATTTAGCGTATATAAAAAGGTTACTCGTTTCAGGGGCACGGGGTACACTGAGACAGTGCTTTGCACAGTACAACAAATAGATCGCTTAATTTACCTTGATCTTGGCTCAGCTCGGAGAATTTGATGCCTCCACTAGAAAAAAATAAGAACACATTAGCATGGTTAGCAAGTAGTTTGCAGCTAATAATAAGCTAATTAAATGGGTCAAGGAGTCATGGGTATGGCTGACTAAAAGTAATGCGGAAATAGTGATTTTTATATGCATACGTTGTGGAGTTTTAGAAAATAAGTGAGCAAATATATTGTCAGATAGTTAGTATCTACAGCAAGAGAAAATTATTGTAGCATGTATTGAGACACTTAGATAGGATGGAAGTAATAAAACTAGGTAATGTACATATATGCACAATGAGCTTGGATAGGGATTTCTGAGAAAAATGCTATTAGGAATATTAAAAACAAGTTTTTTAACGGCTGGTAGTGCATAGCATTATTTTAGATCGCGGTTTACCCTTTTATGCTACTGAAGTTAAAGGGAACGGAAAGTTTTTTTGTAAAATTGAAGGTGAGTTAGCAAATGTGTCAACTGTTAACCTACCCCAGTAGGACTGTAGCTGCTTCAGGTACTCGAAACACTTTCCATCCCAGATTCTCAAAAAATGTGCACAGCCTGGCTTGTCCAGTAGTCTATATAGAAAAAACAAAAAGGGGAAAACGTTTAGACAACTTTTTAATGCAGTTTTTTTTTTAATGAATATTGGAATTTTTTAGATTATTCATTACCTTTCCACCGCAAGGTCCTGGAAAGAACAAATTAAATAGCTCATTAGAAAGTTTAAGGTTTAATATTCTTTATTTAGCATTAAAGGTTTGAAGAAAAATTTGATTATTACAGCGTGCAGAGAAAACAATGCATATATGTAGCTCAATCAATTATCTACGAAAGCACTAAAAAAAGGCCTAAAAATCAAAATCAAGATATGGGATTTCTACATCCTGTTAAAATGCAAGTCATATATGTATGCTGACAAAGAGGTATGCTCAATAATATGATCCTGGATATGAAAAATTTATTAGTATAGTTCTATTCAACGTTACATTTGGCACACTATATGCATTCTGGAATTCAAAAATTGAAACATTGATCTTGAAATTGAAGATCTTGCTGTTAGTTGTAAGTAAACGCCTGACTAGACTAACATGATTCATGATGACATGAACTTTGTGCCTTGGGTGAGAAGGGAAAAAATTGACGAAAGTGTAAGCTCCACTGTGGTTGAAAAAATGGGGTTTAATCGACTGTCTAAGCATTTTATTATTCGCAGCTGACTAAACTTCTCTTGTTTCAATAAAAGATATAAAATAACTCATGGATACTTCCAAATGCACATAACAGTTCTTGTATAGATTTGGACAACTCTAGTTTTATCATGAATCATGCAATACTATTTTCATTAATCAATGATAACGAATATTCGATATGTTATATAATTGATCACTATCAGATATCCTATATTCTTCTAATGTTCAAAACCTGAACATTTCATGACATAAAATGACAATGACACCAACTACTAATAACTACCAAAAGGTCACCTTGGTTCGTGATATTCATTTGTTGCATGACATTAGGCCATTGAAGACGAACTATTATTACGAATTAAGACAATACATTGCATGAATCAATGCGTTTTAGGCAATCATAGTTAGTACTAGCGAATGACATCAAAAGTTGACCAAAAACACAGTTAGCAGCGATTGATAGTAATCGCGTAGGTATAAGCCATGAAAAGTCCAGAAATTATCTATGATATTTATAACATTGCAATACTCTACTTTCTCCATATATATCTGAAATCAATCAAATTAGATTTTTTCGGAATACAAAATATTCAGATTTAATTATTTATTTAAGAAAAGATACTAGATTCTTTTGGTTTTTGGGGAATTCAGAAATCTTCCGCAAACATTTTTTCGTTCATATCTCGATGCTTCCCATACTTGACTCGTACGTACGTACATTATTGAAATGAAAATGCAAACACTGGTTTGTGTCGTTGAACTTATCGCATACAGTGGACAAAAGTTAGGACCACCTGAGGTAGACTTGCTACCGTGGTTCACATAAGCGCATACGATGGAACTACCATAAAGAATGATACGTCATTAAAATCCTTACAAAATTTTACACCGATTATGACATTTAGATTGACTTAAACGTCATTTATGCATAATACAGTCACAACCAATATTTTGAAAAGCGAAAATGAGACGGTCAAAAGTTAGGACCATTTTTAGTATTCCAGGCCCTAAAATGTTGCAATCTGATTCTTTTTAATAGTTTAAGTGTTTAAATTCGATTTTTCAATGTTTAAGAATGCATTAAACTCCTCGTGATTGCTCCTTCAAAATATTGTGTTTTTGGCAACAATTGACCATCTAATATTCGGAAGAAACATGAGGAAGCTTCAAAACCAAAAAAAGTCACATTTGTTGTAAAGCCTGGAACAAGCAAGTTGATCGATATATTTGTCTCACTTTGCCCCCTTATAAACATTTTTGACCCATATGCAATTTTATTAGGGTCAGTCATGGTATGGGTTTACATGACTACCAATCAAGTAGGGAACCCAACCTTCGTTTCCAATAAGATGGACAAGAGAGTTAAACCCTTTGAACCTTCTTTTGACCTCTCAAAAGCAGACATTTTTGAATTTTTTCAAGAATTTCGACTCTCCGTTCACCTTGGCAAAGAAATGTCAGCCTAGAGCGCCCAGTTTTGTATTCATTTGAAACAATTTCTCTTCGTTTGGAGACAATCTTCCCAATTCCCAGACGCTTAAATTTCGTTTACCTTACAATTTCCCAAATCTTATTACCCAGATCAAACATGGTCCCTATTTTTACTCATGAATGATAGGTTAAGTATTTTCCTACACTAATTTTTGCTTTAATGCATTCTTAAACATTGAAAAATTGAATTTAAACACTAAAACTATTAAAAAGAATCAGATTGCAACATTTTTGGGCCTGGAATACTAAAAATGGTTCTAACTTTTGACCGTCTCATTTTCGCTTTTCAAAGCATTGGTTGTGACTGTATTATGCATAAATGACGTTTAAGTCAATCTAAATGTCATAATCGGTGCAAAATTTTGTAAGGATTTTAATGACGTATCATTCTTTATCGTAGTTCCATCGTATGCGCTTATGTGAACCACGGTAGCAAGTCTACCTCAAGTGGTCCTAACTTATGTCCACTGACTGTATATTCCCATTTATTCTTACTGGGATATCAATGCACAGTGTATTCAAGATTATGCAGTAAAAATGACCTTTAATTGGAGGATAAAATGAAATGAAATTGCAGGATAAAGCAAGAGTCACTATCAACAACTGTTTCAGAAAAGTATTTGGAAAATGGGGTATCTTTAGTGCATCAAGAGAGTTTGTTAGTCGGAATTTGACTACTTGGGGTGCAATGCGACGTATAGACTATCCGGAAAAAGGAGGTAAATTTTTCCTGTCCTGTGTGTGATAAATTTGTGTAGTAGGATAGGATAAAATTTACCTCCTTTTTGCGGACAAGGTATAAAGCTGTGTACTCTCTACTATGTCGTGTAGCCAATTGTGACAATGATATAATATCAGCTATCTATAACTGTAAGTCATATTCTATTAATCCCATTGTAATTGAGGGCAAGAAAATTTTGACTAATTGTATTAATTGTATTGACTGACCAACAACTTCTGTGTATGGATCTTAAAATCTGCAATAAACTCATATTATTATTATTATTATTATTATTTATATCAGTCATAATGCTAAATAATCAAATAAACTCCAATCGCAGAGTCTGCAGCAATGTTGTCTTTTTCTGCTGCTGCGCCTAGGCTATGAGAATTTAGGTTCTGTATATCAGTGAATTAGTATGAACTCATCAAATTTATAGGCAACAATTTGTTTACTAATGAATCATTGATGGAATATGACGACCGTGAATAGAATGAACCTTGTCCAAAGTACATCCTTATCAAGGGCATTCAGTTTAATGCACTCGGCAACCTAATTACTGTATGTGGGCTTCATAGTTGCTGAAAAATAGCCCACAAGCTACCCATACTATAATATGTTTCCACTTTCGACTCATTTCATTTACTTTGGTTCTATAGTTCGAACCCGTTAGGATGAAATAGTTCTGGAATTTGTCCAGAATTATTGAATGAGACACTAGCTAATGATATTCACCATACTAGTTCAACAAACCCACAGTTTGGTTGGTTAGTACAAACCAGATGAGTTTCTTAAGGCTGAAAAAAAAAACAAGTGCAAAGGAGAAATGTCTGGTTTTCAAAGTCAAGTGCGGAGCGCAAAATTATTTCCAAAATCTAAGCATATTGCTCATTTGAAACAGTGTGCAAATATAGCACACATTTGAGATTATTGAGTTAGATGGTCCTGTCAAGACATTGTATGTCACATCTTCTTTTTGTGCTAACTTTGTTACTTGCAATTCTACTGGAGAAAAGATTAGGTTACAAACGCATTCATTCACCACACAGATTGACTGACACCCTGTAAAAATGGGATAGACAAGAGCCATAGGAAGATAAGTTCAGCATATATAGAGCTCTCTCAGTCAGCCAACAGAAATGTCAAGACTTAATGAGCTTATCAATATTCTAATTTATGGGACTCAATGAATTGATGAGGAAAAACCTTTCATATAGCTGTTGTCAACACGCATACTTTGCACCGCTACGTCAAAAATATTAAATACCAAAGGTCAGCAACAAAAGTACTCGACACTAGAATTTTGATTCGGTTCAGAAAAGCCATATCTGTACTACTAACACTATGCATACTTGCTATGCGTGAGTATCAACAACTCCATTCCATCATAATTGATTGAATGGCTAGCCAAATTGGAGAAACTCATAAAGGCTTTTCCATAAAGATCAGAAAAAATACCTTTCGTCATAAATCCTTTAAAAAACAGAGCAATAACTTATTCGTTCCTTTGTTTTGCACAAACATTTTTTGATAAAACCAGAGGCATGCCAAATACTATTACATGTGTAATTTTCGCATTCAACTGAGTTCTTCAAACTATACTATTCTTCTTTTCTATAAGTTCAATTCACTCTGATATGAATGACATGACTCTTACGAAGGTGTTTTTTTTTCAGCATACGACATTCACGCTTAAATGAATTAAACGTTAGAATTGAATGAGCCAGAACACTACAAATCCTCAATAGTCCTTGGTTTCATGAGCTTTGCATGCATGCAACTACTCGCCCAACTTCGTACAATGTAATTTTGCAAACAGGATTAAGTAGCTTTGCTAAAAAATGGTTAGTTACTTATATAAGCAGCCAAGGAAAGGAAGTAATTGCATTAAAGCATACATTATTGATGGCATGGCAGCTAGGTTTAACATGCATTATTGATTCCCGGACTAAAAGCAAAATATTAATAATACACTTACCTCCAGTAAGGACGACTTTATAGATTTTCTTGGGCTTGTCCATTGCGTCGTAACTGGTACGATAGTTGAATTCTTGGACAGCTTTCAAAATGGATGGGTCTTGTAGTGTGTAAACCAAAGCTGAAGGCTCCCAGCTGTCTAGTCGATGATCTTCTAATGCCCCGTTGCATACACAAGGTGCTCCTTTTAGGTCCACACTGCCTCGCTTGTAGCACCTTCCATTGACTGCTCTCACGGGTGTCTCTACTTGCCCGTTGTTGGTAGTATGATCGCCACAAATGTAGTCACTGGTCTTGTCTTGGCCACTGGACGACTTCTCGGTACCGTTCTGGAGCGCTTTGAAACTGTTGTGGAGATGGAAGACGATTTCGTCAATATCCTTGGATGGAGACAAAGACTTAACAGTGGGCAGCAATGATGGATTCAGATTATTTTTGTTGACTTTGGTGATCTCGTCAACAAGATTCACTTCTCCTTCCCTATGTGGCATGTTGGCACAAAGTTTAGTTAGTCAGACTTTTTTTTCTTACTGAGGTACTGATACTGTTGTAGATAACTTTCTTGTGTCTTTTTAACGCGGAATGGACAATTTTCTCAATTCTCCCCAAAAGAGTATGTATGGGAAGCGCAGGTACTAATTCTTAACAGGTTGCTTGAGAGTGTGTACTATTTAGTTATGTAGTTTAGTTAGTTAGTTAGTTGGAGAAATAAATACAGAGAAGCTTTACTATTTGCCTGAACAAAAAATACAAAATGAATCTGATAGTGGAATTTTAAGATATAGATAATTTGAGCACAAATATGCTTTCTTCCTAGTTTTTGTTAGCTGACGTTGTCACAGAAAATAAGGGAGATGTTGAACTTTGATGATTTACTTAAAAGTTTTACAATACACATGGTGAGTGGTCAGTTAATGGACTACTTTTAGAGGTAGTGAGTGAGTGTGTAGACTTTGAAAACTGAGTTGAATAATAGTATGTACTACAGCAGTAGTAGTGGTTGACTATGAAACTTTTGGTGACAGTTATTTGAGCTCGTGCACCAAAGGCAGACCAAAGTGAACTAATGAGTGATGGACTGTCTACCGCAGAGTATATGGGTTACTTGTGTAGTTTGTCAGATAAGACAATGTGGAGTGAGCTTTATGACTACAAGTTGGTCTATAATGTATGGATTGGAAAAAAGATAGAACTTGAGTGCAAGAAGATGGAGAAATGGTTCGTATAGTTAGTAAGTCAGATGGAAAACTGTTCTCACGAAATAATCCTGTCACTCAGCCCAGCACTATGTGTGTGCGCTTAATATAAAGTTGACTTGGCTCCAAAACTCGCGTTTGTAGTTAGTTAGTTAGTAATCATGTGTAGTAGTAGTTAACAAAGAATATGTGATGTGAGTGTCTGGCAAAAAGGGATACTCATAGGAATGCACTAATGCTGGGCTAATTTTAGCACAAATCATATAAGAAAACCGTGTTATACATAGAATATTACAGTATTATCTGGATGTGATCCGATCTTTGTACTCTGAATAGCAAGACAGCCGAAAAAAAACACAAAGTGAAGTGGTTTTTGCAAAGGCAGACAATTTTGTATACAAAATGTACGTGTAGTTAGTTAGTTACTGATAAAATGCAGCCATAGTTTTTTTTTACAAATGCTTTTTGCACAGGAAACTGGTGTGAGTGGAGTCTGCTTTCAGGAAAGCGGGTATTATTTTACGAATTGTAATGAATGAGTTTGCGGATACATGTAAATGTAATTGGGAAACTACTTTCATTTGAGGTAGACAATACAGAGCCAACTTTTAAGCTCAATGCGAATGGCATGGCATCTGAAATTATGGGTGTGATTGGATCTTATTCGTAAATAGTTGAGAGTTTGAAGACCTTTGGAATTATTTTAAGCCTATGTGTTCGGGATTTATTTTAGAAAATGTATGCTCTAGTCCCGCTTTCATTAAGGTTAGTAGTTATAGGGTTGGTTAGTCATAAAACTGTGTACATTTTGACAATATGGTAGTTGCGTATAATTTTTTTTAATGTATGACATTATTTTGAAACAGTCATAATTTTTCCAATGCACAATATTGCATCTTAAAAGTATAGTCATATCAATAAAAGTTCCGCACGGAATTTTGAATGTAATAGTGCTTGTTTATGTAGTGAGCATGGATGAGCTAAAATGCCGACCGATAGATGCATTTTTATCGAAATATTTTTTAGTACGCTCCTGATGCTGACTGACTGCTCTACTAGTCTAAGTTATTTTTGGCTACCTGTCGTAAATATATAATGTAGATACACGTTTGCTAACTAGTCTAAATATTAGACTGACTTTAACTTCAAATTTATTTTACATTCTATATAAGCTTATTTGCACCACTTTCCCAACTCAATTTGATATCTATGCAGAGCGGAACATTTATGCAATCGAGATAAAATCAACAACTACATAGATAAGGAAATATAATCTTTTACCTAGCTGATTTTGGGAACAGCAGTTCTCAATTCTAACGATAAGTGGTGTATGTCATGTAACAAAAAACTACTAACATAATCAATTTGCACCATAATGCGTTCTTCTTAATTGTTGACTGTCACTGTGTGTATACTAGTACTGGTATTACTCACATAGCATTACTGCATGTACAACTTTCTCATTATAAAGTAACTAACTAACGAACATACAATATTTTTATGCTCGTAATTAAAGACACAGTCCCCGAAAAAACTCGTTCACTTGGAAATACTTTTAACTCTCCTCTTGTTTAATTTGACTAGTAACCAAAAGAAACTAACTAACGACCAACCTTACCTTGACGAATGTACACAAAAAACCAGTGGTGCACGAAGTTTCAAAACCAATTCACAAAAGATAAGTTGGCAACTCACTTTAACTACATCTGTTGACTAACTGGGATTGAAAAGTTGATGTCAGCGACCCATCCTCAAAAATTGTACCCTGGAAGAGAAAAATTTGTGGTACTTATTGGAAATTGAATAAGTCCATGGGAAACTGACAGACTACGGACAACTGTGTTTAAATGGTTACTATTAGTTAGGTAGCTATAGTTAGTTAGATGTGGAATAATAGTGTTCCAGCCTAATAAAATCATGGGTTGAACCAAAGTCCTTGTAGAAACAACCGCCCTCTCTTACCAGGTTCGGAAATATCTCAATCGAATCCCATGCAGGCGGAAAATTAAAATAGGGTGAATGATATATCACTACATGGTTAATTTATCGATAAATTATTTTGCAAATTCCTACTTCCTTCTCATTTTGATGGTTCACTTGCATAGGATTCTTAAATTGAGGTATTTATGAACCTCTCAAGAGAGGGAGGCTTTCTTGAATTGTGAGTTTGAGTTGAACTATAAATTAGAAATATTTTGCAAATGAATGAACTGGCTGACTGCCGCCATGGACAAGAATAATAAACCTCAATCTTATCATGATTCAAGTCAACCCAAAGAGTGCTGTTCAACTATCTTTTAGTTAGTGTCAAAGAATATTCATTGCGATGTGTGTATAGAGTTATGCTATGGGGCCAAAATGGCAAATAAATGAAACCCGATCTTCTACTCAACAGACTGATAATGATTTGGTTATGTGTGCTTAATTGTAAATGATCAGAAGTGCTAATATTATATTGGTCCATGTTCGCATCATTTCTATGATCTAAGGACTATATTTTAACAAGTTTAATGAGTTTTTCACTGTTATCAAAACTAGTAACTTAATATGCATATTGTATCCACATTCAAATTTCACATTAAAACTGGAGTTTGTTTCCAAACTATAATTATATAGTAGCAGCGATGTCACTTTTTCGTTCAACTTATTAGAAATTGTCTGACGCACATGCATGAAATATAAAGCAGCTAATGCAGTTTTACATACCAATTTATAATACACTTTTCAAGATTTAAAGTGAGAAAAAATTCACATGCAAAAAGACTGAGCGTTATGTATGGTCTTACATATACATGTATATGTACATACATACTCGGTCAGAATCCAGACTCAATTATTCTGAAAACTATTTGAATAAATCGCTGCAATCAAATTATATTGTTTGTCTAGTATTTTGGAAATTTTATTGTTAATGATTCGTCCGCATGAGTTGTATGTTTGTGAACTCAGGCAGACAGGATGCGTGAGTGAGTACCCTATAACCTTTGCGTGATGATATTTGTGGTGCATGTGAATGTATTTATATTTATATGGTATTGCCCAAAATTATTGTCGTTGGTGAGCTCAGTTCATCATTACAAACCTGATAGAAACCAAGGAAGTATGATAAGCACACTCCATATATGTGAATGTCCTCCGTTGTATCATGTCTGCATGGGACTTTCACCCACATTCAGTTAAATTAAAGGCTGTGTCGTCAGACTTGGGTGGAGCAATGAAAAGCGTATGTACTTTCACACTGCTTCTTGGCAAATTATATAAACACTGTTGGCTTTTGCATATACTGAGCTAGTTTAATAAATACTTGTGAATTATCACATATTATTGGCATCTGGTGGTCAAAACGATTTAATATTCAACACCCCAAAAAGGATCACAAAATTAGTAATACTGATGACTTTATTACCGCTGGAGACTTCCAATCTTTGCCACAGAAGCAAGTTTTCACAGTAGTTGCACATTTTGGCAAGAAAATATTTTCAATTCAGTTAGTATGAATGAGTCACTTTGTATCACTAGCTGACGTATATAAAAAACGTTTTTTTACGTGAACTACTTAGGTTTTAAGATTGTTTACCAGGTTATTCTTTGCCAAATTCAACTTCAAGCATTCACTTTCATTCGTGTATTATTTGCACTACTGTGTATAGAAACTTGTTTGCAAAAATCCACTAGCTTATAGCCATTATGCATTACCCGATATACACGTAGTCCTACGAATATACATTTATGAGCACAGGCGCAACGCAAAGCTTTCACTGTGTGACCCATTTTTCGTAAACGGAGATGACACATGAGTCATAAGATTTGCATCACCCGTATTTTTCATACTTGTGGTGAATTGCACACGTGTGATAACATTTCTTTGTGATGAATCTTAAGATTTTAATAAAAATGAATCTGGACATTCTTATTGAGCTTTGTCTAAAACGCACTGTTTTATGTATCATATAACAAATTTATGCATAGATACTTCCACCCGGTTAACTTGATTTGCTAATTTACTACAAGCAAAGTCAGTCTTCATGCACAGCACATGAATTGCTTGTCTGTTGTGCATATTATTGCTTATGCATATGCATATAGAAAGTAAATGAATCACAATTGTTCGTTTCCGAAAAAAAGAACTGTTTTTCCGGTAGGTTATGGCATTGGTTATTTATTACTGTTGCCTCAAAATTTCACAGATAATTTGTATAAATCCACCATTTATCGGGGATAGCCGAATAACATGGTGCAACTTTTTATTTTGCAAAGTACAGTAATGAGTCGCATCCTTCAGGTTTGGAATTATGGTTTGGTTACAACTCAATATGGTAATGTTAAAAAAATAACTCTCCAATCAAAATACTTATAAAATCAACAAAAGCATCAAAACGATATTTACCAAAGTTTCCATGCATAATAATAATAATAACTGACACCTATAAGATCGCTCTTCAATAAATGCTTTGTTTACCCATGAAACTTAGCTAGCAAAATTGGGTAAAACATTTGAATCCAATAAGCTACAATAAAGAATGATCTTAAATGAAAATACTTGCAAAACAACTCAAGTTAAAAAAATTAAAATCGAATCGCTTGTATATTTTTAAAATGCATACATTCATCAGCCAAACATCAGTCATTCTAAAAAAAAGAAGTGCATGTCCGTAACCTCAATTTCTCCACCATTGGACAAAAACCAGCGAAACACAAATTTCACTGAACGTTAACATTACTGGTAAAAGCATAACTGTTGCCCTCTACATGAAGAAAAATAAAGCTCCTTCCCACTCCAGCTTCGCACCATGCTTTCTGTCTAACAAAATAGTGCACTTTCTAATCCAAAAACCTCCACCGGGCCAACACAATCCGGTTCTAACCACCAACTTTAACATGCAAATAATTTATTCTTTTTTGCTTATTTACCAATTATTGTAAAAATTTTCTCCAAATAGACAGTGATTACGCATCAAATATTATTTTTCCTTAACTCTTATCAAAATACAATCTATATCAACAGATATATAAATATATAAAACCTAACCAGAGCAACAATCATTTCTGGATTCCATTAATTTCTTATGTAAGCAAAAATCGCGTATAAAATATTAAAATTCCAGATATTCATTTCTGTTTATTGTTCGTAAGTTGGCCCGGCTCAACACGTAAACGTATATGATAAATAGCATTTAAGCTCGATATTTTGATTTTTGTTTGTGCGCGCCCAGCCAGACAGCCATTTGGAGGCCCAGCACTGAAAACTTGAGGCTATTTTAGCATTTTGCAGTAGGTAAGTACATACACCTATAGGTGGTAAGTAAGTGTAGCGAGGCGAGGTATAGGATTAATCCAGAGATAGGTTGCTGAAGATGAAATAGTTGTGAAAAAACTTGTGACCACCACGACGAATACAAGATAGCGTACCTAAAACGAACTGCCTAAAAAAGCTTTTGTGGATTGGATGCTGCACTGTTCATTCAATTCGTGTTCTCCGATTGGTTGTGGGGTGGGCTATATATTTTTACGAAAAGAGTTTTGTCGGGTCTTGTGAATTTAACTACTCGAACAAATATAATGTAATAATAAAAATGTAATGAACTATTAACTAGCTCGAACAGAATAACAAAGATAATTTAAGAGTCAAAGATGTTTAGGATTTAAAGGATTGAAGAAGTATTGTTATCTTTTTGCTGTTGTATCTTTTTAGACGAACGGATCGTTTTTCGATAGAAATGACCGTGATTAGGATTACTACAAGATACTGAAGTTGTTGATTGTTGACATTCGTGTGTGTTAGTTACCGCGTTTCAAAAGTGATAAAACGAGTGCGGCTTCATGCTCGACTCTATAGTGTAGGAGGAACTATTCGGTGAAGAGGTAAGGGAAGGGGGATTAAGGCTTGTTTTTAGAAACCATGGTTGTATTTTGCGTTAGTTTTAAGTTTTGTACTTGAGTTGTAGGTTTTAATGTTAGTAGTCAAAGTTGTAAGGAGCATTTAGTCGAATGGTCTATTCATTTGATGTGCTCCGACTATAGAGTAAGCTTCGACCGAGCTTCTAGATTAGATTGTCGTTTCACTTTTAAATATTTTAGAAGCCGATCTTAGACAAACAGTGAATCTGAAACCAAATGACCAAGTGGGGCTGGGTTTTTAATTACATAGCTCTAGTCTCAGCTGAACTTGAAACTGACAACTTTGATTTGATCGATTTGTTGCAGGCCGGAAGGCTCAAGTACGCTTGTCAACTGGGCGTTGACTCAAAATATGAAATCAACAGCCATATCCATCAATATAGTAACACGAAACTAGGTGGTATTTTAAATAGCCATCTACGACAATGGAATCAGAAGATAAACAGGACGCAGAGACACTCGTCTCGAAAAGTTCAAAAGAAGCATCCAAATCACCGGATATCACTGTCCTTTCAGTAAAGCCTAGGCGTCCTTCGGAAACATCCCATAGCGACAAAGCTGCCAAATTAAAAGATAAAAAGAAAAAGCTATGCGAGCACTGGGGAAATCTTTTGAACAGTCTGTCGGAGTTGTACTTCATAGGAAGTGATGAGGCAGCCATTGACATCTGGGGTGAGATTGACGGTTATCGGGGTGGACCCTCCCGATCATTTAATAAACTACTCGCGGCTTACCTTCCGGATGAAGAGATGGCGTCGGTAAAAGTCAATTTATAATTTCATTTAAGTATTGGTGATTAAAAAGATGTAACTTGATTGCTTTCCTTGTTTAGCATAACTATTAAAATATGTGAATACATGTTTTATTGTTTTTGTTTTTAGGCACTTGGAGAAGTGGGACTCAAATGCAAAACTACATATGATGCTTCCGTTTTTGATAAAAGTGAGCCTGTGGAGACCAGCATCTCTGATAGCTCGGCAGAACAGAAAAAGCAATCTCAAAAGTCTTCGTCAAAAGCTATTAAAGATGTTGTGATGATGGATGTACCAGAACCAGTTGGTTCACCGTATGAAAGTAGTTTGGCGTGTCAATTGAAGGAGGCTATGAAAGAAAGCAATATTTGCGACAAGACGAAACTACTGCCTCAAGATGGTAGATTTTATTGCTCGAAGAAAAGAATTCTCGTTCACCATTTGGATCGATAATCATGTATTTTCACTTGCTGACCTTTTATTACTTGTATTACAGTTGAGCCGCAAGCAGATACATCTGATGATTCTCTGCTGAATCCGGTAGTTAACATGGCAGAAACAGAATTGAAAAAACCCGACCAGCAAGAAGAAAAGGAAGATGACAAAATGGATGAAACCCCTTCTGACGTCCCTGCCAAGCCCGTTTCTGAACCTAATGGTAGCTCACTTCCTAGTATATGTCACTCGAAAAGCACCGAAATCACGGAAGCCATGAAGGATTTGGCGTCTGAAGTAGTGCCTAATAATAAGTCTGATTCCCCGAAAAAAGTCTCCACTGGGCCAAGGCCGTAAGAATCCATCTTAACATTTGATGCAGAGATTTCAACCGTTTGTGTGCTTAATCAATCTTTCTAATTATCGTGTTTGTATGATTATTTTAGTCCTAAGAAATACTCAGAGAAGATGAAAGCGGAAGCTTCTATCGTCCAACGTATTTCCGAGTTGCAGAAAGAAGGAATGTGGTATGATAAGAGACTTCCTAAGGTTTGTGAAGCCCCAAAAGCGAGAACCCACTGGGACTATCTTTTAGAAGAGATGTCTTGGCTAGCAACTGATTTCGCTACTGAGCGAAAGTGGAAACGAACCACTGCGCGAAGGGTGCGATTATATACCAATAATATAAATTTATGTTACATATATGGTTTAGATTTAAGTAATACTACAAACTGGATCTTTCGCAGAAATGGTGGAAAGTTGCCTAAGATGATATATTAGTTTTTAATCTTGTATGTTTTTCAGTGTGCCAAAATGATAGATAAGTATTTTCACGACAAAGAGCTTGCAACAAAACGTGCTGAGAGAGATGAGGAAGGTAGAAAACGAAGGCTTGCTTCGTACATAGCTAAAGGTGTTCTCAATTTTTGGAGCAATGCGAAAAGTTTAGTGAAGCTCAAAGAGGAGTCCAAGATAGCGACTTTACGTCGTAAAGTATTAGATGAGAAATTAACCTTCATAGTTGATCAGACGCAGAAGTATTCGAATCTATTGACCCAAAGTTTAGCAGGCACCAACCAAGACACTGCTACTTGCTCCAAAGCTTCGTCTATAAAAGAGGATGACTCGAAAGCGAATTCTATTTCTAATTTGGATTCAAATGAAGCATTAAGTGATGGTAAATAGTCGTTTTGTATTAAGCTTTCTAACCTATTGTATGCTACAAATTATCTCGTCATTTGCTGTCGTTTAAAGTTTGTTGTGTGTTAAACAAACTAAATTTTTATTGCAGACGAGTTTAATCCAGATTCTGACTCTGAAGTGGACGACGAAGAAACTATTGCCAAGGCTGAAAAACAAGACAAGGATGTGGGTCAAGAAGTTTCTCTGCTGAACGAAGAATGCAATATGTCATTGACTGAGTTGTTAGATAACTTACCTCCAGGATACTTGAACGATGTTTTCGGCAGTGGTATGTTCTAATTTTATTAGTGATTAGTGAGCTGTAAATTCTGAAGAGAGCAGTGGTGAAGATTGGTTTTTGGATTCGCAGATATAGCGGATACATCTGCGACAAGTATTGAAGGTAATAATTTAGAAAAGCCTGCTCCAAGGCGTAAATTGAGAGGTGACCCAGTGGAGTCCGTTCCTGTCCCAGAATCCTTTGATGAGTCAGAGATAGAGACTGATGTAGATGACAGTAAAGAAGATGAAAGTGCAGATGAGGAAGAAATGAGTGTTGACGAAGAGTCGGAAATAAGTGATGAAAATTCTGAAAATGAAGAGCAAAACGAAGGCCTGGCCTTATTGCTGAAATCTTTCGATCCTGACGTGGTAATTTTTCAAATACGTTTGTTTGTACTTAAAGAAATCCTGCATAGAAAGGGTCGTGGTAATAAGAAAGCCACTGTGCTCATGCTCAGTGTGAATAGGCATTGTAGATGAATCTGGAAAGACCAGATGATTTTTTAATTTAGCTAAAAACAGCGGCCCACATGTTGAAAAATGTATTTGAAAAAAAGATGACTCCCATATGGCCCTGTGTACTGTTTTTCAAACACTTGCGGCCACGTGTTGATTTTTTCGAAAATTCGATGTACATTCTTGTACAGCTTTTTATGCTCTACATAATGGTCGTCTCGGTTTTAATTTTTTTTCAATTTCAACCCGATGCAGTCCTTTATTTGCAAGTGCGAGTGTGGCTAAAGGCCAGTGGGCCTGGCTAGTTAATTAGTATAGTAAAGTGAGTCAAAGGTTTTCCAAATATGATGCTTTCTGTAGATAATCCATTCCGAAAATGGAAAATTATACCTTCCGAATATTAAGCGTTCCAAACATGTTGGCTATGATCCGTCCGAATATGCTGCTTCCGAATGTGATGCAATGATCAACATTTTCATAGCAAATAATGTTCTTAATTTGTTAACTTGTAGGCTGGTGATAGTGATGAAGATAAGCTAGATAGTGTGGCTGCATTAGCTGCTTCATTTCAGCCAAAAGGAATATCATTGTCTTCCACAACGGTGAGATAAAGTTTTCTTCCGTGAGCTCCTCAGTTCTTAATTTAAGTATATTTTGGTTTTGAGCTGTATAACTTTGATAGCTCATGTTGTTAATCTTTAGGTGGCTACTAAAGTTCCATTTTTGTTGAAACACACCTTGCGAGAATATCAGCATATCGGCTTAGACTGGCTAGTTACTATGTATGACAAGAAATTGAATGGTATCTTAGCTGATGAAATGGGTCTGGGGAAGACAATCCAAACTATAGCACTGCTAGCTCATCTTGCGTGTGAGAAGCGGAACTGGGGACCTCATCTAATTGTTGTACCTACATCTGTGATGCTTAACTGGGAAATGGAGCTGAAGAAATGGTGTCCCGCTTTTAAAGTACTCTGTTATTATGGCTCCCAAAAAGAACGGAAGCAGAGGCGCACCGGGTGGACGAAGCCCAATCATATGCATGTTTGCATTACGTCCTATAAGTTAGTTATTCAAGATCACCAAAGTTTTAGACGAATGAGGTGGAAGTATCTGATTTTGGACGAAGCTCAAAATATAAAGAATTTTAAATCTCAGCGTTGGCAATTACTTCTCAATTTCCACAGCCAAAGGTAAGATTTGGGGAGATTTGGTACTAAATTTTAAGGCCCTAAAATATTTTTCTGCTGTGTATTTTTGGGATTTTCAAACTGAATGATTGATTCTTAGGCGTCTACTGCTTACTGGAACACCATTGCAAAATAATCTTATGGAATTGTGGTCTCTCATGCATTTTCTAATGCCCAATGTCTTCCAATCTCATCGTGAATTTCGGGAGTGGTTTTCAAATCCTGTATCTGGGATGGTTGAAGGAAGCTCGGAATATAATGAGACGATTATTAAACGCTTGCATAAGGTCTGTGCAAAGTCAAATAGTTAAACATAATATGCTATTCTAGTTTTAATCTTATGCTAATCAATCTGAAGTATATCAATCATTCATTATGTTATTCTTTTTCATTGTAGGTATTGCGGCCTTTCTTACTTAGACGGCTGAAATGTGAGGTGGAGAAACAGTTACCAAAAAAGTATGAGCACGTAGTGATCTGTAGATTATCTAAGCGGCAACGGTTCCTATATGAAGAGTTCATGGCGAGAGCGAAGTATGAACTTTGATTATTTTCGCTATTAGATGATATAAAATAATAGTTTGGACAATTTAACCATGGATATGAATTTTGTTTATAGTACTAGAGATACGCTCAGTGCGGGTACGCTTCTCAGTGTCTTGAATGTTTTGATGCAATTAAGAAAGGTGTGTAATCATCCCAATTTATTTGAGCCAAGACCTGTTGTTTCTCCTTTCCAAACGGATAAGATTGAGTATAAAATACCTTCTCCTGTTTGGAACTTGAGGGACTTTCTTCCACAACGACTGGTATGATATCATTTGCATTTCATTGGTACAACGCATACGTGATACGTGACCTTTTGTAAAAAAGTAACACTGACATCTTTTTTATCGCTGAATAGGAAACACTCACTCCTCTGATGCACATAACTGAAGCTGATTTAGAATTCGACAAAATATTTGCCACTACTCTATCAAAATACAAATGGAAGGCTGATCCTGCTAGCATTGATGCTATTATTCGAATGCGGGAAGATAGTGATACTGATATTGAACAAGAACAGTATGATAGACTGACGTATTTTGATGAGGAAGACGACTGTCCTGTACCTTGGAAACGCTCTCGAAGTGGAAGCCCGGATCCTCCTCCTTGCCCTCGCATGAATCCTGGCGTCCCCTTTTTTATTACATCTGTTGATCCATCACCATACCTACATGATGAAGATTTTGTCGGCTTTATTAATCAAGGAACACCGAGAGCTCAAAATCTGCATTTGAATCCCAGCTTGGTAAGTCAATGACACTATGAAATAATCCTGGCATTGCCTTTCCCAATATGTTTGTCTGAGTTTGTAGCTTGCTAGTGATCGTTGAGTAACAATAATTCTTTTTTGTTTAGTTGAATGGTGATTTCGGCATCTTGAGAGGTGAAAATGGGGAGTCAGGAAAGGGCGACGAAACAGAAGAAGCCAACAGTGAACCCGGTGACTCTAAAGACGATGAAGCGAAAGAAGAAGAGATGGTTGAAAAATTAATGGAAGTAGAGGAGACACCGAAAAGGAAACGAAATAAGAAGAAACCCCCTATTAATACAGAGGGGATGACGAACGATGATGTAGAAGGAAGTATAAGTTCAAAGGACGAGGATATGGAAGACGAAGACTACGAGGATGAGGACTGTAGCATGTACTCGGATAATAGTGAAGATGATGGTGGGGAAGAGGATGAGGACAGCGAAATGGCACAAGAGACACCCAACAATACCAGTGGATCCCTTTATGATGAAACTGATGGGGAACCCGGTGGCGAGGGTTTTGTTTCGGCTTTGGTCCAACGTCGGCGAAAACTTCCTACATATATCAATAGAGATGGGACCAGTTGGCTGAAAGAAAGAGGCTTTAATGTTTCCGAGTTTAAGATGGTAAGTAATCTCAATCTCTTTTGCTGCATTACAAATAATGCTAAAAGATAATAGGATACATTCTGGTTTTGCTAGCTTTGGTTACAGTTTAGGTCTTGGCAATTTTGGGATCAGAGTTTAGTTTAATTCAATTATTAAGATTCAGAGTTTATATTAGGCTGCTTTGCTTAAGTTATGAATATGAATGCATCCATAAGAAATCCTGAACATGGCAGGAGCTGGTAAATTATTTAGTTCCTCTTCATTTCCCAGTAAGCATTTGTAATTGCATAGTGGGCAGACCGAGGAAAATATTGATTTTGGTGGATACTGACCTGTTCAGGTGTATTATACTTCTACAGAATCAAAACTACCAAACAAAAAAAAACGAACTTTCCCTTTTTTCGTTAGCACTTACCTTATATTTACAATGCTAGCGTCTCTCTCCTCTTCATTTCCGACTATTAGCATGTTACATTGCATAGTGGGCAGACCGAGGAGAATAATAATTTGGTCTATACTGACCCATTTCAGTATAACATACTCTAATGGAATCAAAATTGCCACACAAAGAAATTTTCTGATCATCGTTTCGTTAATTTATGTTTGTTTGATGTGCATTGCTTGGTGTGCTTTATTGGAAAAGGACTGTATCAGTTTAACATTGAAAAAAAAGTTTCAAACTAAACGGGTATTTTGTAGTGCTAAAAAGTTGTGTAGGAATCTGCTTCAAATTTTCGAAAAATCGACACTTCAGCGGGCGTAGCCGCGACTCTTATGTTATAAAACATCATACATAGCCTTGCCTTATGGGAGCCCGTTTTTTCAGACCAATTTTTCGACATGATTCCATATGAATTTGGAAAAACTGAAGATGCCATTCGATAAAGAATGAAATGGAGATGTTTTCATAAAAAAACCAGAGATGTACAAAGGCTCTGGTCGTTATAAAATTTTTTTATTTGAAAATGGGATTAAAAACAGGCATTTTCTGGCCTGTGTACCGCAATCAACGCCGCTTTTGGCAAAACCGTAGCAAGGTCTGAATAATTAACAAGATTATTAAAGATTAAGATGATAAGATTTTAGCCATGAAGTATATTAAAAATTTGCCTGTGATGGAAGACTGAAGATTGCTCACTGGCTCTTTTACCTGTAGTTTATACACGTTCCAGTTTCTATAGACCATAATTTTGTTTCAGGCTGAAATTGAAGAACGGTATCTATCTGATCGACGAGCTGTTATTGAAAAATTATCCTCCATCAATAATATGCGCTGTGATAAATTTCCAGTATATGGAAGAAAACTGTTAGACTTCTTAAGAGTCATATGTGAACCATCTCCCAAGTATTGTACTCCATACAATTGCGTTGTTCACTTGCAACCCCGCTCTCGTCCAAAGGACTACGTCGATAATGGTCATTTCAACCTCGGTAAGCCTGTTTTAAATCAGTTCAGTTACTTATGTCTGAAAAGTCTGTTGTCCCACGTCGTAACCTCACGTGTGCAGCAGAGATTATTTCCGTACGGTCTAATGCCTGTGATAACCTTTTGACAAAAATAAATAAATTTCTTATCGATTTTTTTTGTAGGGTACTCAACTATTCAGACTGCGATGATGCTGAAATATCCTGAGATTATACCCTGTCTTCGGAAAGATGCAACCCTAACCTTGCAGCTGACAAACTGCTTGGCTAGTTTGCTCAATTCGCTGAAAGACAGGATAGAGCAGTTAGACGACGTTTTGAAACGCTTTATCATTTACATTCCGGAAGCTACTGCTCCTATTATACAGCCCAAGGTGTATCATCCTAACGCTTATATAGATTCTCAGGATAGTTTCTTGGATGAAGAATTAACGGAAAAGTTGAAACCAGCTTTCAGAATTTTACATCCGATTATTACATCCATGAGTACTCAATTTCCTGACCCAAGGCTGATTCAGTACGACTGCGGAAAACTTCAGGTTTTGGACTGGTAAGTGTATGATTTTTTTAAGTGAAAGATGTGTTTTTAGTCTGTTTTTTTTTGTTTCCAGATTTTATCTTTGTGTGTTTTTTTTCAGTTTGCTGAGGCGACTCAAGGCAGGTAGTCACCGCGTTCTAATTTTCACGCAAATGACTAGAATGCTGGACGTTCTGGAAGCATTTTTGAATTATCATGGGCATATTTACCTGAGATTGGATGGTGCCACCAAGATAGAAGAAAGGCAAATCCTCATGGAGCGCTTTAATTCTGATAAGCGTATCTTTGTCTTCATTCTTTCTACTCGATCTGGTGGTCTGGGAGTTAACTTAACTGGAGCTGATACTGTCATCTTCTATGATAGCGATTGGAATCCTACTATGGACGCCCAAGCGCAGGATAGGTGTCATAGAATCGGGCAAACTCGAGATGTCCATATTTATAGGTAAGTTGACTTTAGTCGCTCTTCACATGTAAACCGGTCAGTAAAATATCAAAGTCAGTGTATAGACTTTTGCATGTAATCGTCTATTCATCAACTATGTGGGTTCCAAATATTTGTGCATTCTAATTTGGAATTATGTTTGCAGACTGGTTAGTGAGAAAACTATAGAAGAAAATATTCTGAAAAAATCCAATCAGAAACGACTGTTAGGTGAACTTGCGATTGAAGGAGGGCATTTCACTACATCGTACTTTAAACAGGTTGGTTAAAATCGGATCAATCGATGTTCAGTTCCGTTGCATTACGCTGTATATGTATACGTGAAGGGATATCTGAAGCGTAATGCTGAATGCGTATGAGATGAATGCTCATCAATGCCGGAACTTTCAGCATTACCCTTTATCTACGCTTTCAGCATGGTTTATGCATGCATCTGTGTGCAGCTTTACTTTCACTTTGGGTTCGCATGTACAATTGAGTTATTTTTGTTGCATCTTCCTTCATACTTGTTTTATTTGGATTTCAGAGTACAATTCACGAACTTTTTGATGTTGACGAGAATGAAGCCGATGCCAACAAAAGGATGGCTGAAGTACTGGAGTCTTATGCAGCAAATGAAGGTTTTGGCCCTGGTGAACGTGTTACACAAGAAGAAATCGAGGCTAAACATAAAGAAGACTTGGCAGCAACGACTAATAAGAACTCGCAAATGTTTATGACTGCTTTGAACGCCGCTGAAGATGATGCTGACGTTCAAGCCGCTCGTACCGTTTGTGCTGAGGCGGCTGCAGAGTTGGCTGAGTTTGATGAAAATATTCCTTTAGATGAAATTGATGTAAGTTTTCAATACCCAAGCTTGAGGTGTGATGTTGTATGTTAAAATTTTGTATCTATAATTCATTCATGTTTTTTTTCAGCCTGCTGACATGGAGGGTGTTGTGAATGCAGATTCCGATATGCAAGTTATTATACAGCATGTAAGTCAACTTGTATTTCAATTGATAGAATGTGCTTTAAAAATGTGTGGGTTTTTGGGAGATCTAATTTTTTTCGTCAAACTTTCCGATGATTGTAGTTGAGCTCTGTAGAGCAATATGCGGTGAAACTATTGGAAGCCACCTTGGACGATTGGTCGGCCGAAACGGTGCAAGAAGCTCAAAGTATTTTGGACAAGAACAAAATTGACTGGGAAATGGCAAATCTGAGTCCTGAACCCAGTCACGAGGTGCTAAGTGATGAAGCAGAAGCCTTGCGCTACGGATCTAGTGATCAGGTGAATAATGCAAAAAATGCAACTCCTTCGCCAACAAAACGAAAAGTAGGTAGACCGTGCAAGAACTCGAAGTCGCCAAGTCCTGTAAAACCTGCTGTAGGGACTAAGAAATCTAATGTAGGAACTAAGAAACCTACTGTAGCAACTAAGATACCTACTGCAGGAAGTAAAAAACCTGCTGTAGGAAATAGGAGACCTACTATAGGATATAGGAGACCTAATGTAGGGTATAAGAGACCTATGCCAATGAGAGCGATATTAGAACGGGAACAGATGATTAGTATTAGCGGTAATAGTAGTATTAAGAAAGTTGGCACTCCTGAACCCAAAGTCTCTCCTGTAGTCAATGGGAAAGGTAAGAAAGTTAGCGAGCAAACAAAGCGGACACCTGTTAGTATCACTGAACCTAGTCACACCAATGGTATTGAGTTGGACCAAGAAATGACGCATACACCCGAAGTCCAAGTTGAGCCCACGCCTACAGTTTTAAAAAGTCGTCGCTCCAACGTAGTACCCGTGCTGATAGATCCTGGTGTTACTTTGAGTCCGGCATTTGACAAGAATAATCACGAGGATGACATGAATGGTAATTGTGGTTACACCCTTACACCGCTTCCGCAAGGTCGCAAATCTCTACCCAAAGCTACAGCTAAAGGGAGTGAAACGTTGCTAATGGCAATGGGGACTTCTACCACTACTAGTATGAATGGCGAGGCGACGGTGTATGTAGAGACATTTCCTGCAAGTAATGAGTCTAGAAGAGAAACTATGGCTCGAGCTGCAAATAGTAGTAAATACGGCTTACGAAAATCGATACCTGTAACAAAGAAATATTCGCCTACTTTGATTCCAGAGAAACGCCCAGTTCGATTCTCTACTGCGAAATTCTCGACCAGCATCAATCCTACTGTAGGTAGCGAAATGCCAGCGAATGCATGTACATCTGTGTCAATCGCTGGTACAGTTCCGCCTCCTGCCTCTTCTAAGAAAGCAAAAGCCAAGAAACGGTTACCATTTTAAGAATGGCAGATCTCATTAAGGTGTGCTGTGTGCTACTGTTTCATAGCGCTAAAACGTTTGTCAGTAGATCATATACAAGTAGTTTTGGTTATTTATTGTATGTATTACTATTGATTGCGGCTGTACTGATGCCTAGAATGAACTGATTCGACTGTCAAGCGTGTTTTGTGTCCTGTAGTTGGTTATTTTTATTACGATTTTTCTTTATTGTAATAATTTTATGGTTAGTTTTTAAATGTCGACTAAAAGCAAATTGAGAAAAGCTGTCGTCGTCGTGTGTTGAAACTTCAGTTGTTAGCACCGTTCCACCTTCGTGGCTTTAATGTTCTGATATTTTAAAAAGATACATTTTATATTCAACTAAACAAGAAATTCTGAAGCATTTCGCTTTAAAACAGGAGCACACGGCGTAATACCAGAGAACTGAGTTAGGATCAATGATTGTATGGTTTTGAAAGTTGTAAAATAGTCGGGAGAGAGAGTTTTTTTAGCTGTTACATAAACATCAAGCATTGGTGGTTAAAAAAAAAGACTTGAGGTGAATGTTCTCGTCTTGGTTTATAGAGGCGGGACGTAAAGATTACCTGTATGTTCTCTATGTGTTTGATATATGGACAAATTTTTAATGACTGATCTAAAAATTATTAATTTTTCTGTTATGAAATAAAAACTTTGCTACAAAATGATATTTCATGTGTATGCGTTGACAGTCGTAAATGGTTCATTCTGGGCTTGGTTTGGTTGTGTTCCACTCGTATACATGTTGTATTGATGTTGTGGTGATTGGTTTTGGTATTTACTACATACTATACTGTTGATTGTTTTGATTTATCATTGTTTATTTAAATTTTTTGTAACGATGATTTCCATTTGTTTGATATACTCTGTTGTTATTTTGTCTCAGTATGTTAATGATTCCAAAACCGATTGACCATTTTTCTACTTTTCAGCTGTAGCTAAAGTAACCTTTATGAGGAACACAAGCCAAACTCAAGCAATGCATATTTGCATTCTTCCATTCGTCGTCATCTCGAAAGAAATTTCGGATACAAGCATCGAATCATCGAAATGCCATTCTTACCATTTTGACCACTGTTTAGTAACGAACATGAAAACTTCACTGTTAGAACTCCATTGAATTTGAAAAATAGCCATTGTCTATATTACTGATACCGAGATCATATATTATAAATATACAGGCTGTAATCTTCGATCTACATATCGATGCGTATGCATCTACTCGTTAAACTGACTATTTAACCTGTAATTACTGATTTTCAGTGATTTTGTTTGCACCTGTTGTTCATAATTTGCATTTTCATATAGTTTTGGAAGCCTCCTACACCACCCCAAGAGGATAACGATGTGTACATCGACATGTGTCATGGGCTTCTGTATGACTTCAATGTGGTTGCTGAGAGTAGCTTGCCTCCAGTCTATGTCCCCCCACCTGCGACCACCTCTATTCAAGGAACACCCACAAAATCGGGTCGCAAAGCCCATGGCGGCTCAGACATGGAGATCGATGGGGACAAATGGAAGAATAAGGATTCGGGTTGGACTTCGGATAATTTGATGCATCCAAGCTCATCGGATAGGGAAGAGCATACGATCACTGTGACCAAAAAGGCTCAGAAACTTCATAAACGTGAAGACGCTTTGTTTGCACCCCGATCTCTGTTTGATCGACCCACACCGGCTATGTCTAAGCTCAGAAGGGACTACCAGCAAAAAAAATATGGGCGTCCATCCACTACTACCACAACTAAACCAAGTTTGGGTCCTGGATCCATCTCATTTCCAATATCTGCTCCTAAAGCTCCCACAGGTCCTCCTCCTCCTGACACATTGGATTGGTTTGTGGCTGAAGATAATGCTTTGCTACAAGTAGGAACCATAATTTTTCAATCATGGTGTTTCATATTGTGGATATCAGTTGGTATGTTTATGTTTTTTAGGCAATTCGAGATTTGCTGGACTTGCCATTGTCTTTGCTAATAGTGAACTTGGCACAGACTGCGAACTGGGATTTGGCTTCTGAGATGGTTAACATGGTATCCAGAACATATCGGACACCAAAGCAATGCAAATGGAGGTATAAAATATTTCGGTTTCTAATTATATACTAATATTCCATAAAGCTATGTGTGTCTTTCATTTGAATCCATCGAACCCCAGACATGCGTGTATAGTACAGTTATAGCATAAATTATGCTATAACTGTACTAAGTAACTATATAATATAACTGTATAACCTAACCGCATAATATAATGCCAATGCCGTATCTGCTAGCTTATGCTAAATAAGCTAATTGCTTCCTTGCATTCATAAACACGAACTAACGGCTCACAAAATGTTTTGTTCTCTAACCATGCGTTGGTTAGATTTTATTTTGATTCGCTGTCTAATCTGTTACCGACTGTCGCAGATATGAGAATGTTGTTGGACCCCGTGAGGAAGGGCGATTAATGCAAGATGTGACCTCTTCGCCACCATCTCCACCAACAAAGAAAAAGAAAGCGAAAGCTTTCATAAAAGTGGCTCCCCCCTCGCCATCCAAAGCAGCTCGTTTAATAAAAACATCTCAATTGATGGCCCAAGACAACAATGCTCAAGTATCGAACCTGTTTCTGAGTAAATTCGACACAGTGAAGTCGATATCGAACAAACGAGCACCTACTGCTAAGCCCATGACGATTAACCCACACATGAAGAGTAGTAAGCAAACATCCATTTTCCTGGAACATGGAATCAATTACGAAAATCCTGTGCCAGCTACTGTGATCGCTCAAGCTCGGTATGACCGTATTCAAATGGAGCGCAAAAAGTTGTTGGCCGCTCAGCAGGCAGCAGCCCAAGGAGTAACTTCCACCCCTCCCACTGCCCCCACAGCAGTTTCACCGTCCAGCACTGTAGTTACCGTAGTTTCATCTGGTGAAGGAATTACTAAAGTGCGAACAGCACTTTCAAACTCTACTGGAATAGTTCCCCTTGTGATCGGTTGTGCCCCGCCGCACCAAATTTCCACCGGTAGTACCTTCAGTAATCAAAACGTAGTGCAACATCGGCAACTTATCACTACAAAGCCGTCTCAGCTACATCAGCATGTGCAAATCATGCAACAAAAGCAGTTATTAGCTGCGCAGCAGCAACAGCAGTTCCAGCAGCAAGGAACTTTTGCTACTTTAGGTACTAAAGTACAAGTCACTTCGGCCAGTAATAGCCCTTCTCAAGCCACTAGTGTTGCTCAAGCCCCAACAATGTCAAGTCTCAGAGCCCAGGCCGGTACTAAAGCTCAACCTCGACTTACTCATCAACAAGTTCATGCGTCTCCTCAGACGCAGACTGTTGTTTTAGCTACTGGACTGGGAGCTTTGGGAACAGGGAGTCCTGTTAGCACAGCTACGGCTTCCAGTATGTCTTTGGCTAGCTCCAGTTCAATTGCTGCTAGCACTGCTTCCAGAATATCTCAGGCATTAGCTCCCCAGTCTCCGATTTCTCAGAAAATATCCACCACTCAGGTTTGTACTATTTTTTAACGTAGTTAGTATACCTTGTGCGCAAAAAGGAGGTAAATTTTATCCTATCCTACTACACAAATTTATCACACACAGGACAGGAAAAATTTACCTCCTTTTTCCGCACAAGGTATGATAATAGCCATACAAATAGTCTGGAATATGCAATTTCAGTGGTAATACATGTACATGATCCGACACAAATGTTTATGTGTTTGTGTGCATTGTTTGTAGGACTCGGCTCTATCAACCGCTAGTGCCAGACTCCAAGCTACGGTAACGAACACTGCTGCTAGTCAGCAGCAATCCACCATTGTGTCCGTTACCCCCATGTTAAGCAGTGCAGGCACTCAGCAAATCACGAAAATCATACCGGCTGGTGGCCAAGGAGGCGTTCCCACCTTCGTCCAAGCTAATCCTAGAGGTATGCGGTGTATTCGATATAGATTTTATTATGCATCACATTAGTGGAAAAGGATGCGGCTGATTACACTCTTGTTTCAATATGCTGTTTAGTTACCACTGCTTCTGGGATGAACCAGTCTATGGCTAGTGCCTCTTTACAAGGAACCAGCACGAATCGACCAATTCAACTTCAGTATCTGAAACAAGGAACCATTTTGAGGCAGTCGACTGGAATGGCTTCCGCTCAGCATCAGCAACTGAAAGATCAACAATTGAAAAGAATTCAAGTGGTCAGCAGCGCTAACTTGATCTCAAGTGCGGCCTTGAATTCTCCAACGGGTTTGTCCCTTGGCAATATCACTGTTGCGTCAGGCGCTCTGTCTACTAATACTGTGCCGAGTCATATGAATTCGACTCCTTTGGTCGCCAGTTTGATTCCGGGCCAAACGATTGGAGCTAAGGTAGTAAGTTGAATTCTGTATATTTTGAATCCTAGTATTTGGTACTTGTGTACCGGTAACCGACCTGTCCCTAATATGGTTTATATCGAGGTACCTACTTCGATTTCTGTGAATGTCAGTTAGAGTTAATTGGTTATATTTTTACTGTAGCAATCGATTATACAAGGATCGCATGTTGTCACCGTCTCGGGAGCTCCTCAGATGGCTACTATGGTTTCTCCCAGCAATACTCGTCAAGTGCAGGTTTGTCGACTTTCCAGCAATAACGGTGTGTATTTGTGTGTATATAGTGCATCATCCTATGTATACGAGTTTTCTTGAATTGTGATTTCAGTTGGTGAAGCAACAAACTATTGGGGGCAAAACGGTTACTCGCCCGGTTTCGGATGCCGAGGTTCAAGCTTTCTTAAAGCATCATGGGCTACCATCACAGACCCGACTAGCCATCACTAGTCAAACTAGTGGCCAAGCTCAGATTGGTGTACCGAAATCACAGATGAGCTCCTACCCGGTCTCAGCATCTCATACCATACTGGCATCAATGGGTTTGCAGGTTGGTTTTGGTTTTTGGATTGGATACACAAACGCTTATGCTTGATTGATACGGGAACTTGAGAGATATCGATCATGTCGGACACAAAGCGAATACTAAACAACCAGCAATGGCAATAATAGTCATACTCACGATGTGCGCTCATTATTTGCTCCTGCCAAGTCAAAGTTCAAGTCCTTGTGTTTGTTTGGCTTGAATTTTCAGAACATTATGAAAGTGCAGCAAGGACCTTCTGGGAGCCAATTAGCTACTCTAGTTAAACAACAAGGAGCTCAACCTGGAACTTCTGGAGGTCTTACACTGCCTGTTCAACTTTCTCAAGTGAAAACAATGGGCAAAGTAACTACCGGAGGACAATCTAAAAATATGCCTTTGACTGTCCAACAACAGCAAATTCTTTTTCAGAAACGGCAGCTGGCACAAAATACTAATAAAATTGCTCAGTATACTCAAGTAAGCTATCTGACTTGAAATTATTTATTGTTCTCATTTTTTTCGTTGAAATTATCGATCATAAAAAACATTTCAAGTATGTTTCCATTAAATCAGGTACCTCAGGGAACTATCCAGCAACAGTTGATTGTTCAGGCTGCAGGCTCAAAACAACTTCCAAATACTGTTACGTTGCAACAATATCAACAAGTATTTAAGCCGGTAAGTGCTCATTTGATTAGAAGTATGGCATAATTTTGACCTTTTGTACAAATAAAGAAATAGACAAACAAATTATGCATTTTTTGATCAGCAGGCAACCGCTTCTAGTCAGGTGATTGGTCAAGCTGGGCAGGTCCTTCAAGCTCATATGGTGAAACCCATAACAGTACCTGTAACTACTTTGGTAGCATCTTCCGTTCCGAACCCTCCACTTATCGCTGTTTCCAGTATTCAAACTCAAGCAAATATTGTGACCATGGCCTCTACGGGGTTGGCCACAGCATCCGGCCAGAATTTTAATGCTCGTATTGTTCCAGTAAATAATCCAAATCTCAAACAACAAATACAGGTAACGTAGACCTAATAACAACAACGTGGTAACGGGCAAGTCGGCAAAGCGATACAGCCTTTGCTGGCGTAGTGACTAACTTCGCATCGATATGTTAGCCGTATATAAAATTGAATCAATCGCATGTATATTCTAATAAGGATTCAATTATATACTGTCTGAGAATGAGTTAATGATTTATGCTATCGTAACTTTCTAACCATGTCGGACCCATGATTGTTTTCTTTTTCTGTGCCTATAGGTTGTAACCAATCCAACTACACTGCTGAACAGCTGCTCTTTAACTCGACCCCATTTCACTCCAACTCTTAGCAGTGGACTTGCACCCGCCAATTTAACGACCATGACTATCGGAGCACCAATGCAAGCGGTAAGTAAAAATGATTGTAATGAACCTCGATGACTGCAAACGTACCACGATCAAGGAGTAAACACCTTAGTTGTTGGCCTACATTTATTCTTGTTGGTTTTCTCATCGAGTCATTTCCAACAAAAGGAGTAGAAAATACATTTCAGGGGTTTCCGTTTTGTTTGGCCTTGACTCAATCAGAGTTAACGCTCGAAGTTTCATCGATGATGAGCGATATATAAGAACTAAATGAAGCTTACTCTTGGTTTTGTACCAATCGATATTAAATGCCATGTTCTAATTGTGGATTCAGGGCACAACCCTTCAAGGGCAGCCATTATCGATACGCTTACAAAGTGCTGGTCTGAATACCACTACTACCAATAGTAGCCTCGGTACGGACCAGTCACAAAGCGTGGGTGTCAGCTCCATAGGAGCCACATTGGTTTCGTCTAATACGGTCACGGCGACTGCCAGCTCAGTCGGTGGAAGTACGAGTTCTACTCCTACCCCCAAATCTGTGTCTGATGTCACCGCCACCGTTACCGTCTCATCCGCTCCCACTCCTGGGGCAAACGATACTCCCCCCGCCTAGTTTTCTTCCTGCGCTCTCCAAATAGTTAGCGACAATAAATGAGGGGTGTTTTGTTAAGATTAAATGGCAGTAGCTAATGCAAAACTCAATATAGCGGATAATTTTTGGACTAGACAGTTGACATTATCTCAAATTCGTCGATTATACGTATACGTTTAGGAGTCTAGGCATTTTTGGTTAGTTTTCTTCGATCATGGTACTTACACACCATATGTTATCATTTATTAATGTTAATCTTGTTCGTTATGTGTACTTATTGTTTAGTACTTATTTCCCGTTTTATCTCACTTCAGTATCAGAGTATCAATTGAACTCGTACTTTATACGGATCGTATTTTTTAGGATTTTTCTCTTGTTGCATAATTTTTCAGTATTCTAGGCGAAACTATGCTCCGTCATGCATAAAAAGTTAGTATCAGCATGTTAATTTTTATATGGAAGACCATTCTTGAAACAACTATTTGTACATTTTTATATATCGATATAAATATTCTATTTAAGAAAGGAAATAATACCTCGTATGCAACCATCCCTTGTTGAATTTTTATGTGTTCAGATATTAAGTTCAGTAGTAAAGAAGTGAACTCCAAAGAGAGAACACAATACTCTTCAAGATGGGGATTATATTCATTTATTGAACTCCATAGTAGTTTTAGAAATATAAATAGGATCACATGAGCAAATGCACTGGCGGTGTACATATGAAAGAAAACTGCATTCGCATTCAAGATAGTTTGCACAACAGTTAGCTAACGCTTTGCTTGCGCTAAGTCAATATCGGTCTCTGACTCTGAACTAACAAATATATTTACCAGTAGGTTGAATAATGCATAATCAATGCCATGCCATAACAATCTTCATTTCGCTTTCTTTTCATGTTCAGGAACTGCAATTTCAGGTTTTTGGAAGAATAATCGAGCTGCACTTAGATTGAACCTCAGTAGTCGAAATTCTTGAAGTCTTCCCTGTAGCCTTTTGGCCGTAAGTTTGCTTGCCTGTTGAAAATTTTCGTCTTCTTTACCACTTTGTAAGCTTCTCTTTCGCTCCTGCATCAAATAATCGGTCACGCCGGTGAACCAGCTCAAAGAATCAAAATCGTCTTCTTGGTTCAAGATTTTCAGTAGGTACGCAATGCCTGTATTCAAGATATTATATTGTAATTGTATAGCGCTATTGCATCCTTTATTGTAACGGTAACAAGCAACAAATAATTCTGTAAAGTGATAAAGATAGTTACAATACCCATAGGAAATCCATCGTCACAAAATACGGTCGGCGCTTTGGACTTTTTGGTCAAAGTCTCTTTGCAGACCAACATGTAATCCGCAAAAAGTAGAGTCAAAGCTGGAACAATGATGTAGAAATTTTTCAGATGGGCTTGCCTGGCAGTGTAAAAGAGTACATTTTTGTTATGTCTTTGTGTATAAATACTTACTGCAACTGCTAAATACGTAATGCTCGTAAAGCTCTACGTATGCGCTGTATGCATGTGTTACAAATTCTTGCTGCCAATATAGAAATCATAAAATCTACTATAATTCGGAAAGATTATATGCTTATGCAATGTGAGAATGCTTAAAGTTGACTATTTTGTAATTTTGAGTTTTGTTTCGTAGGTTCTAACTAAATAACAATGAGTGGGGACGAGAGAGAAGATTGAATTTTGGCAAATTGTGTTTGTTGATTACCGTGTATGATGAAGGCCAGTAAATGCAGTGACCAGGAGTTCGAAATAGTTGACTCCTCCGGATACCGAAGAGAGTAGTGATTTTAAAGCATCTTCCAACGCACCTGCTGCGTTTGATAATTCTGTTTGTAAAAGTTCATCATCAGGCCATGCTTTCATTTCAGCAAAATCCATGTCATCAGATAGTTCTGGTATAAATCTGCAACCACTTGCCAAGAAATGAAGTCTGCCTGATCGCACCAGTCTCACAAACCTATATTTTTTGGTACCATTAGTATTGACATTTTCACATAACTTTCACTTTGTAACAGTATTCTACTTGTACTTACAACTGATAATTATTTGACACTGGTCTTTATAAGTAGTTCGTAGGTTTTTGTTTTTGTTTTTGATTTCTTTGCAATCAAATAAGTAGTTTAATAGATCTCAAATGACTGATTTTATGTAGCTTGTATTTAAATTTGTATTAGTTTCTCTTTACTCACTTGACTATGATTTGTTTCATTTTAATTATATTTAACACAGTATGTGATTGACGTAATGAATTTTGCATTCTTGGTAGATTCAAACATCTGACTTTGTAACGATAGGGAATATTCTTGTGATATAGTTCGATATTTAGCATAATAAATGAGGCACATATTGTATATTTTGTAATCAGCTCTGTAGCAGGTGCTTCTTAATTATTATAGAACAAAATTTATTTTGTTACCCTAAAACATTCCCGATTTGTGTGATAAGAACCCTAAATTGGTCCAAACGTGTGATGCCATCGGCGATTGCTCCCATTGCTTTGATGTCATTCCCAAGTTTCGAACCTTGTTCGTAAGAATATCGATATCCCTGTCTCGTTGTAGCTGTGCCCTTAGTCGTAGTATTCAAACTGTCTTGTTTTCTCTTCAGGATTCGAATTTCCTTGGAAAGACGGGATTTCACTTGCTCCTCGAAAAGAAATGAGGAGAACTCCATGATTTTCTTCTTTAGAAATTTGTATGCAAAGTTCACTATAGTGTTGGCTGTGCCAGGCCCATGAGTTCTCAAAGAGTTCGCCAAATGACTGATATTCACAGTATCCAGATGCTTATTTGGAGAATTTATTTGCAGGAAAACTTGGTTATTCAAGTTGTATGTAAATTCTGCCACAAAGTTATCCAGATTTCTTACTATCTCTAGAATATCTCTTCCCTGTTCTAACGTATGAGCAGGCAAATGATCATCCATTATGTTTAGTGCTAACTTGTCTTTGGCAAGAACTCTCATAGTTGCATACGATTGCCAATCATGTAGAGCCACGGACGCAAGATTGTAATAAGTCTTGCTTAAATGGTGTTCTGTCTGTGTAAACATAATTTAAATTATTTAGTGATCGAGTGATCCATACTTTATATGATATATAGATATATGCTAGCTAAGAATGGCTTACTTACAAGATGCTTTAAACTTAATTTCTTCCCAGCGATCGAAAGGAATGGTTGACTCAAAAGGTAATGAAAATCTTTGATTCCATTCCTAAATGGAGAAAAAACTTCGCCTGCTTGAGCTTGCAAATGAGAATGACTCAAAAGACGAACATCGGTTTCCACATCACGACATAATTTGTCAGTCATCTGATTCTTAAGGTAGCGTTCGATATCATTCACAAAAGAGGACTGGACCGCTTCTTTATGCGGACTACTGTCCAATAGTCGATAACAATCATTAATCATTAGGCACACCAGTGGTAGTTTTGTAGCTTCTATCTCCGTTTCATAAATGGATTGAAAATAAGCAGGGAAGATGACTGGGTACCAATACAAGCAAGAGCAGTTGCACAAACGGGATATTTGGGGCATCAAGTCGGTAATAATACTGATTTTTTCCAGTGCATGAGCTAACATTATAGGAGCTTGTTCCACTTTCCATACCTTGGAATATGCAACTGCCCAGTCTAACGCCATTTTGCAAACGAGTCGTCTCTCCGTCGAAGGTTCTCCTTTCAGAGCGTTTTCCAAGATTTTCAGAACTGTTACAGAATCGGATTTCAACTCATCATTTTTGCGTCCATCGGAAGACTTGAGTGATTTCTCTATCTCTTTGACTACGCCTATAGCCTTGTAAATCACATTTTGAACAATGTATACAGCTGAGGTAGAAACTTGAACATTGAACCTGTAGAAAGTCAGCTGAATAAACTTTAAAAGTTCCAAAATCTGGCACAATGTTGCCAGCAAGTGTTTGGTAATGGGGCGTCCTAGGGTTTCATGCAAATTTATAGTCATGTAAAATTTGTGTCGTAACTGCTGAGCAAACTTAACACCTCGAATTAAAAGTTCGCATCGACGTGACACATCTTTCAGTCCAATTTGGCACATGTCTTTGGAATAAAATTCATCTTGTATTTCTGTTGACCACTTGGCGACCAAAAAATGATAATTAGATACGTCTTTATCTATTGTGTTCATCAATTGATTAAGGTATTGTTGTCGGGCGAGTTCACAGGCTTGCAGAGCTCTGGCATCAAAAAATTTTTGACTAATCAGGTTGTACGAGTTTAGATACATCTCTGGAATCCAATTTATGGCTCCAGGGAAGGCTACCGACGGTATTTTTTTTAAGTACGGCCACACAGACTTGAAAAAGAATTTTTTCTGGTCAGCAGCTTTAGGAAATAGTGTGGCACTGAATATAAAGAGAGCTGCGATATTCACAGGTTGCAAATAATCTTCACCTTCATTGAACGAGACTTCAACCATGCTGGTGGCATGAGCGATGTGATTCAACATTTTTTCCATTAGACAGCTTTTCTTGGTAAAGCTTGGTTTCCCAACTTCCTTAACAACCTTGTCTAGCAAATTACGAAACAATTGCCCACTTATCACATCATTTTCCAAGGAACGAAGTTGATCTTCTAGCTCAACAAGTGTCTCTGCTTCGGTGCCAAATAAACTGCTATCTGCTCGAACTGACTTGATCATTTGTTTGTATTTTTTCCAATGCTTTTTGAGGATGGTTTGGCACCGCACAATTTCTTCTAGGACTATCACGGAGGCCAGCATGTCACCCAAAGACGCGAATACGGCCGGAATGGAAAGATTATTAATCGATACAACGTGGGGTTCTGCATTCTTAAAGAGAGCAGCTAATTGCTGAACACAATGGGTAGCTAGAATACTACATTCTTGCAAAAAACATTGAAATTCACATAAGATAGTCAAAAATTTGGCCAATACAATATGACCTTCGCCTTCAGAAGTTGATGACGCTTCTGGGGTAGATCCAATCCCATCAAAACTGTCCCCATACAGTAATAGTTTGTCAGCATAGGTATCCAGAGCTCGATTTTTTTGGTTTGTCATCTGACTACTCAAGTTGACTAGAACAAGGAGGACTTTCTGGGCGTCCATATTTCCCTCTGGAGGTATATTGATGGAGAGTAAATCCTCGAATCCCACGGAGGAGGATTCTGGGGCCCACGAAAGTTCGATCGGGTGTTTCATAAAGTTCCATATGTAATTGTTTAGGGGATAAGTGTTTATTGGAGAAAATTCTGGGGATGGGCGACCATGTTTGCCTTGATTGCCTGTACCGTATAATTGGTCAAAATATGTCTGAAGGAATCCGCCGAATCGTTTTAAATATTTTTCTGTCAGCGTTTCATACGCCACCATGCTAGCTTCGTCCATTTTGTACAGGAAGTCAGGGAGAGTGTCCAAAACTATTAAAAACTTAGGGTGCGCACAGAATCATTTATATTGGCAAAAAATTTTGAAGTGAATGATGAACAACATCTTGGGATTTGCAAAAGTCAAAATTATGATAAATGAGTAATAATGTATAGAATGTACATAAAAGAATTTGAAGCACTTCTTTGGACTCCAGTTGAGTTTTCTATGTCCCTGGAATAACAGGTTCGCGCTTTATCAATGATGCATTTTTTGGTTAAACATGGGATATATTTTTTAAAGCCAAAAATCTCTATATTTGTTGTAAAACAGGAAAAGCGACGTCATAAATTGAAGACATAGAATATGTAATACTACTAGCAAAGACAGTCGCGCTACGCGCGACTGTTTGCTAGTTGTGCGATGCACGCAAATTTTAACAATGCGCTGCAGTAAACTTGATTATGCGCTGCAGTAAACTTGTTTATGCGCTGCAGTAAACT
>Ga0210040_10001090_pt1 | contig 42178 bp, 37 predicted proteins | sample CryGeyCG12114_NA_FD_185462 | JGI IMG/M metagenome (GOLD analysis project Ga0210040, IMG submission 185462) | Groundwater microbial communities from aquifer - Crystal Geyser CG19_WC_8/21/14_NA (SPAdes) (version 2) | ecosystem: Environmental > Aquatic > Deep subsurface > Groundwater | place: USA...
CCGTCACGTCGCTGGCACGCGGCCGATGGCAAGGCGCAATCGAGCGCGCGACGCTGCTTGGGCAGGGCCCCGTCCGCCACCGCCAGGATGCCGCGGGGCTCCACCTTGAAATGCCGCACCCGCAAGCCGGCGGCTTCGTGCCGGTGATCCGGCTCGACGGACGCGGTCTGGCGTGACCCGCACCCGCGCCACCACCCTGCCGATCGTGTTGATCGTCGCCCTGTTCTTCCTGTGGGGCGTGGCGAACAACCTCAACGACGTGCTGATCGCGCACTTCAAGACGCTGTTCACGCTCGGCGATTTCGGTGCGGGTCTGGTGCAGTCGGCCTTCTATCTCGGCTATTTCTGCCTCGCGATTCCCGCGGCGCTGTTCATGCGCGCGTTCGGCTATCGCGCCGCGGTGCTGCTTGGGCTCTGCCTCTACGGGCTCGGCGCGCTGCTCTTCTGGCCGGCCGCGAGCGCACAGAGCTATCCCGCCTTTCTTGCCGCGCTGTTCGTGATCGCCAGCGGGTTGGGCTTCCTGGAGACGTCCGCCAACCCGCTGATCGCCCGGCTCGGCAGCCCGGAAACCGCCTCGCGCCGCCTCAATCTGGCGCAGGCGTTCAATCCGTTGGGGTCGATCACCGGCGTGCTGATCGGCCGCACCTTCATCCTATCCGATCAGGCCGGGCCGGCGCTGTCGGGCGCGAGCAGCGATGCGCAGGCAGCGGCCGTGCAAATCCCGTATCTGGTAATCGGCCTCGGTGTCCTTGTGTGGGCGTTGCTGATCCGGCTCACCCCCTTCCCCGCCATCGCCACGCAAAGCGATGTGGACGAGGGTGTCGGCGCCGCCAACGACTTCGCCGCGCTGCTGCGCTCCCCGCGCTTCCTGCTCGGCGTCGTCGCGCAGTTCTTCTACGTCGGCGCGCAAGTCGGCGTTTGGAGCTTCCTGATCCGCTATGCCCAGGTCGCCGTGCCCGGCATGGCGGCGACCAATGCGGCCGACTATCTCACCGCCTCGCTTATCGTGTTCATGGTCGGCCGCTTCGCCGGCGCGGGGCTGATGGGGCGGGTCCGGCCGTTGCCGCTCCTCGCCGCCTTCGCCGCTGCCGGCGCCGCATGCTGCGTGTTCGCGAGCGTCGTCGGCGGCATGGCGGGCGTGCTGGCGCTGGTGGTGAGCAGCTTCTTCATGTCCATCATGTACCCCACGATCTTCGCCGAGGCAGTCCATGGGCTGGGCGCGCGCACCAAATCCGCGGCGGCCCTGCTGGTGATGGCGATCGTCGGCGGCGCGGTTTTCCCGGCGGCGATGGGGCTGGTGTCCGACGCGAGCGGCTCCATCGTCCGCGCGATGGTGGTGCCGGCCGCCTGTTTCGCTGTGGTGATGCTGTTCGCCCTCCAGCACGGACGGAGGGCGGCATGATCGACGCGCATGTCCACATCCGGCGCCTCGGCGCGAACGGCTGCACCTGGCCGACCGCCGCGCTGCCCGGCATCCACCGCGAATTCAGCCTCGACGACCTGCGCGCGAGCGAAGGTGCCGGCGAAACGGATCGCGTGATCCTGGTCCAGAGCCAGGAGGCCCCGGCCGATACGCACTGGCTGCTGTCCATCGCGGACGCGGACACCTTGGTTGGCGGCGTGGTCGGATGGGCGGACCTGACGGCGGTCGACGCCGCCACGCGCATCGCGGAACTCGCGCGTCTGCCGAAATTGTGCGGGTTGAGGCCGATGGTGCAGGATCAGCCCGCCGACTGGTTCGACGATCCGGCGCTGGACCCGGCGCTTGCCGCGATGGCGGAGAGCGGCCTCGTCCTCGACGCCCTGGTGCGGCCCCGCCACTTGCCCGCGCTGACCCGCCTGGCGCGACGACACCCCCGCTTGCGCATCGTGGTGGACCATGCCGCCAAGCCGGACTTCGACGATCTCGGCCGATGGTCCGAAGACATGGCCGCGCTGGCCGGCTGTCCGGGTACGTGGTGCAAGCTGTCCGGCCTGCCGACCGAGCTTGCGCCCCATCACGAGCGCCAAAGGATTGCCGACGTGATTGCCCAGCTGTGGAGCATGTTCGGCGCGGAACGCCTGATCTGGGGAAGCGATTGGCCGGTGGTGACGCTGACGGACAGCTATGCCGGCTCGCTCGATGAGGTGCGAACGCTGGTGCCCGCGTCGGCGCAACCGGCCGTGTTCAGTGGCAATGCAAAGCACGCTTACGGGGTGGCGGCATGATCGCGCTGCCGACGCTGGGAGTGGGCTGCGCCGGCATCGGCAATCTCTACCGCGTTGTGGAGGACGAGGTCGCCGACGACACCGTCGCCGCTGCGCTCGCGGGTGGGATCGGCTATTTCGACGTGGCGCCGCATTACGGCTTCGGGCTGGCGGAGATGCGCCTCGGCCGCGCGCTCGCCGCGCACGATCCCCACGGCCGGGCGCTGGTCTCCACCAAGGTCGGCCGCCTGCTCGAGCCGACCGACAGCGATGCCGTCGAGCGTCACGGTTTCGTCGGGGCGCCGCCGCTCGAACCGGTGTTCGACTATTCGCACGACGCGGTGCTGCGCAGCGTCGATGAAAGCCGCTCCCGGCTCGCGCGGGACCGCATAGACGTGCTTCTCGCCCATGATCTGGGCGTGCTGACCCACAGGGCCGACGCTGCGCACCACCTCGCCACCTTTCTCGACGGCGGTTACGCGGCGATGCGGCGGCTGCGCGACGAGGGCGCGGTCGGGGCGATCGGCCTCGGCGTCAACGAGATCGCGGTCTGCCATCAGGTGCTCGACCGCGTGGAGCTCGACGTGATCCTGCTCGCCGGGCGCTACACGCTCCTCGAGCAGGACGATGCGCTGCCGCTGATCGAGCGCTGCCGCCGCACCGGCACGCGGCTGGTGATCGGGGGCCCGTACAACAGCGGCATCCTGGTGGAAGGCAGCGGCGGCGCGCGGCACTTCGACTATGCCCCACCCCCGCGCTCGGTGGTCGCCCGGGTCGCGGCGCTGGAGCAGGCGTGTGCGGCTTACGGCGTACCCCTGCCCGCCGCCGCGTTGCAGTTCCCGTTGCGTGACCCGCAGGTCGCCTGCGTCATCCCCGGCCTGGTCGGCCGCGAACAGTTGGAGGCGACGTTGCGCTATGCGGGCTGGCCGGTGCCGGACGCGCTATGGGCCGCCTGCCGCACCGCAGCGGCAAGCCGCGAGGTGGCGGCATGAGCGCCATCCTGCTTCACCCGGACGACAACATCCTGGTCGTGACCGCGGCGATCCCGACGGGCGGCGCGGTGACGATCGACGGCGAAACCGTTGTCATCCCCACGGCGATCATGGTCGGTCACAAGGTCGCTCGCCGGCCACTCGCGCCAGGCGAGCGGGTGATCAAATACGGCGCGCCGATCGGCTCCATGACCGGAGCCGCCGGCCGCGGCGACCACGTCCACCTGCACAACATGAAGAGCGACTATATCGCGAGCCACACCCGCGACACGCTCGAACGGAGCAATCAGCCATGATCCTCGCCTGGCCCCGCGCCGATGGTCGCAAGGGCATCCGCAACGTCATCGCCGTCGCCTACCTCGTCGAGTGCGCGCACCACGTCGCGCGGCGCATCGTCGACAAGATCGACGATCCCGACGTCCACCTCATCGGCTTCCCCGGCTGCTATCCCAACAGCTATGCCGACAAGGTGATGAAGGCGATCGCCACCCACCCGAACGTCGGCGGGCTGGTGATCGTATCGCTGGGGTGCGAGAGCTTCAACCGCGAGGCGCTCGCCGCCACCGTAGCCGCGAGCGGCCGGCCGGTTGAGACGCTGGTGATCCAGCAGGTCGGCGGCACGGCCGCCACCATCGCCGCGGGCATGGAGGCGGTGGCGCGCGTCAAGGCGATCGCCGATGCGGGTCCGCGCGCGCCCATGGCGATGAACGAACTGGTGATCGGCACCATCTGCGGAGGCTCCGACGGCACCAGCGGCATCACCGCCAACCCCGCCGTCGGCCGCGCCTTCGACCGAATGGTGGCCGAGGGCGCCACCTGCATCTTCGAGGAAACCGGCGAGCTGGTCGGCTGCGAGGCCGTGATGGCGGATCGCGCGATCACGCACGAACTCGGCCGGGAATTGGTGGCCAGCGTCGAGAAGGCGGAGCGTTACTACACCGTGCTCGGCTTCGGCAGCTTCGCACCCGGCAACGCGGAAGGCGGGCTCACCACGCAGGAAGAAAAGTCGATGGGCGCTTACTCGAAGTCCGGCAGCTCGCCGATCTCTGGCATCGTCAAGCCGGGGGACGTGCCCCCCTCCCCCGGCCTCTACATGCTCGACGTGGTTCCCGATGGCGAGCCGCGCTTCGGCTTTCCCAACATCTCCGACAATGCCGAAATCGTCGAGCTGATCGCCTGCGGCGCGCACATCAACCTGTTCACCACCGGTCGCGGCTCGGTGGTCGGCTCCGCGATCTCGCCGGTGATCAAGATCTGCGCAAACCCGGAAACGGCGCGCAGGCTGGCCGGCGACATGGACGTCAACGCCGGCCGCATCCTCGAAGGGGCGGCCACGCTGGAGGAGGTTGGCACCGAGGTGTACGAGCGCACGCTGGCGGTCGCCGCCGGGGAGCGTAGCGCGTCCGAAGCATTGGGCCATCGGGAGTTCATCCTGACGTACAAGAGTTTCGATCCGGTCGGCCCCGGCTGCCTGCCGCTGAGGACCGCGGCATGAGCGGCCGGCTCCAGGGCAAGACCGCGCTGATCACCGCCGCGGGCCAGGGGATCGGCCGGGCGACGGCCGAGCGCTTCATCGCCGAGGGCGCGCGGGTGTTCGCGACCGACGTCGACCTCGCCAAGCTCGAAGGGCTCGGCTGCGTGGCGATGGCGCTCGATGTGCGCGACCCGCAGGCGATCGCCGCCATGCCGGCGCTCACCGGCCCGATCGACGTGCTGATGAACTGCGCGGGCGTCGTCCACCACGGCACCATCCTCGACTGCGACGAGGAGGCGTGGGCCTTCTCCTGCGATCTCAACGTCACGGCGATGTATCGCACCATCCGCGCCTACCTGCCGTCGATGATCGAGGGCGGCGGCGGCAGCATCGTCAACGTCGCCTCCATCGCCAGCTCGGTCAAGGGCGTTCCCAACCGCTTCGCTTACGGAGCGACCAAGGCGGCGGTGATCGGGCTCACCAAGTCGGTCGCCGCGGACTTCGTCGCGCAGGGCATCCGCTGCAACGCGATCTGCCCGGGCACGGTGGACTCGCCCTCGCTCCAGCAGCGGCTGCACGATACCGGCGACTACGACCAGGCCCGGCGCGACTTCATCGGCCGCCAGCCGATGGGCCGCCTTGGGCGGACGGAGGAGATCGCGGCACTGGCGCTGTATCTCGCCAGCGACGAATCCGCCTTTACGACCGGGCAGCCGCACATCATCGACGGCGGCTGGGTGAACTAGCCGCCCGAGGGGTTCAGCGACGGATGACCGAGACGACCCGCCACGTCCTGCTCCTCGATCTCAAGGACGATCCCGACCTGATCGCCGCCTACGAACGCTGGCACGCGCCCGGCGCGGTGCCGTCGGCGGTGGTGGCGAGCATCCGGGCCGCCCGGATCGCGGAGATGACGATCCACCGCGCGGGCAACCGGCTGGTAATGATCATGGAAACCCTGCCCGGCTTCGATCCGGCCGCCAAGGCTGCGAGCGACGCCGCCGACCCGGATGTGCAGGCATGGGAACGGCTGATGGACGCCTTCCAACAACCGATCGCCGCAGCGGCACCGGGAGAGAAATGGACGGCCGCAGTCCGCATCTTCTCGTTGGCTCAGCAGCGCTGACCGTGTTGTAAAAAGAAGCCGCCCCGAACGCCGGGGCGTTCGGGGCGAGTTTGGGGAAACTGTTCGTTGAGCGCTAACGGTTAGCCGGGCAGGCCATGGCAATCGGCTTGCGCGCGGTTGACGCAGCTGTTCACACACGACGCCCACTCACCGCTTGTGGGATTGTAGTGCGGCGCGCAGACCGTGTTGATGCACGCGCTGACCTTAGCGCTGATCTCCGCCTGGCTACAGATGCTGGTCGATTGACCGCCAGCCAGCTTGACCGCGGCCGCCATGCTCGCATGAGACACGCTCACGCGCGGAGCGATTGAAGCAGACGCCGGCAGCGTCGCCGCTGCCAGGCCCGCCGCAGCGAGGAACGAGGAAAGACCAACCGTAGTGATAAGCTTCACGTTTCGCATGTCACTCTCCTACACGGCTCATGCCTGCCCGCCGCCGCCGTGTTCCTGCATGGCGGACCTCGCCGCCGTCGCCTAGTTCCTGACGCGGAATGTCAAACCGAAGCGCCGGTCGTTGAGTTCGTAATTGCGCGGATACTCGGGAAGATACTGATAGGTGTCGTACCGCTCCTTAAGCAGGTTCGTGGCATCGATGCTCATCGAGACCTTGGGCGTGAAGTTATATGAGATCGAGGCATCGAGCTGTCCGTAGGGCCGGACGTAGATCGGCACGTTGCCCGTACCGTTGCCCTGCAGCGTTTGCAGATACTCGCTGCGCCAGTTGTACGCAGCGCGGGCGCTGATCCCGTACTTCTCGTACAGGCCGACGACGTTGTAGCTCCACTTGGACAGGCCCTGCAGCTGCGTCGGCACCGGCTGGCCGTTCGAAAGCGTGCCGGTGTCACCCGGCGCATCGCTGTCCACATAGGTAAGGTTCGCCTGCACGCCGAAGCCTGAGAGCGGACCCGGCAAGAAGTCGAAGAAGGTGTTGCCGCCGACTTCAAAGCCCTTGACGGTGCCTTCGTTGATGTTGACCGGCGCCGAATACTGGAACGTGCGCGTGCCACCGCCAGCGACCGGGAAGTCCTGGCTGTAGACGCGGGTCGACGTGAAGTTGTGCAACTTCTTGTAGAACAGCGTGCCGTAGAGGAACGTGGTGCGACCCGCGTTCCATTCCAGCGCGACGTCCGCCTGGTCGACCGTCAGCGGCTTGAGCATCGGGTTGCCGCCCGAGCCACTCGGCGAATTGTTGTCCACAAAGGGTCCCGGCGTCGTTGCGGCAGGATTGTCCGCCGTTGGCGCCGGGATGTTGGTCTGGGTGTAATTGATCGAGAGCTGCTGGATCGCCCGCAGATCGTAGAAGCTCGGCCGCGACAGCCCCTTGGAAGCGCCGACGCGCAGCTGCAGCCTGTCCGTGAGGTGCCCCCTCAGGTTCACCGCGGGAAGCACGTTGGTGTATTCCTGGGTGCCGGAGAACGGCTGGTCGACGGTGACCGTCGGGGCGGTGGCACCGAGGTCGGGCCGGTAGGTCAGCCGGGTCGATCCGATTGCCTCGTTGGTGGTCCTCACCACCCGCACCGACAGGTTGCCGTCGATCGGGATCCCGGCCTTGAAGCCGAAATAGGCGATGCCATAACCGGCATACGTCTTCTCGCGCTGGGTGTTCACGTCCTGGGGGCTGAACGTAATCAGCGAGCGGTTGCCGATGGTTTGAACGGCCTGGGCCGGATCAGCAAAGATGGCCGTCGATGCGAACGGCACCGGGCCGACGATACCCGCTCCCTCGCCGCCGAAGAACGTCGAGTAATACGGATTGGGAATGCCGAGCGACTCTGGGCTGGCGAGCGTCAGACCGGTGTTGGCGGCCGTCCAGTTGTAGGGCGTGCTGCGGTTGACCGACGAACGGTCGGTGTAGCGCAAGCCCCCCTGGAGCGACTTCAGGAAACCATCGTCGAAATGCCACTCGAGATCGAGCCTCGCGGCCTTTTGCTCGGCCACGCTGTCCGAAAGGTGGTCCTGGATGGACACGTAACGGTAATTGGCCGGATCGTAGATCGAGCCGCCGCTCAACCCGGTGAATGGATCGGTGCCGGAGCCGAAGGAGATCTGCGGAAGATCCCCGTTCCTCATGTCGATGTAGTAGGATGCCCGGTCCATCTGGGCGCCTGCCGTGAAGTCATGGTTCTCCGACGTCGCCCGTTCATATTGCAGGTCGAGATTGACGTTGAGATGATCGGTCGGCTTCCACTTCACGCCGCCCGCGTAATCCGCGGTCACGTTCTTGGTGTACGTCATGGAGGAGTTGTTGCCGATGTTCAGCTGCGTATTGACGTACAGCGCGTCATAGGGGTCAGCCGTGGCGGTGTTCGGAATGCCGGTATAGGACGAGCGAAAGCCGGAGAAGCCACCGCTCTGGAAAACGCCGTTCTTGTCGAACGAGAACGCTCCGTTCGGCTGGAGGTAGTTCAGGTAATTGGTATCGGTGCCGCGCGTGACGAAGCTGGCATAGTTCGGCGTCGCGATGTCGTACTGCGAGCGGAAATAGGTGCCGTAAAACTGCAGCCCGGTGGTCGGCTCCCACTGCGCGGCGGCATAGATGCCCTTGCGCTTGCGGTTACCCTCGGTCACCTGAATGCCCGCTCCATCGGGCACGAAAAGGTTGGTGTTCGCGTTGGCCGCAAGATCCGCAGCCGATGCGTTGGGATAAACCTGCGCGTACGGCACGTTGACGTACGGCTCGATCGAGATCTGGTCGCGACGGAACGCACTCTCGTAATAGGAGAGGTCGACCAGGATGCCGAAGTCGCCGACCGAGGTCCCGGTCCACGTCTTGCTCAGCAGCACGGAGCCGTTGAAGCGGGCATCCTTCTCAAGGTCCAGATAGTTGACGCCCATCGTCGCCGAAACCACGAAACCCTTCTCATCGAACGGCATGCGGGTGCGCAGGTTGATCAGGCCGCCGATGCCGCCTTCGATCTCCTTCGCGGACGGGTCCTTATAGACATCGACGCCGGCCAGCAGTTCGGACGGGACGTCTTCGAACCCGAGCGAGCGGGCGTCGCTGCCGCCGAACACGTCGCGGCCGTTGAGCTCCGTCTTGACCTGGCTGAGGCCGCGGATCGCGATGCTCGAGCCCTCGCCATAGTTGCGTGTGATCTGCACGCCGGAAATGCGCTGCAACGCTTCGGCCACGTTCTTGTCCGGGAGCTTGCCGATGTCGGTCGCGGTGATGGAGTCAACGAACTGGTCGGCATTGAACTTCAGCGCCTGCGCCGTGGCGAGGCTCTGGCGCAGCCCGGTGACGACGACGTCGGGGGCGGTCGCGTCCGCTGGCGAGACCGCGGCGGACTGGCCGTCCCCACTACGAGGAACAGAGCCGTTCTCCGGCGTCGGCGTGGCCGACTGATCCATCTCGGAATGGGGAGGCGCCTGGTCCTGCGCGGCAGTCGGCGCTTGCTGGTCGGTCACGGCCTGCGCGGCGGCGGGGCTGGCGATCGCCACGAACGGCAGAACAGACGCACCGAGAAGCAGCATCCTGCCGAGCCCTGCGCGACGAGCACCCATTACAGCCGTCATTCTTCTTCCTCCCAAAGGGCAACAGCCCCGCGAGCGCAGGGCAAATAATCAAACCTGGGGAGGGTGACGAAAGCTCGCCGGTACGCCTCTCCGTCCAAGCCCCCTTCGCTTCACGGGCGTGTCGGGAGGTCTCGAATAAGTCTCCGCTAATTGCCGAGTCGTTTCCGGTCAACGAAAATGTGAACCTGTGGGCATCGATTTCATATTTGAACGCGCCCGCCCGGTGACCTCGCCGCCGATCGTGCTAGAAAGCCGGCATGGACCAGCCGAGCACCCCCGATCCCATCCGCTCGATCCTGATCGTCGGCGGCGGCACCGCCGGCTGGATGACGGCGGCGGCGCTCGGGCGGAGCTTGGGCAAGCGGTGCCGGATCAGCGTGGTCGAATCGGACGAGATCGGCACCGTGGGTGTCGGCGAGGCAACCATTCCGCCGATCCGCCAGATGAACGCGCTGCTCGGCATCGATGAAAGCGCGTTCGTCCGCGCGACGCAGGCGACGTTCAAGCTCGGTATTGCGTTCGAGAACTGGCGGGTGTGCGGGGAATCGTATTTTCACCCCTTCGGGCGTTTCGGGGCAGAGCTTGGCCCCCTTCCCTTCCAGAGCTATTGGCACGCGGTCGCGCGGCGCCGGCCGGACTTGGCAGGGCCGCTGGCCGCCTACAGCCTTCCCGCCATGGCTGCGGCCGCAGGCAAGTTCTGCTGGCCCAGCGCCGATCCGCGCAACACCCTCCACAATATCAGCTACGCCTTCCACTTCGATGCCGGCCTGTATGCACGCTTTCTGCGCGCCCGGGCCGAGGCGGACGGCGTGGAGCGCATTGAGGGCCGCGTGGTGGACGTCAGCCTCGGCGCGGAGGGCGATGTTGAATGCGTGTCGCTCGAGGACGGGCGACAGCTGGCGGCGGACCTCTTTATCGATTGTTCGGGGTTCCGCGGCCTCCTGATCGAAGGCGCGCTCGGCACCGGCTATGAGGACTGGCGCCACTGGTTGCCCTGCGACAGCGCAATCGCCATGCCGACGGAGCGCACCGAAGATCCGCGACCCTATACCCGCTCGATCGCGGGCACCGCCGGGTGGCAGTGGCGCATCCCGCTGCAGCACCGGATGGGCAACGGGCACGTGTTCTGCAGCGAATTCCTGTCGGACGACAAGGCGGAGGCCGCGTTGCGCCGCGATGCCGCCGGCGCGCCTCTCGCCGAACCCAAGGTGCTCCGCTTCACCACCGGCCGCCGCCGCCGGGTCTGGCAGCGCAACGTGCTCGCGATCGGCTTGGCCGCCGGCTTCCTGGAGCCGCTCGAATCGACCAGCATCCACCTGATCCAGTCGGCGATCACCCGCCTGCTCGCGCTGTTCCCGGACCGCTCCTTCGCGCAGGCGGACGTGGAGTACTACAACGCCACCACCGCGCGCGAGTATGAGCGCATCCGGGACTTCCTGGTGCTCCACTACCACGCCACCGAGCGTGACGATTCACCCTTCTGGCGGCACTGCCGGACCATGCCGATCCCCGACACGCTCGCCGCGCGGCTGGGCCTCTACCGCAGCCACGGCCGCTTCTTCCCGGCCGAGCTGGACCTGTTCCTGGAGCCGAGCTGGATCGCGGTGATGGAGGGCCAGGGCGTCCGGCCCGCCCTCCCCGATCCCATCGCGGAGCTCAGGGCGGAGGAGATGGCCCAAGTGCTCCCCCGCATCCGCGCGGCGATCGGGCGGGCGGTGGACGCCATGCCGCGCCACGCCCGCTTCATCGCGGAGCATTGCGCCGCACGCTAGTTCGCGCGCCCTGTGGTCACCCGCAACAGCACCGGCCGGTCGACGAAGTTCAGTCCATAGTCGGTCTGGTCGCCGTTCCACACCCGGTCGACGGCGAAACGGCCGTCGACCAGCCGGCCCTCCTCCACCCGCAGCACCATGCCGCCCGGCACGGCACCGGCGCGGGGCTTGAAGTCGAGCCGCACATGGTCGCCGGTGACGAGATATTGGTCGGCGGCGATCTGCGCGACCACCGCGCCGCCGACCGGCTCCTTCGCCCAGGACGGCGGGTCCGATTTGATCCAGGTGTCGGTGCTGTGGCCAAACTGCCATTCGCCGTAGCTGGCGGTGATCGTCCAGTCTCCCAGCGTGGTGGACTGCGCCGCGCCGTCGTCGCCCTTGGCGGTGCCCCAGGTCGGGTGCTCGAAGGCGATCCGCGCCCATTCCCGGTCCATGGTCGCGAACAGCCGGTACTTTTCGGCAAAGGCGTCCAGCGTCGCCTCGTCCAGCGCCTTGGCCCCGAGCGGGTAATTGACATAGCCCGTCGCATCCATCCCGAACGGCGAAAAGCCGATCGCGCCGCGCCCGATCGCCGCCCAGAAGTAGCGCGCATATTCGGCCGCGTTGCCGATCTCCGGCACCGCGAGCGCATTGTCCGGCCGGCGATAGGCGTCGAGATAGGCGAACACGTCGGCGCTCTTTCGGTCGTAGATGTCGGGCGCCTGGTAATCGATCGCCGGCGCCGCCGCCTTCCAGATATCCACCACGTCCTGCTGCGGCCCACCGCTCGCGACGCCGGTGGGCGACGGTGTCTTGAACGGGTCTGCGAGCGAGGCGTTGACGTACATCGGCAGCGGCTTCACCGCCTTCCCGGCCGCCGCGAGTTCGCCGCAATAGCGCGCGGTGTACCAGGTGTTGAACGCACGATCCGCCTGATCGCCATAGGCCTGCGCCCAGGTCCCCTTCTTGCCCAGGCTTGAAGGCACGGCCTGCGCGAATAGCTTCTGCGCCGCCGGGCCGAAATCACGCGGATTGCCATAGCTGCCGGTCTCGTTCTCCACCTGCACCAGGATCACCGTGTTCTGCGGATCACGGTCCCGCAGGAAGGTCATGAGTTGCAGGAAGGCGCGCTTGTCCGCCTCCAGCGTAGTGCGGGCATGCGGCGACAGGACGTAATGGTCCTTGCCGTCGCGAGTCTTCATCGGCGGAAAGCGGCGCGGATCGCGCTTCACCCAGTCCGGCGTGTAGCCGGCGCCGGTGTTCTTGTACGCGCCGAACCAGAGCAGCACCACGCGCTTGTCGTGCGTACGCGCCTGATCGAGCAGCGTCTGCACGAACGACAGGTCGAACTGCCCCTCGACCGGCTCGACCTGCTGCCAGGCGACAGGCACCTCGACGGTATTGGCATGGATGCGATCCAGCATCGGCCAGACCGCCGGCAGCGCTGCGGGATAGTTGCTCGAATTGTTGACCTGCGCGCCCAGCATCAGGAACGGCGCACCGTCGACGATCAGCGCGTGCCGGCCGTTCTGCGTCGCGATGTGAGGCACCGCCGTCTGCTGTGCGAGCCCAGGAACGCTGGTTGCGAGCGCCAGCGCCCCCGCCAGATAGGAAAAACGCTTCATTGCCGGTCCTCTCCCGTGCTTGGTCTTTACCGATTGGGATCGCCGTACAGGATGCCCCGCCCGTCCGTTCCGATGTAGACGCGGCCGGCCTGCTTGGGGTCTCCCGCGATCACCCGGAAACGCATGCCCCATTGGTGCGCGTCGTCGTTGATCCGCGACCAGTGCGCGCCGCCGTCCACCGAACGCCAGACGCCTTCCTGGGGGCCTTGGCGCCCGATCGCGTAGACCGCCGGCCAGCCCGAGCCCGGCATCGGCTTGCCCAACCCATAGAGCGCGATTCCGAGATCGCCCGGCGCCCGCGTCCAGTGATCGCCAGCGTCGAGCGAGCGGTACAGCGTGGCGTCCGCCAGCAGCCACAGCGCCCCCGCTCGTCCCGGCACCGCGAGCAGCGCATTTGCGGCCTCGCGGTTGCGCGGAATCGCGCTCGACAGGTCGGCGGGCAGTCCTTGGCCGATCAGGCCGTGGAAATGCGCGCCGCCGTCGTCGCTGCGCACCAGCCGCCCGCCGACGGCATCGACAGCGTAGAAACGGCGCGGGTCGGCCTTGTCCGCCACCGCACGGCTGCCGACCGAGAGGCCCGAAACGGGAACCCAATGGCGTCCGCGATCACGTGTCAGCTGCGGGCCGGCGGTCCCGACAAGGAAGGTCGTGCCATCCGCCGAGACGACGATCGGCGCGTCGCCCGTCGCTTCCAGCGCGGGGCGGCCGGGCGGCGGCGCCGCGCTGTGCACCGTCAGCGGCTGCCAGCTTTCCCCGCCATCCGCGGACCAGGCGAGGCTGGGTCCGGGCACCACCCGTGTGTGCGTGCTGCCGCTGCGCACCATGATCGCCGGCGCGCGGCCTGCGTAGTCGAGGTTGTTGGTGTTGCTGAGAAACGGGTTGAGGTGAACGTGCGGCGGCGAGACCGTGAGGTCGCCGTGCCGGAAGCCGGCGATATCCCCGAAGCCGGACACCAGTGGCGCGCCGCCACTCGGGCTGACAAGGGTAATGATCGCGGTCTGCTCGATGCCGCGCGTCCAGGGCCGCCAGGCCATCGTGCCGCTGCCGCCGAACGCATGCGTGTCGTACATGGTGGCGCCGGTAACATAGGCGGCGTGGCCGTCGTCGAACGGATCGATCGCCAGCCCGGCGATCCAGTGGCCGAAATTAGCCTCGTCGCCTTCCAGCTTCAGGAACGGCGAGGCAGAGATGTCGCGGGTTGAGCGGCGGTACAGCTCGTCCCAATGCGCGCCCGCGTCGGTCGAGCGCCACACGGTATCGACGGGATGGTAGCGGTCCACCGTGCTCACCGCGATGATTCGCGGGTCGCGCGCGGAGACCGCGACGCCCATGTAGCCGCCGACCGGCGCATCGGGCCGCTTGTCGGGCGTGACATCCTGCCACCGCCCGCCGTGCGGATCGTACCGCCACACCGCGCCGCGCGTCACGCCATTCGGCCCGAGCGCGTCGCAATAGGCGATGGTCAACACCCCATCGCTGCCCATCACCGCCTTCACCGGTAGAAGGGCGGCCTCCGGGCCACCCGGCACGGCCTGCCAGCTGCGGCCGCCGTCGTCGGAGCGAAACAGATGCCGGGCACCGGGATCGGCACTCGCCGCGAACAGCCTGCCCTGCCGCCCCGGGTCGAACAGCACCACGCTGATGCCGCCGTGGGTGGTCCGCCGCGCGGTGGGCAAACCCAAGCCCGGCAACGGGAAGCCTGCCACCTTGCCCCAATGCGCACCCGAATCATCGCTCCGCCACAGCCCGTCGTGCCGTGATCCGAAAACCAAGGTGGCGGTGCGGAAAGGGTCGATCGCCAGCCGCTCGCCGAGCCCGCGGCCGTCCTCGTTGCCGCCCATCGCGAAGGGCACCGGCGTCACCGTCCAGTGGCGCCCCCGGTCCGCCGAGCGCATGAGGGCCGCATCGCTGCTCGCGCCCATCCCTGCTGCGAGATAGACGACATTGGCGTCGCGCGGATCGGGCGCGACGCTTTCCACGCCCATGTAGCTGCCGTTCGCGACCCCGTCCTCGAGCGGAACCCAGCGCGCCAACGCCGCATCCCAGCGGTAGGCGCCGCCCATGTCGGTGCGCAGATAGGCAAGACCTCGCTCGGCCGTGCTGAACACGATCCCCGGCGCGAAACCGCCGCCGCCGACGTTGACGTTGCGCCAGGTGTAGGGCGCGGTCGCCGCGGGCTGCGCGCGCGACGGCGCACCCGGCATCGCCAGCAGCGCGACCGCTGCCAACCCAGCGCCCGCACTCCGCAAAACCGCTTTGCCGCTTGCGCTGGTGAAGTTAAATCTCATAGGTGAACACCACTGAAGCGCAGCGACCCGTCCGTCAACCGGATCGCGGCAAGGCGAAGAAGGCGCACATGGGAAGCCGGGCACCCGTCCTGCCACTTCACGTGCGAACCGTGCTTCGCCATGGTATGTTCAACCAACTCGCGGCGTCCGGCGCCGCATCCGGCGAAGCCCGAAGGGCTCGCCCACCAGAGAGGATTATGATGACCAAGGCAGGCGCGAGCAAGCTCGCACGATGGGCCGGAGCGGCAGCGGCGGCATTGCTGCCCTGCGCCGGCGCGGCGGCAGCGCCGCTGGCGACGGTGGACCGCAACGGCAGCATCGTCGCGGTCGAGGCTTATGGGCCCAACATCGTCCACGTCACGATCGCGCTCGACAAGGCGCTCGCCAGCGCCGAGCCCGGTTATGGGATCGACGGCAAGGCGGACGGTACGGGCTGGAGCCACCGCGCCGAGGCGAGCGGCGACGTGTTCGCCTCCCCCGCGCTGTCCGTCACCGTTGCGGCCCAGCCCTGGCCCAAGGCGCCGAGCCAGATGGAGCGGTATTTCGCCCCCTCCCTGCCGCCGGTGTCGATCAGCATCGCCGGCGCGGACGGCCGCGCGATCACGCGCATGACCGGCTGGGAAATGGCGCCCCACGTCGTCAATGGCGAGAAGACGTTCCGCGTCGGCGCCAGCTTCGCCGACACGCCCGCGACGCATTACTACGGGCTCGGCCAGAACCAGGAAGGCGTGCTCGACCTGCGTGGCCGCACCATCGATTGCCGCCACAATTACGACGCTCCGGCCGGCGAGACGGTGTGCGTACCCTTCCTGGTCACCAACCAGGGCTATGGCATCGTCTGGGACAATCCGTCCGTGACGACGGTATCCCCGGGCCTCAACAACAACACCCACTTCCAGTCCAATGTCGGCGAGCGCGTGTCGTTCTTCGTCATCACCGGCAACACCACGGACGAACTCTACGCGGGCTATGCGCGCCTCACCGGCCAGACCCCGCTGCCGCCGAAGGCCGCGTTCGGGCTGATCCAGAGCAAGGCGCGCTATGAAAGCCAGCAGGAGCTGCTCGGCGTCGCGGACGGCTACCGCTCGCGCGGCTACCCGCTCGACATCATGGTGCTGGACTGGTTCTATTGGACGCGGATGGGTCAGCTCGACATCGACCGCACCTATTTTCCCGATCCCAAGGGCATGACTGACAAGCTCCATGCGATGGGGATGCACTCGATCATCAGCGTGTGGCCGCGCTTCGAGCGGGAGTCGCGCTATTACGACATGCTCGCCGCCAAGGGCTGGCTGCTCCACGACAAGGACGGGAACCCGATCGACGGCCTGCCGGTCCGCTCCGATCGTGCGGGCGCGCTGATCGACAGCACCAACCCGGACGCGCGTGGCTGGTTCTGGGACCGCATCCGCGACAACATCGCGAGCCAAGGCTTCGACTGGTTCTGGCTCGACGAGACGGAGCCGGACCTGGTGCCCGACGGCGCGCTCTATTCGATCGGCTCGGGTGACCGCTACCACAACGTCTTCCCGCTGCTCCACACCCAGGGCGTCGCCGAGGGCTCGGCGCGCGACCGGCCGACGTTCCGCGACCTCATCCTGTGCCGCGCCGCCTATCTCGGTGCCCAGCGCAACGGCTGCCTGTTCTGGTCGTCGGACGTCCAGTCCACCTGGGAAGCGCTCAGGCGGCAGGTGCCCGCGGGGCTCAACTTCACCGCCTCGGGCATGGCCTATTGGGGCAGCGACACCGGCGGCTGGCAGTGGCCGAGCGGCCCCAAGGCGCAGCACGCCCCGCTGGTCGACCCGGCCGGCGCGACGGCGATGGCGCCGGAGTATGCCGATTACCCCGAGCTGTTCGTCCGCTGGTTCGAATACAACGCGCTGACGCCAACGCTGCGTATCCACGGCCAGCGCCCGGGCACCGCCATCTGGGAATATGGCAAGGCCGCCGAGCCGATCCTCGCGACATGGCTGCGGCTGCGCTATTCGCTGATCCCGTATCTCTACGCCCAGGGCCGCCATACCTATGAGAGCGGCGCCCCCTTCATGCGCGCGCTGTTCATGGACTTCCCGAACGATTCCAAGGTCTCGACGATTGGCGACGAATACATGCTCGGCTCCGCGCTTCTCGTCGCCCCCGTCACCGATCAGGGTGCGACCAGCCGCCAGGTGTACCTGCCGGCAGGCGCAGACTGGTATGACTTCTGGACCAACCAGAAGGTCGCGGGCGGGCAGTGGATCACCGCCGCCGCGCCGATCGACAAGATCCCGGTCTATGTCCGTGCCGGGTCGATCCTGCCGATCGGCGCACAGGTGCCGAGCACCGCGACGCGCCAGGCGCTGGAGAGCATCCGGGTCTATCCTGGCGCCGACGCGACCTTCACGCTCTACGACGACGACGGCACCACCAACGCCTATCGCAAGGGCGGCGCCACCGCGACGCTGCGCTGGGACGAACGGGCCGGCCGTCTCTCCGCCTCCGGGCGGCTACCGACCGGGCAGGACGTGGCGGCGCTGACCAAGGTGATCGGCCGCTAAGGCAAGCTCGCGGCCGGCGCGCCGCTGTGCCGTATCGGTAAACCTCACGCCCGCGACGCTTCGCGTCCGGGCGCCGGCCCGCTATGCTCCACCCACAGGCGGGGGAAAACGAGAGAGCGATGGACGCGTTCGAGCAGGAAAACAGCGACGACACACGCCGCTATCGGGCACCTGCGCTCGAAAAGGGCCTCGACATCCTGGAGCTGCTGGCGGACGCCACCGAACCGCTGAGCTTCGCCGCCATCGCCGACGAGCTCGACCGGTCGCGCGGCGAGCTCCACCGCATGGTGCAGGTGCTGCAGTTCCGCGGCTACATCGAACAGGTGCCGGGCTCGGACGGCTATCGGCTGACCGATCGGCTGTTCTCGCTGGGCATGCGGCAGCCGCGCACCCGCAATCTCGTCGAGCTGTCGCTGCCGCTGATGCGCCGGCTGGTGCAGGACAGTGGCGAGTCTTGCCACCTCGCGCTCCACAGCCGTGGCGAGATGGTGGTGGTGGCGCGGGTGGAATCCGGCGAACAGGTCGGCTTTTCGGTGCGCGTCGGCTACCGCAGGCCGATCCCGCAGACCGCCTCTGGTGCCGTGCTGTTCGCGTTTCAGGCGGAGGACACGCGCCGTCGTTGGGAAAGCCTGTTCAGCCCTGCTTTGGCCGAAGCCGAGCTGCGGCGATTTCGCGACCACGCCGACGAGGTCCGCACCCGCCGCGTGGAGCTGACGCCCAGCCCGTTCATCGCCGGAGTCACCGACATCTCCGCGCCGGTCCTGCGCGGGGGTGCGGCGGCAGCGGCACTCACCGTGCCCTATCTGGAACGGCGGTTTCCGGTCCACACCACCGACGAGGTGGCCGAAATGGTGCTCGCCACCGCCGCCAACATCGCCGAGCAATTGGTGCAAAGCGACGAGCGGCTCTGAGCCGGTCAGAGCCGGTCATGCGGGTCAGCTTGCGGGATGCCACCCCGCCGGCAGCGTCCGCGCCGGCACCTGAACCGTCACCGTCTGCTTGATGTCGCGCGCGGAGGCGCCGAGCATCACCCGGTAGCTGCCGCCCGCGATCCGCCACTCGCGCCGTCCCTCGTCCCAGGTGGCGAGCAGGCGCGGGTCGATGGACACCTCCACGTTCCGGCTCGCGCCAGCGGCGAGCGGCACCTTCTGCCAGCCGCCGAGCCGCTTGGGCGCCTCCCACCCGCCGGCCGCCGGCGCCACATAGACCTGCGGCACCGCCTGCCCGGCCCGCTTGCCGGTGTTGCTCACTCGAAAACGCGCGACGACGCTGCCGTTGGCCGCGACCGCGCTCAGCCCCGCATAGCCGAAGCTGGTGTAGGACAGGCCGTGGCCGAAGGCGTAGAGCGGCTCCACCCCCTTTCGGTCGTACCACTTGTACCCCACCGCCGCGCCTTCGTCATAGCGGGTGTCGCCGGCGTGCGGCGCATCGGGATGCGGCAGCTGGTCGAGGCTGGCGGGGAAGGTCGCCGGCAAGCGTCCCGACGGCGACACGCGGCCGAACAGCAGGTTGGCGACAGCGGCACCGCCGGCCGTGCCCGGATACCAAGCCTCCAGGATCGCGCCGACGCGGCCGGCCCACGGCATCAGCACGGGCCCGCCGGTTTCCAGCACCACCGCCGTGCGCGGGTTCGCCGCCGCGACCGCATCGATCAGCGCGTCCTGCGCACCAAGCGACAGCGGCACGTCGAACGATTCGCCTGCCCATTGCGTGGCGAAGACAATCGCCACGTCGCTGTCGCGCGCCAGCGCCGCGGCCTCGGCCGGATCGTCGCCGGAGGCGAAGCGTACGGTCGCGCCCGGCGCCAGCTTCTGGATCTCCGCCATCGGCGAGGACGGATAATACATGATCGGCCCCGGCCACGACGTCGGCGTCAGCCCCGGCACCGCGTTGCTGCCGACCGGGTATACCAGCGACGAGCCGCCTCCGGCCAGCACGCCCTTGTCGGCATGGCCGCCGATCACCGCGATGCGCTTCACCGACGGGGCGAGCGGCAGCAGCCCGCGCTCGTTGCGCAGCAGCACCGCGCCGGCTTCGGCATCGCCGCGGGTGACGGCCGCGTGCGCGGCAAGGTCGATCGGCTGCTCGGAAACCGGATGCTCGAACAATCCGTGCGCGAACATCGAGCGCAGGATGCGCTGCGCCATCTGCGTCAGCCGCGCCTCGGTGACCTCGCCGCGCTCCACCGCGGCCTTCAACGGCGCGCCGAAATACGGCTCGGTATCGAAGGGGAAGCCGGAGTCCTGCTCCAGCCCGGCGTTGGCGGCCGCGACGGTGCTGTGCGTCGCACCCCAGTCGCTCATCACATACCCCTTCCACCCCCAGTCGCGGCGCAGGACGTCGGTGAGCAGGAACGGATTCTCGCACGCATGGGTGCCGTTCACCCGGTTGTACGAGCACATCACCGAACCCGGATCGCCCCGCTCGATGCCGATCTGAAACGCCAGCAGGTCCGACACGCGCGCCGCGCCGGGATCCATGATCGAGTTGCCGGTATCGCGGTCGGTCTCCTGGTCGTTGATCGCGTAATGCTTGATGGTGGAGATCACGTGCTGCGACTGGATGCCGGCGATCTGCGCGCCGGTCATGACGCCCGCGAGCAGCGGGTCCTCGCCGCTATACTCGAAGTTGCGGCCGTTGCGCGGCTCGCGCATCAGATCGACGCCGCCCGCGAGCATCACATTGAAGCCCGAGCGCGCCGCCTCGTCGCCGATCATCGCGCCGCCGGCGAAGGCGATCGCCGGGTCCCACGTCGCCGCGGTCGCGAGGCCGGACGGCAGCGCCGTCCGCTCGCGCTTGCGCAGCGCCGCACCCTGGGTGGCGACGCCGACGCCCGCGTCCGTCTGCCACTGCGGCGGGATGCCGAGCCGCGGAATGCCGGGCACGTAGCCGGCCGATCCCACCCGGCTCGCGAGGGGCGCGGTGAACGCCTTGGGCGCGAAGTCCGTCGCGAAATAACCGAACACCAGCGTCAGCTTTTCGTCGCGTGTCATCTGCTGCACCAGCAGCGCCGCGCGATCGTCCGCAGACGAGGCCGGGTTCATCCACGGTTGGGCGGGCGTCTGGGAGCAGGCGATCGAGGGAATGGCCGCGGTGGCGAACAGCAAAGCCAGCGACAGTGTACGCGAACGGATCATGAGAGCATCTCTCCTGGGGATGGCAGCGGCTTAGACGGCCCTCCGTCCCCCGCAACGGTTTTCTTGCCGCTGGCCCACCGGCGCGCAGCAGCACCCCGGAAGCCCCGATCCGCCAAGCCTCCGGCTATCCGCGCCACCAGTAAAGCTTTGTTGGCTTACCAACCGCGAACACCAGATTGGCGACCATGAGAACCCTGCCGTTCCCGCGCGTGTCCTTTAGTGTCCAGGTGATCCTCGGCATGGTGGCCGGCGTCCTGCTCGGCCTCATCGCCCGGGCCATGCCCGGCGGCGAGGCGGGATGGCTCGCGCAGGCGCTGCACACGGTCGGCCAAAGCTTCGTCCAGCTCCTCAAGGCGCTGGTGCCGCCGCTGGTCTTCACCGCGATCGTCAGCTCGGTCGCCGCGCTACGCCAGCTCGACAACGCCGCCCGGCTCGTGGTGCGCACCCTCGCCTGGTTTGCGATCACCGCGTTGATCGCCGTGTGCATCGGCATCGTCCTCGGCGTCGTCATCCAGCCCGGCATCCACGCCGGCGTCGACCGCGCCGGCGCCGCCCTTCCCTCCACCACCGGCAGCTGGGTCGATTTCCTCAAGGGGCTGATCCCCGCCAACGTCCTCGGCCTCACCGCCTCGACCAGCCAGGCCGATGCGCACCTGACGACGGCGCTGTCGTTCAACGTCCTCCAGATCATCGTCGCCGCCGTCGCGATCGGCGCGGCCGCGGTGCGAGTGGGCGACGCGGGGGAGGCGTTTCTCGTCTTCAACGCCTCGGCGCTCGCCATCTTCCGACGGCTGCTGCGCTGGGTCATCGCGCTGACGCCGATCGGGTCCGCCGGGCTGATCGCCGACGCGGCGGTACGCTACGGCTGGACGACGCTGTCGAGCCTCGGCGCGTTTGCAGGCGCGGTCTATCTCGGCCTCGCACTGGTGCTGTTCGTCGTCTACCCGCTGCTCCTGCTCGCCCACGGGATGAGCCCGCTGCGCTTCTTCACCGCGGCGTGGCCGGCGATCCAGCTCGGCTTCGTGTCGCGCTCCTCGGTCGGCACGCTGCCGCTCACCGAGGAGCTGACGGAGCGGGCGCTGGGCGTGCCGCGCGCCTATGCGAGCTTTGCCGTGCCGCTTGCCGCGACGACCAAGATGGACGGCTGCGCGGCGATCTATCCGGCGGTGTCGGCGATCTTCGTGGCGCAGTTCTTCGGCATAGCGCTGCATGCGTCGGATTATGCGTTGATCGTGTTCGTGTCGGTGTTCGGATCGGCGGCCACGGCCGGGCTCACCGGCGCGACGGTGATGCTGACGCTGACCTTGTCGACGCTCGGCCTGCCGCTGGAGGGCGCGGGCCTGCTGCTCGCGATCGACCCGATCCTCGACATGGGGCGCACCGCGGTCAACGTCGCCGGGCAGATGCTGGTGCCGACGATCGTCGCGCGGCGCGAAGGCATCCTTGCGGAGCCGGCACGCGCCCAGGGGGAGAGCCAGCTCCCCGCCGCCGTGCCCGTCGGCTGACCGGGGCCTTACACTGGGCCGGTGGCGATCCCGGGCCTGCGGATCGCTCCACCACCAAAGGCTGCGGCTGGCCGAGCCGAACCGCGATCTCGCGCACCGACAGCCGCTTCCACAGCAGCGCCGGCAGCCGGCGGTTCGCCGCCTCGTTCCACGGTTGAAGGCGACGACAGGCGAGGGGCGACGGGAACGGCAGGATCGTGCGCGGGTTCGGCGCGAAGCCGCTCAGTTCCGCCTGCACGTCCGGCCGGTCGACGTCCGCGCTACCATCAGCAGCGCGCCCTCGACCGGCCAGCCACCGGGCTGCGGCGACAGCGTCGCCCAACAGGCGACGGACAGGCAACCCAGGCTGTGCGCCGCCAGCACCACCGGGGCGCCCGCCTGGCGCACCGCTTTGTGGAGCTTGGTCATCCACCTGTTGCGATGCGGCCGATCTCAGATGCCCAGCTCGCCGCGAGTCGAGGGGCGCCTTGGAGGAAGCGCGCCCTCGGGCTAAGGCTTGCCCGCGAAGGAGGCCCACCATGTTCAAACGCCTGTTCCTCGATCACCCGCGCAGCGTCGGCGAGAGCTACGTCCAGCATGCGGATGTCGCCGCGCGCTTCGGCCTCACCCTGATCGTCGCAGGCCTCGCGTGTCTGATGCACGCGCTGGTCCCTGCCCTGTTCACCCGCACGGCCAGCGACACGGTGAAGCGCCTGCACGCGCGCCTCGGCAGGCGCGCGCCGGCCCACCCTGCGCCTAGCGAGTGGCAATTGACCTATGAGATCTGAGCGCGCCGGCTCGTGATCCGGCGGGTCGTCATCGTCGGCGCAGGCTTTTCGGGGACGCTGCAGGCGATCAACCTGCTGCGCCATGACGGCCCGCGCGCGCTGCTGGTGGAACGCGCCGGTGAGCCGGGCAAGGGCGTCGCCTATGGCGCCGCGCATCCCAGCCACCTCCTCAACGTGCGCGCCGGCAACATGAGCGCCTTTCCCGACGATCCCGGCCACTTCACCCGCTGGCTGGAAGGGCGCGGGGTCGCCGACGCCGCCAGCGCCTTCGTCCCGCGCGTCACCTACGGCGCCTACCTCGCCGAGCTGCTCGAGGAGGCGCGGGGCCGATCGGCGGGGCGGCTCGATCTGGTCAGCGGCGACGTGGTCGACGCCGTGCCCACGGACGACGGCGTGGCCGTCAGCCTCGCCGACGGTCGCGAGCTGACGGCAGATGCCGCCGTGCTCGCGCTCGGCAACCTGCCGCCGCACGACCCGCCCGGGCTCGACCCCACAGCGCTGTCGCCGGACCGCTACAAGGGCGACCCATGGGAGCCGGGCGTCGCCGACGGGCTGTCGGACGGCGACACCGTACTGGTGGTGGGCACCGGCCTCACCATGGTCGACATGGCGCTGATGCTCGACGCGCGCGGCTTCCGGGGGCGGATCGTCGCCCTGTCGCGACGCGGTTTGCTGCCGCGCCGGCACGCGGCGCCTGCCCCCGCCGGTGACAAGATCCGCGAGCGGCCGGCGACCGTCGCGTCGAGCCTCGTCCGGAACGTCCGTGCGCGCGGACAGGTGATCGGCTGGCGCAATGCCGTGGACGAGCTTCGCCCCTTCACCCAATCGATGTGGGCCAATGCCGACGAGGCGGAGCGCGCGCGCTTCCTGCGCCACCTGCGACCGTGGTGGGATGTGCACCGCCACCGGCTCGCACCCGCCGTCGCAGACCGCCTCGCGGCAATGCAGGCCGGCGGACGCCTCCAGGTAGTCGCGGGCAAGACCCTGGCGTTCACCGAACACGAAAGCGGCGTCGAAGTGAGGTGGCGTCCGCGGGGAGCGGACGAACCGCAAACCCTGCTCGTGCGTAGGGTGATCAACTGCACCGGCCCGCAAGGCAATCTGTCGCGCACCGGCGAGCCGCTGCTGCGCGCGCTGGTGGAGCGCGGCGCCATCCGGCCCGACGCGGCGCGCCTCGGCATCGACGTCGATGCCTCCGCCGCGACGATCGGCGCGGACGGCAGGCCCAGCGACCGATTGTTCGCACTCGGCCCGATGACGCGCGGCGCGTTCTGGGAGATCGTCGCCGTGCCCGATATCCGCACCCAGACCTGGAACCTCGCCCGCCGCCTGTCCAACGCACATTGGGTGGGCGGCGAAGGCTTGTAGCCGGCTCGGAGGGAACTCGCCCGCCGCCCACTTCGTCCCCCATCCCATGAAGATCGCGACCTACAATGTGAACGGCGTCAACGGCCGCCTGCCCGTCCTGCTGCGCTGGCTCGACACCGCCCGGCCCGACGTGGTCTGCCTTCAGGAGCTGAAAGCCCCCGACGAGAAGTTTCCGGCCGAGGCGATCCGCGCCGCCGGCTATCAGGCGATCTGGCACGGGCAGAAGAGCTGGAACGGCGTCGCCATGCTCAGCCGGGTCGGCACCCCCGTCGAAACCCGGCGCGGCCTCCCCGGCGACCCGGACCCGGCGCAGAGCCGCTATATCGAGGCCGCCGTCGCCGGCATCCTGATCGGCGGACTGTACCTTCCCAACGGCAATCCCCGGCCCGGCCCGAAGTTCGACTACAAGCTTGCCTGGTTCGACGCCTTCCTCGCCCACGCCGCGGGCCTGATCGACACCGGCATGCCGGTGGTACTGGCCGGCGACTTCAATGTGATGCCGACCGACCAGGACGTCTACAAGCCGGAGCGATGGGTCGACGACGCGCTGTTCGCGCCCGAAGTGCGCGACGCCTATGCCCGCCTGCTCGCACAAGGGTGGACCGATGCGCTGCGCACCCTTCATCCCGACGAGACGATCTACACCTTCTGGGATTATTTCCGGAACGCCTTCGGCCGCAACGCCGGGCTGCGGATCGATCACCTGCTGCTCAGCCCGGTGCTCGCGGGCCGGCTGAGGGACGCGCAGGTCGACCGCGAACCGCGCGGGTGGGACAAGACCAGCGATCATGCGCCGGTGTGGATCGAACTGGCCGACGCGGATCGCTGACACGCCCAAGCGAACGCAACATCTTACCTTGCGAGCAACACTTGGTTGATACACAGGCCCGAAGGCTTGGAGGCAGTGTGGCGACAGTAGCGACAACAGGGGTGCGTAGCCGCACGGCGGTCATTGGCCTGGGATCGGCCGCGGTGATCGCCGCCGCGGGTGCTTTGTTCCTGACCCAGCATCATTCGGCACCCGCCGCCAGCAGCGCAACGACCGAGCAGGCGGCCGCCACCCCGGCGCCACCGCCGCCCTGGACCGGCCCCCAGCTTCGCGACCTCCTGGACGCCGTCAAGGCCTCCGAGCAGGAAGGCCTGCGCCCCTCCGACTACAAGCTCGACGCGCTTCAGCAGGCGGCCGACCAGGGCAAGGCAGGCGGCGACGTGGACGCCATGGCCGACGCGGCCGCGCGCGCGCTGGCGCACGACTATGCCGCCGGCCGGATCCGCAACCGGCATCGGTTCAACTGGTACATCGACTATACCGGGCCGGACGCATCCGAACTGGGCGCGCTGGTTAGCGCCGCGCGCCAGCGGGGCGACCTCAAGACCTCGCTCGCAGGCCTTCTGCCGACGAACCCGCAATATGCCGCGCTCCGCAATGCGCTCGCCGCGACGTCGGAGGCGGACCCGGAGCGCCGCGACCGGATCAGGGCCAACATGGAGCGCTGGCGCTGGCTGCCGCGCGACTTCGGCCGCGGCGACCAGCTCTACGTCAATCTGCCCACGTATCGGCTCGACGTCGTCCGCGGCGGTGATACGGTCGCCAGCTATCGGGCGGTCATCGGCGCGACCGACATGCCGACGCCGGCACTGTCCTCCACCGTCCGGCAGGTGATCGCCAATCCGGACTGGATCGTCCCGCAGAGCATCGTCCGCAAGTCGCACCTGCGTCCGGGGGCCTCCAGCCGCTACGAGTTCTCCACCCGGCCGGACGGCGGCTTGCGGGTGCGGCAGAAGCCCGGGCCGGGCAATGCACTCGGCAAGGTCAAGATCGAGTTCCCGAACAAGCTGGCGATCTACTTCCACGACACGCCGAGCCGTTCGCTGTTCGGCGCCAGCGCGCGGGCGTTCAGCCATGGCTGCGTGCGCGTCCAGAACATCGAAGCGCTCGCCGCCTCGATCGTCCCCGATCAGGAGCGGCTGGCCAGCGCGCTGGCCGGGACCTCCACCCGCCGCTTCCGGATCTCGGAGCCGCTGCACGCGAACATCGTCTACCTGACGCTGGTTCCTGGCGCAGACGGCGCCCTGACCGACGTCGGCGATCCCTACACGATGGACGAACCGCTCGCCGCCGCCCTTGCCGGGCGCAAGCCGGCCGCGAAGGTTCCGGCACGGCCCCCGGCCGCAGCGCCGGTCCCCAGCCGCACGGCGATCCCGGCGCCGACGCGCTCCGCGCCTGCGCGCGCGGTCGCAACCAAAGCCGCCACCGAAGATCCCGACGACGCGGTGACGCTGCCGGTACAACCGGAGCCGGCGGCGGCCCCGGCGGCGACGGACGGCAACTAGCCCGCCCGCGGCCGCGCGGCGTGCCGCCTGGTCAGGCGGTGCGGGCGCGCTCCTCCACGATCCGTTCCAGCATCGACAGCGGCATCGCCCCCGCCTCAAGAACGTCGTGGAATTGCTTGAGATCGAACCGCGCGCCGGCGATCCGCTGCGCGTTCTCGCGTGCCCGCAGCCACGCCGCGTGGCCGATCTTGTAGCTGCACGCCTGGCCCGGCGACACGCAATAGCGCTCCACCTCGCGCTGCGAGCGCCCGCGCGCGAAGCCCACCGTGTCGACGAGATATTGCGTCGCCTGATCGTGGGTCCAGCGCTTGGTGTGAATGCCCGTATCGACCACCAGCCGCGCCGCACGGAACAGGAAGGACTGGAGATACCCCGCCCGCTCTACCGGCGAGGCATAGCCGCCCAGTTCGTCGGCCAGCTGCTCCGCGTAGAGCGCCCACCCTTCCAGATAGGCGTTGAAGAAGGCGATCTTGCGCAGCGGGTGAGTCGGCGCGCGCTGGGCGGTGGAGATCTGCAGGTGATGCCCCGGCACGCCCTCGTGATAGGTGAGGCTAGGCAGCGTGTACTTGGGCCAATCCTGCACGCTCTTGAGGTTGATCCAGTAGATCGCCGGCCGCGACCCGTTGAGCGGCGCGCGGAAATAATAGCCGTTGGGCGCCCCGTCCTGGATCTCGGGCGCGACCCGCCGGATCTCCAGCGGCGCGTTGGGCGGATTGGTGAAGGCACGCGGCAGCTTCGCCTGCATCGCGCGCACGCCGGCGTTGAGGCTGGCGAGCAACTCGGCGCGGCCGGCGTCGCTGTCGGCGAACAGCTGCGCGGGCAGGCGGTTGAGCTGGTCGAGCCGCGCGCCGACGCTGCCCTCGGTCAGCCCCTGCCCGCGCAGGATCGGATCGAGCTGGGCGGTGAGGTCCGCCACCTGCTCTAGGCCCATGCGATGCACCTCGTCGGGCGAGAGGGTGGTGGTGGTCGCCTGCGCCAGCGCGGCGGCGTAGATCGCCTCGCCCTGGGGAATTGCCCACACGCCCGCGGCGCTGCGCGCGCCCTGCCGCAGCTTGCGGACCAGCGCGATCTGGCGGTCGAGCGCCGGATACACCTCGGTTTCCACGACCCGGGTGGCGCGTGCCTGCCAGTCGCCGGGGATGTTGGCCGCGCGGGCGCGCCGCACCAGCGACTGCACGAGCTGGTTGTCGGCCGCCGCGGGCGCCCTCAGCTTCGCCATCTGCCCCAGCGCCAGGTCGAGCGAGAAGTCGGGCGCCACCCTGCCCTTCGCCGCCTCGCGGCGCTGCACCTCGGTTTCGTTGTCGAGCTGCCGGTCCATCAGCGCGAGGCGGTCGAGATACGCCTCGGCATCATCGGCGGTGTTCACCGGATGCGTCGAGTTCAGGAAATCCGGGAATGAGAAGTAGACGCCGTCCTGCTGGGAGATCGGATAAGGGCTCTGCGGCGACCCAAGCCCGAACCGCTCCGGGCCGACGATGTTCGATTCGATATTGTAGAGCACCACCTCCCGATCGATCCGCGCCTGCGGCGACAGCGTCGCCGGGTCCACCGCGGTCACCGTCGCGCGCGCCTTCTTGCTGCGCGCCAGATCATCGGCGATCGCGGTGTAGCTGTTGTCGCCGAGCTTGTGGCGCAGGCCGGCATTGGCGCCGGTGTCGAACCCCAGCGACGTCGCGAACTCCGGCGAATTTCGCACCGCCTCGGCGAGCACCTGGTCGAATGCGGCGTTGAGGCGCGCGTCGGCCGCCGACGTAGCCGCCGCGCCGCGCCCGGCCTGGGCGAGGGCGTTCTCCCCCACCAGGGTCAGCGCGGCCGCGGCGGCGCCGGAAGAGAGGAAAAGGCGACGGTCCATCCCGATTGATCCTTTGGTCCGCGTGGGGAACGATGCCCTGACGCTAGGCGGTGGGGGCAACCTCGTGCAAGTCTGATGACGCGATGGAGAAAGGCGGGATAGCCGCCGGGAGAGGACGGGTATGACTCACTGTATGCTGGGGCTCGGTGTCGGCGTGATCGTTGCCGCCACGTCGACATCGGCCACCGGCCAAGCGCCACGGCCGGCACCGCAGCTCGTCGCCGCGGACCTGCGCCCGGGCACGGACCTGTCGGGGCCGTGGCATTATTCGATCGACTCCTATCGCTCGGGGCTGGCGGGCTTCCATGGCGACCCGCCCAAGCGCAGCGAGGCGCGCTGGGCGGAGATCGACGTCGCCGACACCATGCGCCGCGACACCCGCACCGAATTCGAGTTCGACATGGACGCAGCGCCCGTCACCACGCTGCCCGCCAGCTGGCTCACCCATTCACCCGAGATGCGCCACTACCAGGGGCTGGTCTGGTACCAGCGCCATTTCCCCGCCCGGCCCACGCCCGGCAAGCGCAGCTTCCTGCGCTTCGGCGCCGCCAATTACACGGCCCGCGTGTACCTCAACGGCAAGCGGATCGGCGAGCACGAGGGCGGGTTCACCCCCTTCGCCTTCGACGTCACCGACGTGCTGCGCGAGGGCGACAACCAGATCACCGTTGGCGTCGATTCCGCATCCACGGAGCGCACCGTGCCGCCGCCGGTCACCGACTGGGAGAATTACGGCGGCATCACCCGCGACATCCGCCTGATCGAGGTGCCACGCACCTATGTGGACGACGCTTGGGTACGCCTCACCCGGACGGGGCGGATCGCCGCCGACATCCACCTCGACGGCCCGGAGGCGGCGAACCGCGCTGTCGCCCTACGGATCCCCGGCCTGAACGCAAGCCTTGCCGGCCACACCGATGCCGACGGCAATTGGAAGGGCACGATGCCCGTGCCGAGGCGCCTCGTCCGCTGGTCGCCGGAGACGCCGCAGCTTTACGACGTCACCGTCAACGCCGGCGACGATAGCTGGCGCGACCGCATCGGCTTTCGCACCGTGGAGGTGCGGGGCACCGACATCCTGCTCAACGGCAAGCCGGTGTTCCTGCGCGGCATCAGCATCCACGAGGAGGAGTTGGGCAGCGATCCCGCGCGCACCATCACCCCGGCCGCGTCGCGGGCGCTGCTCACCGAAGCCAAGGCCGGGCTCCACGCCAATTTCGTGCGGCTTGCCCATTACCCGCACTCCGAGGTGACGACGCGGATGGCGGACGAACTCGGCCTCCTGGTGTGGAGCGAGGTGCCGGTCTACTGGCGGATCAGCTGGAGCGACCCGCACACGCTCGCCACCGCCCGCGCGATGCTCGCCGATTCCATCCGCCGCGACCGCAACCGCGCCGCCATCGCGATCTGGAGCGTCGCCAACGAAACCCCCGTCACCGATGCCCGCAACGCCTTCCTCGGCACGCTGGTGGATGACGTTCGCCGGCTCGACGACACGCGCCTGGTCAGCGCCGCCCTGCTGGTCGACCGCAAGGACGAAGGTGGCCACCCGGTGATGACCATGGCCGATCCGCTCGCGAGCCGATTGGATGTGATGAGCATCAACACCTACAACGGCTGGTACACGCCGGATCGCCTGGCCGACCTCCCGTCGATCGAATGGCGGGTCCCCACCGACAAGCCGCTGCTGTTCTCGGAACTCGGCGCCGACGCGAAGTACGGCTTCCACGATCTGAGGCCGGAGCCGCAGAAATTCTCGGAGGAGTTCCAAGCGGCCTACTACCGCGCGACCTTAGCTATGGCCGCCAAGATGCCGACGTTGCGGGGAATGTCACCCTGGATCCTGAAGGATTTCCGTTCGCCACGTCGGCAGAACCAGTTCCAGCAAGGCTGGAATCGCAAGGGCGTCCTGTCCGAAACAGGCCAGCACAAGCTTGCCTTCGACGTCCTATCGGGGTTCTACAAGCAGCAGGAGGCCAGGGCCGCCCGTTAGGCCGGCTTAGCAGGGGCGAACCAGCCGTGTTGATGACCCAGACGATGCGCTGGTTCGGGCCAGCCGATCCCGTGCGCCTCGGCGACATCCGGCAGTGCGGCGCGAGCGAAGTGGTGACCGCGCTCCACGAGGTGCCCAACGGGGAGATCTGGCCGCGCTACACCATCGCCGCGCGCAAGCAGCTAGCGGCGGAGGCCGGGCTCGGCTGAACGGTGGTCGAAAGCCTGCCGGTGCATGAAGCGACCAAGACGCGCGGCGCCGATTGGGAGCGGCTGATCGAGGCCTGTCGCCTCAGCCTGCGCAACCTCGCCGCTTCGGGCATCACCGTCGTCACCTACAATTTCATGCCGCTGCTCGCCTGGACCCGAACCGACCTCGGCCGGCGGCTGCCGGACGGCGCACTGGCGCTGCGCTTCGAGCTGGAGATGGTCGCGGCCTACGATCTCCACATGCTCGGCCGCCCCGGCGCGGAGCGCGACTACCCGCCGGAGACGGTCGACGCCGCCGGCCGGCGCTTTGCGGCACTCACGACGACGAGCGCCGCCGCCTCGAACGCACCGTCATCGCCCGCCTTCCGGGCAGCGAGGAAAGCTTCACCTCCGCGCAGTTCCTCGCCGCGATCGGAACGTATGAGGGCATCGACGCGCAGCAATTGCGCGCCAACCACCATGCGTTCCTGCAAGCGGTCTGCCCGGTTGCCGAGGAATCCGGCATCCGCCTCGTCGTCCATCCCGACGATCCGCCCTTCCCCATGTTCGGCCTGCCGCGCGTGATGAGCACCGAGTCTGACCTCGCCGCGCTGTTCGCCACCGTGCCGAGCCGCGCCAACGGCCTGTGCTTCTGCCGGCTCGCTTGGCGTGCGGGCGGACAACGACTTGCCCGGCATGGTCGAGCGGTTGGGGACCCGCATCGGCTTCCTCCACCTCCGATCGGTTCAGCGCGAGCCTGCCGGTGCGTTCCATGAGGCCGAACACCTGGAGGGCGACGCGGATATGCCGCGCGTGGTCGCGGCGGTGCACCGGCTGTCGAGCACGGAAGCGCGCAGCATTCCGATGCGCCCCGACCACGGCCACCACATGCTCGAGGATCTCGGGCGCCACACCAATCCGGGCTACTCGCTGCTCGGGCCCATGCGCGGCCTGGCCGAACTGCGCAGGCTGGAGCGAGGGATCGCCTCGGCTACCCGGATGGGCGTCTAGCGGATCAGAACACCGTCTCCACTTTGCTGAAGGCGACCGGCAGGATCTCCTGCGCCAGCAGCTGGCCGTCAAGCTTGCGCCATCGCTTCCGGAGCGAGCGTGCGGAGCGCCTCGATGCTGGTTTGCGCATCGATATGGTGCACGAACGTGCCGCCAGCGCCGGTCCACAGATCGCGGTACTTCAGTGTGTCGTCGACCAGGATGTCGCCGTCACGCGCATGGCGGCGCTTGTCGGCGGCAAGGCAGGTGATGATGCGCGTTCCGGGGAAGTGCTCCGCAGCCCAGCGCACTTTCTGGGGCGCCGCCCAGTCGCCGCGCGGCAACCCGGTGAGGATGATCGGAGCGAGGTGGCGCACCGCCTCGAAGAGGATGGTCGCGTCGGGCATTAGGGGCAGCGAGCCATAGAAGTCCGGGTGGCGCGCCAGTCGCTTCCAGAACTCGAGCAGGCCATAGCGCCGTTCGAACTGGCGCGGCGGCATGTGCAACAGCTCGGTCGCTGCGCGCTCGAAGTCGGCCAGCACGCCGTCGCAATCGAGGTACAGCTGCACCGATCAGAACCTGGCCGGGTGGAGCCGGATCGGGAGGGGCTCCGCAAGCGGCCGCCACCCGAGCCGGGCGATCACCGCATTGCTTTCCACGGCCCGGCGGCCGCGTGCGCGGTCGAGCGACCAGGTGATGTGGTAGGTGCTGCCGTCGCTCCGCCGCGTCGTGCCGGCGATGGTCACGACCAGCGCCTGGACGCCTGCCCCATCGTCGATCTCCCCTACCACCCCACCGCTCGTCTCCCGCGGCAGCGGCGTGTTCGCGTCAGTGCCGGTGCGCAATGTCACGTGATCCGCGATCACGTCGGGATACCGCGGCTCGATCCGTTCCAGCAGCCGCGCGCGATCGTCCGCAGCGAGCTTCCACCCTGTCACCCAACGTCGCACCATGCGCTCATCAACACGGCGGAACACGAAGGTATCCGCGTCGGCGCTGGGGCACGGGCGCGGGAACGGTTGAACCTGTCGCACCGGAGCACCAAAGAACCACCCCTATGCTGCTTCCGCCCCACTTCGACCCGCGGCTCCTGCTTCGGCCCCGACGGCGCGGGATCGCGTCCGTCAATTCCGAGGTTCGGGACGGCATCGTCCCCGCAGCCGACGGCATCGCGCGAACCGCCGACCTGGCGGGAGGCGAGACGCCGGGGGCAAACTATCGCACGGTGGCGCTGATCATCGCTTGCGCGATGTTCATGGAAAACCTCGACGCGACGGTGCTCGCCACCGCCTTGCCCACCATGGCACGCGATTTCGGCGTCCGCGCGCCGGAGATGAGCGTCGCCCTCACCTCCTACCTGCTAGCGCTCGCCATGTTCATCCCGGCGTCCGGCGCCGCCGCCGATCGGTTCGGTGCGAAGAACGTATTCCGTGCCGCGATCGCGTTGTTCGTTGCCGGCTCGCTCGCCTGCGGCCTGTCGCCCGGCCTGCCTGCGATGACGGCGGCGCGCTTCGCACAGGGGATCGGTGGTGCGATGATGATGCCGGTCGGACGGCTGGTGCTGCTGCGCTCGGTCGCCAAGCGCGACATGGTGTCGGCCATGTCGTGGCTGATCATGCCCGCGCTGATCGGCCCCATCGTCGGCCCGCCGGTTGGGGGCTTTATTGTCACCTATCTCGACTGGCGCTGGATCTTCTGGCTCAACCTGCCGGTCGGCGCGGCGGGCATTCTGTTGGTCAGCCGGTTCATCGCCGATGTTCGCGAGGAGGGCACCTATCCGTTCGATCGAGCGGGGTTTCTACTTTCCGCGGTGTCGCTCGGCTGCCTCTTGTCCGGATTCGAGATGGCGAGCCGATCAGGCACCGGCGCGCTCGCCGCCATGCTGATCGCGGCGGGAACGCTCGCCGGCGCGCTGTACCTGCGGCATGCCGGGCGGGTTTCGCACCCCATCCTCGACACCTCGCTGATGCGGGTGCCGACCTTTCGCCTGTCCCTGCTCGGCGGTTCGCTGACGCGGATCACCCAGGGCGCGCAGCCGTTTCTGCTGCCGCTCATGATGCAGCTCGCCTTCGGCCTGTCCGCCGCGCAGAGCGGGGCGATGACGCTGGCGAGCGCGATCGGATCGTTCGCAATGAAGGGGGTGGCGCCGCGCCTGCTCAGGCGGTTCGGCTTCCGGTCGAGCCTGATCTGGATGGGCCTCTTCAGCACCGCCGCCTATGCCGCCTGCGGGCTGTTCCGGCCCGATTGGCCCCTGCCCGCGGTGTTCGCGGTGATGCTGGTGTCCGGCTTTCTGATGTCGTTCCAGTTCACCGCCTACAACACGATCGCCTATGACGAGATCGGCAAGGAGCGGATGAGCGCCGCCACCAGCTTCTACTCCACCTTCCAGCAGCTCATGCTGTCGCTGGGCATCTGCACCGGGGCGACCGCCTTGCACGTCTCCATGGCGGCGCAGGGCCATGCGAACCCGGGCTTCGCGGATTTCTCCGCGGCATTCTGGACGGTGACGCTGATCTCGCTGACCGCGTTCGCGGTCAACGCACGCTTCGATGCCAAGGCCGGCGCCGAGATCAGCGGAAGCGCATAGCGGCAGAGGCGCAGCCGGGTGCCCGGCAATGGCGCCGTAAATGTTTTTTCTAATGTGGATCAAGTACGCCGACTGCTGGTTGACTGCCTTAACGCAATCGCAACGTCCCGGGGGGACCTATGTGCCACGTTCTAGTCATCGAAGACGAACCGATGATCGCCATGCTGATTCAAGACGTTCTCGAGGAAGCGGGCGCCACGTCCTTTGCGTTCGCGGCCACCGAGCACGACGCGGTCGCCTTGGCTGCGGCGCAGGCGCCCGCAGTGATCGCCTCCGACGTTCACCTTCTCGAGGGCACCGGCCCCGCTGCCGTTCAGCGGATTCATGACCGGCTGGGAGAGGTGCCGGTGATCTTCATCACCGCGACCCCGCACGATTGCGTGCCCTGCAATCCGCCGGGGCTCATCCTCACCAAGCCGGTCAACATCCGCCAGCTCATCTCCGCCTTTCAGGGCATCGCGCCCTCCTGACTCCCATCACCACCGATCACCGGGTAAACGCCGCCGCGGCCTCTAAACCCGGCTCCGGAATGACGCGGCCGAACGCAGTCATCCAGGTTAACGACGGGCCAGCCTATCTCCGTCACGCCGCCCTGCATGATCGACCTGCCTCAGCCGACACCCCAGCCCGCGCCCGTTCCGGATCCTCAAGACACGCCCTATTGCGGCGTCCTGCGCCTCCAGGTCGACGCCACCGACGTGACCCGGCGCATCTATCAGGCACGCGAGATTATCCCCGTGCCCGGCCCCGGGCCGATGATGCTGCTCTACCCGAAGTGGCTGCCGGGGTTCCACGCACCGCAAGCGCCGATCGAGTTGTTCGCAGGGCTGGTCATTACCGCCGCCGGTCGCGACATTCCATGGAAGCGGCACCCGGTGACGGTGAACGCTTTCCATATCGACGTTCCCGAAGGCGTGAAGGAGATCGAGGCCGCCTTCCAGTTCCTGTCACCGACGGACTCGTCGCAAGGGCGGGTGATCGTCACGCCCGAGATGCTGGCGCTGCAATGGAACACGGTGGTGCTTTACCCGGCCGGTCATTTCGCGCGGCAGATCAGCGTTGAAGCGAGCCTCACCCTACCCGACGGCTGGCAGCTTGCCTGCGCGCTCGACCAGAACGGACAGGAAGGCTCGACCACCCGCTTCGCCCCGGCACCGCTCGACGTGCTGGTCGATTCGCCGGTGTTTGCCGGCCGCCACTTCCGGCAGGTGCCGCTCGATGCCGAGGGGCAGGTGCGGCTCAACCTCGTCGCCGATCGGCCGGAGCTGCTCGACGCGACGCCCGAGCAGATCGCGCCGCACAAGGAGCTCGTCGCGCAATGCGATCGCCTGTTCGGCGCGCGCCACTTCGACCATTACGAGATGCTGCTCGCACTGAGCGATGAGATGACGAGCATTGGCGTCGAGCATCATCGCTCGTTCGACGCGGTCAGCATCCCCGATTATTTCACCGAATGGGACAAGACCTTCGCACGCCGCGACACCGTGCCGCATGAATATGTCCACAGCTGGAACGGCAAGCACCGCAAGGGCGCGGACTCCTGGTCGCCCTGTTTCGAGCTGCCGATCCGCAACAGCCTGATGTGGGTGTACGAAGGGCAGACCCAATATTGGAGCCGGGTGCTTAGTGCCCGCTCGGGCATGTGGTCGTTCGAACAAGCCCTCGGCGCGCTGGCGCAGACGGCCGCCACCTTTGATGCGCGACCAGGCAGCCGCTGGCGGCCGATGATCGACACCACGCGCGACCCGATCATCGCCGCCCGCGCGGCGCTGCCGTGGACCAGCTGGCAGCGCAGCGAGGACTATTATTCGGAAGGCGCGCTGATCTGGCTCGACGTCGATACGCGGCTCCGCGATCTGACGGGGGACACCCGCTCGCTTGACGACTTTGCGCGCGGCTTCTTTGGCCAGAACGGTGGCGAGTGGCGGGTCACCGACACCTATGTGTTCGAGGATGTGATGCGCGCGCTGGACGCAATTGCGCCGTTCGACTGGACCGGCTTCTTCACCGAGCAGCTCGAAGGTAAGCGCACGGGCACGCAGCTCGACGGCATCGCGCGCGGCGGCTACCGCCTCGTCTATCGCGACGAGCCGAGCGCGTTCACCGTCAGCTCGGATGCGGTGTTCGGCACCACGACGCTGAGCTTCTCGATCGGCGTCACGGTCGACTCGAGCGGCGCTCTGAAGGACGTCTTGTGGGACGGTCCTGCCTTCGACGCGGGACTGACCGTCGGCTCGCAGCTGCTCGCGGTGAACGGCGCGGCCTATACCTCTGATGTGCTCAAGCAGGTCGTCGCGGCCAGCGCATCGGGCGAGCCGATCGAGCTTCTGGTCAAGACCGGCAAGCACGTTCGCGCCGTCCCGATCGCCTATGACGGCGGCCTGCGGTACCCGCACCTGGAGCGGGCGGGCGACGGGCGGGCGCGGCTCGACGACATCTACGCTCCCCTGCCCGATGCCTGAACGTCGCCGCCGCCGGACCCACCTGCGACCCGCCGGCCGCCGCTCGGCCTCGATAGGACACCTGTGATGCGCCTCCACGTCGAGGCAACGCTCTCCTACTTCATGCCGAGCGCGGCGGACGTCCTGCTCGCCATCGAAGCCGCGCCCATGGACGAGCAGCGGCTGGTGGAGGACAAGCTGGTGGTCAGCGGGGTCGGGCCGCTGCAGACGGTGCCGGGCGACGACGGCATCGGCCGCCGCACCTGGACCTGCGCGCAAGGGCAGTTCACGGCGCACTACCGCGGCACGTTCGACGTCGAACGCCGGGCGAACGCGCTTGCGCCCTTGCAGGCGGCGGCGCGGCTCGACCTTCCCGCGCACGTCATCCCCTATATCTGGCCGAGCCGCTTCTGCGAATCCGACCAGTTCGTTTCCTTCGTGGCGCGAGAGTTCGGGCACTTGCAGGGCGGCGCAAGCGTCGATGCCATGGCCCGCTGGATCCGCGAGAACATCCAGTACCGGATCGGCTCCAGCAACGAAAAGACCAGCGCGGTCGACACGTTCGTGGCGCGTGAGGGCGTCTGCCGCGACTTCTCGCACGTGATGGCTGCATTCGCCCGCGCGGCCGGCATTCCGGCGCGGCTGGTGTCGGCCTATGCCTGGAAGCTCGAGCCGCCCGATTTCCATGCCGTGGTGGACGTGTGGCTCGACGGCGGTTGGCGTCTGGTGGACGCGAGCGGCCTCGCACCCGTCGAAGGGCTGGTGCGGATCGCGGTCGGCCGCGACGCCACGGACGTGTCGTTCATGACCATCTTCGGCTTTGCCGAATTGCGGGACCAGCAGGTCCGCGTGACCCGGCTGGAAGCCCAGCATCAGTTCGCCGACGAGGCGAGCGGCACATCCAGCGACTGATCGCCTAGCGAGAGGGTTGCGCCATGCCCTGCCGACCCAAGCGAGGCGGCGTTACCGGCGTGGCGCCAAGGAACACCACGGCACCCGGATCACCTCGGCTAGAGCGCTTTTCGATCTATCTGACCCGTTCGTGCTGAGCGAAGTCGAAGCACTGGCGAAGCGCATAGCCTTCGACTGCGCTCAGGCCGAACGAACGGTGGTGCAACTTCGCCGGAAACCGCTCTAATCGCGCTTGCGATCGGTCCAGCGCCGCCTCGCCAGGCTCGGAGCGACAAGCACAAGACTTGCACATTGAAGATCGCGAAAACGTCCGCGCTCGGATCGAGCAGCGCGACGGCCACAGGACAAAATGGTGGAGCCGAGGGGGATCGAACCCCTGACCTTCGCAATGCCATTGCGACGCTCTCCCAGCTGAGCTACGGCCCCATCCGTCCCGGGAAGGCGCGTCCCCTAGCCGGGCGCGCCATGCTTGGCAAGCGGCCGTGAGCCGCTTGCCGCATAGAAACTCAGTGTTCCTCGTCTTCGTTCGTGGTCTCGACGCCCAGGTCGTCGTCGCCGCCCAGATCCACCTCGTCGTCGGCCGACGGTTCCTCGTCGTCCGCTGCGATGTCCAGATCCGTATCCGCATCCTCAAGGTCGGTGTCGGCCACCTCCTTGGTCTGCTTGACCGCCTCGAACGGCATCGGCTGCTTGGACTTGAGCACCGGCTCGGGTTCCCACGCATAGCCGCAGTTGATGCAGCCGACGGGATCGTCCTTGGTGAGGTCGTAGAAGCGCGTCGCGCATTTCGGGCACGTGCGCTTGGTGCCCCATTCCGGCTTGATCATGCCTGTGCTAAACCCTTTTGTATCGCTGTCGGGAAGTGCTTCCCGCGAAGTGGGGCGCGCCTTGCCATGCCGCAAGGTGGCTGTCAAAGCCCGCGCCGATGCCTCATCCTCCCTCCATGGAACGCGCGATCGGCCCACGTGGGCCCCTCGCAGGCCGCGTCGCCGTGCCCGGCGACAAGTCGATCAGCCACCGCGCCCTGATGCTCGCAGCGCTGGCGGTGGGCGAGAGCCGCATCGACGGGCTGCTCGAGGGGGAGGACGTGCTCGCCACCGCTGCCGCGATGCGCGCAATGGGCGCGGACATAAAGCGCTCCGAGGACGGCGTCTGGCGCGTGCACGGCGTCGGCGTCGGTGGGCTGCTCCAGCCCGCGGGCGCGCTCGACATGGGCAATTCGGGCACCTCCACACGCCTGCTGATGGGCCTCGTCGCCAGCCATCCGATCACCGCCACCTTCACGGGCGACGCGTCGCTGTCCGCCCGCCCGATGGCGCGCGTGATCGAGCCGCTGGCGCGCATGGGCGCGGACATCACCGCCAGCCCGGGCGGCCGCCTGCCGCTGATGGTGCGCGGCCTCACCCCGGCGGTGCCGATCGAGTACCTCCTCCCCGTTGCGTCAGCGCAGGTGAAGTCGGCGGTGCTTCTCGCCGGGCTCAACACCCCCGGCATCACCCGCGTGATCGAGCCGGTGCCGACCCGCGACCATTCGGAGCGGATGCTGCGCGGCTTCGGGGCGGACCTGACGGTGGAGCACACCGATGCGGGCCGCATCATCAGCCTCCATGGCGAGGCGGAGCTCAAGCCGCAGGCGATCACCGTCCCCGGCGACCCCTCCTCCGCCGCCTTCTGGCTGGTCGCCGCCTCGGTGGTGCCCGGCTCCGACGTGGTGGTCGAGAACGTCGGCCTCAATCCCACCCGCACCGGCCTAGTCGCGGCGCTGCGGCTGATGGGCGCCGACATCACCGAGCTGTCCCCCCGCGAGGTCGGCGGCGAGCCGGTCGCGGACCTGCGCGTCCGCCATGCGCCCCTCTCCGCGATCGACGTGCCGCCGGACCTCGCCCCCAGCATGATCGACGAATACCCCGCGCTGTTCGTCGCCGCCGCCTTCGCCAGCGGCCGCACCGTCGCCCGCGGCGCGCACGAGCTGCGCGTCAAGGAATCGGATCGGATCGCGACCATGCACGCCGCGCTCGCCGCGTGCGGCGTGTCGTGCGAGGAATTCGAAGACGGCCTGGCGATCGTCGGCTCGGGCGGTGCGCCCATCGCCGGCGGCGCACGGGTCGCCTCGAAACTCGACCATCGCATCGCCATGAGCATGGTGGTGGCTGGACTTCACGCGCGCCAGCCCGTCACGATCGACGACGTGTCGCCGATCAAGACCAGCTACACCGGCTTCTTCGCCACGCTCGACGTGCTGACCGGCGCGGATGCTCCGGCATGAACCCGGTGCTCGCCGACGTCATCGGCCTTGCCGGCAGCGCCGTGATGATCGTCGCCTATGCCTATAGCAACATGGCGGCCCGGGTGGACTTCGTCCTCTTCAACATCCTCAATCTTGTCGGCGCAGCGCTGCTGATCGTATCGCTTTGCGTCCACTTCAACCTGGCCTCGATGCTGCTGGAGACTGCCTGGTCGGCGATCGCATTGCTCGGGCTCGCCAAGGCGCTGCGCGCAAGGACCTCGCCATGATCATCGCCGTCGATGGCCCCGCCGCCTCGGGCAAGGGCACCGTCGCCAAGGCGCTCGCCCGCCATTACAAGCTGCCGCATCTCGACACCGGCCTCCTCTACCGCGCCGTCGCGCTGACCGTGCAGCGCATGGAGCTGGACCCCGCCAAGGAGGCCGACGCCGTCGCCGCCTGCGGGTTCGACGACATCATCCTCGCCGATCCGGGCCTTCGCACCGGCGAGATCGGCCAGCTCGCCTCCGTCGTCTCCGCGCACCCGCTGGTCCGCGCGGCGCTGCTCCAGCGGCAGAAGCGGTTCGCGCATCAGGAGGGCGGCGCGATCCTCGACGGGCGCGACATCGGCACGGTGATCGCGCCTGACGCTGACGCCAAGCTGTTCGTCAAGGCGACGCCGCAGATCCGCGCCAAGCGCCGCCATGCCGAGCTCCAGACCCATGGCTCGACGCTCTCCTTCGACAAGGTGCTGGCGGACATCCGCGCCCGCGACGCCCGCGACAGCGGCCGCGAGACGGCGCCGCTCGTGATGGCGCCCGACGCAGCCCTGCTCGACACGAGCTTCCTCTCGATCGAGGCGTCGATCCAGAAGGCGATCGCGCTGGTGGAGGAACGGGTCCGCGAGCGGCGGCCCGTCTCGGCCTAGCCGCGCTGGGCGAGCAGGCCGGAGGAGAACGCCCATGATCGCTGCCGGATGCGTGTTCCTGATCGTGTTCCCGCTGGTCGGCTTATGCCTCGGCTTGTGGGCGGGAGGCACCCAGGCGGCCATCTGGAGCGCGGTGGCCGGCTTCGCCCTCGCCGCCGCGATCTGCGGCACGGCAACCTACGCGCTGATCAAGGCCGGTCGGCAGCGCTGATCCGCGGGCGTTGGCGCGCTGCCGCTTCCGCGGCTAAGCCGGGGTGTCGGACACTAAGGGGGCAGCGGATGCGGATCAACAGGCGGCGGATGTTGGCGGGCGTGTACGCGCTGGGCGGCGCAACCGCGCTCAACGCCGGGCCCGCCACAACCGGCACCGACTGGCGCGCGCTCGCCGAAGACGTGAAGGCGCAGATGGCTTGGTCGTGGGACATGTACCGGGCGCATGCCTGGGGCAAGGACGAGATCAAGCCCGTTTCCGGCACCTTCTCCAGCTTCCCGCTCAAGGGCCACCACCTCGGCCTCAGCCTCGTCGAGGCCCTCGACACGCTGTGGGTCATGGGGATCGACAGCCGGTTCCGCGACGGCGTCGATTGGGTGAAGACGACCCTCGACTTCGACGTCGATGGCGAAGTGTCGGTATTCGAAACCTCGATTCGCCTCGTCGGCGGCCTGCTGTCGGCGCACCATGCGTGCGGCGACCCGGCCTTGCTCGCCAAGGCAAGGGACCTCGCCGACCGCCTGCTCCCCGCCTTCGACACGCCGACCGGCATGCCCTACCGCTTTGTCAACCTGAAGACGGGCGCCACGCGACAGCCGGTCACCAGTCCGGCCGACGTCGCCACCTATCTGCCGGAGTGGGGAACGCTCAGCCGCTTGACCGCCGATCCGCGCTACGCCGCCGTCGCGAAGAAGGCGGCAGTGGCGGTGTTCGACCGACGCTCCCGGCTCGGCCTGGTGGCAACACAGATCGACGTGCTGACCGGCGAGTGGCGCTCGCGCCGGGCAACGGTCGGCTCCTATTGCGACAGCTTCTTCGAATATCTGTGGGACGGCTGGCAGCTGTTCGGCGATCGCGACTGCAAGCGCATGTACGACGCATGCACCGCCGCGATCCTCAAGCACCAGCAGGTCTGGAACAACGGCAGCCTGTGGTTCGCGGACGTGGACTTCGAAACCGGCGCCGTCGTCACCGCCGAGCAGGACGAGCTCGCCTCCTTCTACGGCGGCCTCCTCGCGCAGGGCGGCGCGACTAGAGAGGGCGCCGCCTTCACCGAGAGCTGGGCCAAGGTGCAGGCCCGCTACGGCGTCCTCCCCGAAGGCTATGACTATGCGACGGCCCGCCCCACGCAGGTCACCAACGCGCTCCGCCCCGAACTGGCGGACGCCGCCTTCACCTTATGGCTGATCGACCGCGACCCGCGCTGGCGGGAGATCGGCCGAGCCCATTTCCTCGCCATGAAGCG